>Ga0210390_10000644_pt1 | contig 36894 bp, 39 predicted proteins | sample IncBWH11OmetaG_FD_161050 | JGI IMG/M metagenome (GOLD analysis project Ga0210390, IMG submission 161050) | Forest soil microbial communities from Barre Woods Harvard Forest LTER site, Petersham, Massachusetts, United States - Inc-BW-H-11-O ...
ACCGCCGCCACCGGTTGCGCGGCGTGGTGGACCAGATCGAACGCGCGAAAAACCGCACCAAGTCGAAGGTGCGTGCCAAGGTCGAGCATTCGATCGGGGTCGTCAAGCGGGTGTTCGGCTTTGCCAAGAGCCTGCCCTTGGCCCGAACAGGGGTGCGCTATCGCGGGCTCCACAAGAACGCTGATCGCCTGATCGTCACCTGCGCCCTGGCCAACCTATTCATGGCGCGCCGACATCTGTTGCGTTGCCAGCAGGTGTAGCAGGTCCATGCCATCCGCGGCTCCGCGCGGATGCGCCAAACCCGCCCGGCGGCGGCACCACCCTCGTCCGTCGCCTCTGCGGAGACCGCTCCATGACCGCGGTCCGTGCGCCAAACCCTGGTTCAGACGTTCCCTAGTGAGGGTCCGGCGCGAATGCGGCAAGAGTCCGGCAGCGCCCGGCACGAGGAGTGATGCGGATGCCCGATCTGCCGATGTTGACGCGCCCGATCCCGTCGAGCGGCGAGGAGATGCCGGTCGTCGGGCTTGGCACCTGGCCGGTCTTCGACGTCGGCGCCGACGAGGGCGCTCGGCGGCCCTTGCGCGAGGTCGTGCGGCGGCTGCTCGACGCCGGCGCGCGGATGATCGACAGCTCGCCGATGTACGGCCGGGCGGAGGGTGTGGCGGGCGACCTGCTCGCCGACCTCGGGGCGCGGCCGCGCGCTTTTCTCGCGACCAAGGTGTGGACCAGCGGGCGCGACGCCGGCATCGCCCAGATGCGGCGCTCGGCGGGCCTGCTGCGCGGCGAGGTCGTCGAGCTGGTGCAGATCCACAACCTGGTCGACTGGCGCACCCACCTCGCGACGTTGCGGCAGATGAAAGCGGATGGCCGCGTCCGTTATATCGGCGTTACCCATTACACAAACCGGGCGCTGCCCGAGCTGGCGCACATCCTCGAAACCGAGCCCGGCATCGACTTCGTCCAGTGCGGCTATTCGCTGGCGGCGCGGGCGGCCGAGCGCGACTTGCTGCCGGTCGCCGCGGCGCGCGGGGTCGCCGTCATCGTCAACCAGCCGCTCGGGCAGGGCAGCCTGCTCCGCCGGGTGCGCGAGGGCCCGCTGCCGGAGTGGGCCGCCGAATTCGATTGTGCGAGCTGGGCGCAGCTCCTGCTCAAATACATCCTGACCGAACCGGCCGTGACCTGCGTGATCCCGGCGACCGGCAATCCCGAGCATATGTCCGACAATCTCGCCGCCGGCTTTGGGCGCCTCCCCGGCGCCGACCAGCGCCGCCGCATCCGGGCATTCTGGGATGCTCTGTGACCGGGCATGCCAATCGCTCGACGTCAGCCGGGACGCACCTCGAAAATCGGCCTGCTTGATTTCGGGGTTTTGTAATACCGTCGCGCAGCAACGCGGAGGGGTCGTCAGATGCAGCTTGGGTGCTCGTTGCCGGTCGGCGACATCGGGACCGGACCCGCGGTGTTGCGCGACTATGCGCAGGCGGCTGAGGGGTTGGGTTTCGCCCATTTGATCGCCCCCGACCACGTGCTCGGCGCCAACCCGGACGCGGATCACGAGGGGCGCCGGGTTGGCACGACCGCGACCCCTTATCACGACCCGTTGGTGCTGTTCGGGTTTCTGGCGGGGTGCACGCAAAAGATCGGCTTCGCGACCGGTGTCTTGATCCTGGCGCAGCGTCAGGCGGTGCTGGTGGCGAAGCAGGCGGCCTCGCTCGACGTGTTGTGCGGCGGGCGGTTCCGGCTCGGGATCGGGGTCGGCTGGAACGAGGTCGAATTCGTCGGCCTCAACGAGGATTTTCACAATCGCGGCCGGCGCTCGGCCGAGCAGGTGCGGGTCATGCAGGCATTGTGGGCCGAGCCGCACGTCAAGTTCGACGGCGAGTTCCACCACATCGAGGATGCCGGCATCAACCCGCGCCCGGCCTCGGGGTGGGTTCCGGTGTGGTACGGCGGGCATGCCGAGGCGACCTTTCGCCGATGCGCGCGCTATGGCGACGGCTTTATGCCGCTCGCCTACCCGCCGGGCGAGGCGGCGCTCGCCGCTTTCGAGAAGTTGCGCGGGCTGACCCGCGAGGCCGGCCGCGACCCCACGAAAATGGGTATCGAGGTCTGGGTCTCGCCCGGCACCGGCGGGCCCGAGGATTGGCGGCGCGAGGTCCAATTCTGGAAGGACGCCGCGGTCACCCACCTGACCGTGCACACGACCTATGCCAGCAACAACCACAAGCGCATCGCCGGCCGTACCGCCGCCGAGCACTTGGCGGCGATCGCGCGCTACCGCGAGGCGGTGGCGGATCTGCTGTAGGCCGGCGCGGCCTCGGGACCGCAGAAGGAGGAGAGCGACGATGAGCGACGCGGAAATCGGCGCCTTGCGCGCGAAACTGGCGGCGCGGCCGCGTTCGGACGACTACCGGCAGCGGCGCCGCGACATCGACGAGCGCGGTTTGGGGTACAAGCTCGCCGGCGATGTCGGGGTCGAGCCCCTGAGCGCGAACAGCGTGCGCGCGGAATGGACGACGACCCCGAACGACGCGCGCGACGCGGCACTCCTCTATCTGCACGGCGGCGGGTTTGTGATCGGCTCGCTCGACAGCCACCGCCATCTCGTGGCCGAGGCCGGCCGTGCCTGCGGCATCGCGGGGTTGGCGCTCGCCTATCGCCTTGCACCCGAGCATCCGTTTCCGGCTGCGGTCGAGGACGCGCTTGCCGGCTACCGCTTTCTGCTGGGCCGCGGCATCGCCCCCGGGCGGATCGCGATCGGCGGCGACAGCGCCGGCGGCGGCCTCGTCGTGTCGACGATGCTGGCGATCCGCGACGCCGGTCTGGCGCAGCCGGCTTGCGGCTGGTGCATCTCGCCCTGGGTCGACATGGAGGCGATCGGCGAGACGATGTCGAGCCGCGCCGCCGCCGACCCGACCGTGCAGCGCGCCGGCCTCCTCGACATGGCGCAGCTGTATTTGAACGGCGCCGACCCGCGCGCGCCGTTGGCGGCGCCGATCCATGCCGACCTGAAGGGATTGGCGCCATTGATGATCCAGGTTGGTGCCTGCGAAACCTTGCTCGACGACGCGCTGCGCCTCGCCGGGGTCGCGGGTGCCGCCGATGTCCGGGTCGACCTGCAGATCTGGCCCGAGATGATCCACGTCTGGCACCTGTTCCACCCGGAGCTGCAGGCCGGGGTGAAGGCGATCAAATCGGGCGGCGCCTTTGTCCGCGCGATGATCGGGTGAGGGCGGAGGCGGCCGGCGCTTAAAGCCGGTCGCTCTCAGACGACGTGCTCGGGGGTCAGCGCGCAGACCTGGTCGCTGTCGGCGAGCTCGATCTGGATGGTCGCGTGGGCGATGCCGAAGCGGGCGTGCAGCTCGTGCGTGACGCCGTTCAGCGTGGCGTCGCCGGGATGGCCGCCCGGCATCACCAGATGGCAGGTCAGCGCCGTCTCGGTCGTGCTCATCCCCCAGATATGCAGATCGTGCAGCGCCGTCACGCCGGGCAGGGCTTCGAGGTGGGCGCGAACCGCTGCGGCGTCGACCCCTTCGGGCACCGCGTCGAGGGCGAGGCCGACGGCACTTCGCAGCAAACCCCAGGTGCCGGTGACGATGACCAGCGAAACCACGAGGCTGACCGCCGGATCAAGCCACAGCCAACCGAACAACACGATCAGAATGCCGGCGACGACGACGCCGGCGGTGACGAGGGTGTCGGCCATCATGTGCATAAAGGCGCTCTTGATGTTCAGGTCGCTGCCGCGGCCCGAGGCGAACAGCAACGCCGTCGTACCGTTGACCGCGATCCCGGCGGCGGCGACCCAGATCATGACCTCGCTCGTGACCGCGACGGGGTCGGCGAGGCGCAGCACCGCCTCCCAGGCGATGCCGCCGGTCACCAGCAGCAGGATCACGGCATTGGTCAGCGCCGCGAGGATCGAGGTCGAGCCGAACCCGTAGGTGAAGCGTCCGCTCGGGCTACGCCGGCTCAGCACCGCCGCCCCCCAGGACAAGCCGAGGCCCAACACGTCGCCGAGGTTGTGCCCGCCGTCCGCCAGCAATGCCAGCGAATGCGACAGCACGCCCGCGACCGCCTCGACGGCGACGTAGGCGAGGTTCAGCGCGATCCCGATCGCAAAGGCGCGCCCGTAATCGGCAGCGCCATGGCTGTGCGAAACATGCGAATGCGCCGGATGATCGGTCGCCATGCGGAGCCTCTAGGCGAATACGAGCCGCCATCATAATCGAAAGTTGCAGTCGGCGAAAAGTTGCTGCCGGGCACCCATCGAAGCGTTCGGCCGGAGGTCTTGACAGCAGCCAGCCGCGGCATGGAGATAGGCGCAGGAGGAACCCGCCATGCTCGACGCTTATATTTATAACGGTTTGCGCACGCCTTTTGGACGGCATGCCGGGGCTCTCGCCCGCATGCGGCCCGACGACATGCTGGCGGCGGTGATCTCCGCGGTGGTCGAGCAGAGCCCGTTCGACCCGGCCAAGATCGAGGATGTCGTCGTCGGTTGCGCCAACCAGGCGGGCGAGGACAGCCGCTGTGTCGGGCGCCACGCCGGGCTCCTCGCGGGCCTGCCGATCGAGGTCGCGGGCTCGGTGCTGCAGCGCAACTGCGGCAGCGGGCTCAACGCCATCGTCATGGCGGCGCAAGCCGTCACCTGCGGCGAGGGCGAGGCGTTTGTCGCCGGTGGTGTCGAGAGCATGAGCCGGGCCCCGTTTGTCATGAACAAGTCCGAAAGCGCGTTCGGCCGCGATGGCCGCCTCTTTGATTCGACGATCGGCGCGCGCTTTCCGAACCCGCGGATCGAGCGCCAGTTTGGCGCCGACACGATGCCCGAGACCGCCGACAATTTGGCGCGCGACTACCAGATCACCCGCGAGGCCTGCGACACCTTTGCCGCGGGCTCGCAGCGGAAATACGCCGCCGCCAAGGCCGACGGCTTTTTCACCGGCGAGATCTTCGCGGTCGAGGTGCCGGGCGGGCGCGCCGGGCCGGTCAAGGTCGCCGAGGACGAGCACCCCCGGCCGCAGACCGATCTTGCGGCCCTCGCCAGGTTGCGCCCGCTGCAGGATGGCGGGGTGACGACCGCCGGCAACGCGTCCGGGATCAATGACGGGGCGGTCGCGATGATCGTCGCCAGCCGCCAGGCCGGCGACGCCGCCGGCGCCCGGCCGCTCGCCCGCGTGGTGTCGAGCGGTGTCGCCGGCGTCGCGCCGCGGATCATGGGCATCGGCCCGGTCGAAGCCTCGAAAAAGGCGCTGGCGCGGGCCGGGCTCAGCCTCTCCGACATCGACGTGATCGAGATCAACGAGGCCTTTGCCGCCCAGGTGTTGTCATGCCTGCGCGGGCTCGAACTGCCGTTTGACGACGCCCGGGTCAACATGAACGGCGGGGCGATCGCGGTCGGCCACCCGCTCGGCGCATCCGGCCCGCGCATCGCGCTGACCGCGGCACGCCAGCTCGAGCGCACCCAGGGCCGCTATGCGCTCGTCACGATGTGCGTCGGCGTCGGCCAGGGCATCGCCGCGGTGCTCGAACGCGTGAACTAGCCGCGGGCGGCGCGGCCGCTCCGGGCTCGGGCGCGGCGATTTTGCGCGGCCTTATCCCGGCTTGCGCAACAGAAACCGCAAAACCCCATCCGGCCGCTCCGACGATTCGAGCAGCTCGCAGCCGGTGGTCGTGCAGAAATGCTCGAAGTCCTTGACGGCGCCGGGGTCCGTCGCCAGCACTTCCAGCACGCTGCCGGGTGCCAGCGGCCGCAGCGCGCGTCGCGCCTTCAGCACCGGCAGCGGACACAGCAGCCCGGTGGTGTCGAGGGTGGCGACGGCATCGGCGGCGGGCTCAGGCATCGGCGGTCTCTCGCGGGTTGGCGCTCGAACCTTAGCACCGCCGCCGCCGGGACCGCAGCCTGAAACCACCGCACCGGGAAGGCGCGGCACAGCCCGGCTGTTAACCCTACCTTGACGGAACCAGGGCTAACCTGCTGCCGTGCGTTGGCCGGCCGCCGTGACAAGCCGGCGGCGCTCGCCGCCAAGATCAACTTTTGGCGGGTGTGCCGGATTGCGCCACGAAGATGCCCATTTCTCGCTGCAGCGTTGCGACTTTCTCTTACAGAGCCTGGACATTGACTAGTCATAGACCTGTCGCCTTGAGCCGGCTCGGCCGCCCATCCGACGGCGAGCGCCGCCAGCAAGGCTTTACCCTGCTCGAGCTCTTGGTCGTCCTGGCGATCCTTGGGCTGCTGATCGGACTTGTAGCGCCTGCGGCATTGCGTCAGCTCGGCTCGGCCAAGGAAAAAATCGCCCACCAGTCGATCGAGCGACTCGCCAGCGTGCTCGACATCTACAAGCTCGACGTCGGAACCTATCCGACGACCCAGCAGGGGTTGCAGGCGCTGTTGGTGCGCCCGGACGGCGTCGACCATTGGAGCGGGCCTTATCTGAAGGGCGAGAAGGTGCCGGAAGACCCCTGGGGCCACCCGTTTCTCTACCGCTCGCCGAGCGACCGGCCCGGCCATGACTACGACCTATATTCGCTAGGCCCGACCGGAAAGCCGGGCGGCACCGGCTCGGACGCGGAGATCGACAACGACTGAGCGGGTCCGCCGCCGCGCTCCGCGGCGCGCTCAGTCGACCGTGTTGCCCCAGGCCAGAACCGAATAGCCCTGCGGCAGGGACGAGCCGACGCGGACGACCGCCGTACGGGACACGTGGGCGTTGCCCGGCCCGACCGCCGCGGCGATGATCCTGACCGTCATCACGTCTTGCGGCGTCGGGGCGGCAGGCGGCGCGTTTGTCCCGACCTGCGGCAGCTGCGCGAGGGCGGCGGCCACTACCGGGTCGGCGCCGGGGTCCGGGTCGGCCGGCCCGAACAGGGTCAAATGCGGCTTGAGCGCGGCGTAAAGCCGCGGCGTCACGCCGAGCACCCGGCCAAGCTCGTCCATGGTTTCGAGGGGCGTCCCGGGCGGGCCGTAATCGAGGCCGGCGGCGCGGTATTGGGCTTGCAGCGCGTCCGCCGTCTGCGGCGTCGCCGACGAGCCGACCCAGTCGGCAATCGCCTGCGCGGTGCGCCGCGCCGCGTCGGGATCGCTGCCGACGACGCGCAGCAGTGCCTCGATCAGCGCCGGCGCCGCGAGGTTCGGGTTGATCCGCGAGGCCTCGTCCTCGAGCCGCACGTCAACCCGGCAGTCGCCGACGCTCAGCGTGCGCGGCGCGCCGTCGAGCGCCCAGTGCTCTGCCGGTCGCGGGTCCGAAAGATTGAAGATTGCCTCCGAAATAGCGCCGTCGGCGGCAGCGCCGGCAACCGCATTGGCGACGAGATTGTCGGCGATCCGAATCTCGGTTCGCCCGCTCGCGGTCAGGTGGAGGACGAGGAACGCCACCAGCACCAGCGTCCACAGCACGATCAACAACGCAAACCCGCCGCTGCGGCGCGACAACCCCACGGCCGGCGCCGATCGGCGCATTGCCTACAACCCGTTCGGGTTGGCCGAGCCCGAAGCGCCCTGGTGTTGAACCTGCTGCGGCACCAGCCCGGCATTGATCAGCTGCGCGCGCAAATCCTCGGTCAGGTCGCGCGCGTCGCGCTGGTCGTGGACGACGTGCGGGGTGATCAGCACCAACAGCTCGCTGCGCATGCGGCCGTTCGACTGGGCCGAGAACAAGGTGCCGACCAGCGGGATGTCCTTCAGAAACGGCAGGCCGCTGTTGCCCTGCGCGACATTGTCGGTGATCAGCCCGGCCATGCCGACGGTCTGCCCGTCCTGAACCGCGACCCGCGTCCGAAAGACCTGGTCGTTGAAGGTCGGCGAGCCGGTCACGGTGTTAGTCGCGGCGGCGGCGACCGAGCTGACTTCCTGGGCGATGTCAAGGGAGACGAGCCCTCCGGTGTTGACCCGCGGGGTCACCTGCATGATGACGCCGGTCTCGTGGTAGTCGACGCTGTTCACGACCGGGGCGCCCTCCGCCAACGTGCTCGTCGCGGTGCCGGTCAGCACCGGGACCTGCTGGCCGACCTGCAGCCGCGCCGGCTGGTTGTCGAGGACCATGATCTCGGGAGCCGACAACACCTTGACCTTGGTGACCGAGGCAAGCGCCGCGAGCGCGAAATTCGGCGCCTTGCTGAGGACGAAATAGGACGGCGCCGTCGACGGGTAGGTCAGTGAACCTAGCTGCGGGAAGTTCGTGATGTTCGGCGGCCCCAACGTCTCCGCGAAATGGTCGGTCTTGAAAAAGAATTGCGTTCCGTATTGCAGCGTGTCGTTGAGGTCCACCTCGGCGATCGTGGCTTCGATCAGCACCTGCAAGGGGATGATGTCGATCTTATGCAGCATCCCTTCGATGACCGAATATTCGGCCGGTGTGGCGAAGATCAACAGCGCGTTGTTGGTGCGGTTGGCGATGATGCGTATGCGGTTCGGGTTGGCATTGCCGCCGGTGCCGGTTTCGCTCGACAATGGCTCGGTCGCGGGGGTCTCGGCTGCCGCCGGCGTCGCCGCCCCGCCCGTGAGGCCCGAGCCGAGGCCGCCGCCCCCGGCCGTCCCGCCGGTTCCGCTCGTGGTCGCGGTGCCGGTCGAGCTGATGCCCCCGGCCGCGCCTCCGACACCCGGCGTGCCGCCGGCGGCATTGCCAAAACCCAAAGATGCCGGCGTGGCGCCGGGCGCGGTGCTGCCGGGTGCCGCCGGTGTCGGCGAAACGTTGCCGGGGGTGAAGGCGCGCTGCAGCAGCGCTTCGAGGTCGGAGCTTTGCCCGTTCTGCACGTAATAGACGTGCCAGCTCCGCGCCGTTGCATCCTCCACCCGCTGCGCCAGCCGGAAAAAGCGGTCGGCGGCGTCGAGAAAGCGCGGCTGAGCCGAGACCACCAGGACCGCGTTCACCCGCTCCATCGGCAGCACCTGGACGATGCCGGCGAGCGCGCCCTCGTTCTGCGCCTGCAACACCTTTTCGAGCTCGCCCGCGAGCTTGGCCGGGTCGCCGTCGCCGATCGGGTAAAGCGCGTAGGACCGGCCGGACAAAATGTCGATGTCAAAGGCGCGGATCAGCCCGACCAAGGTCTGCCGCACGGCGGCGTCCCCGGTTACGAGCAGCGCGTTGCCCGCCGGGTCGGCGGCGATCTTGCCGCTTTGCCCGACATAAGGTTCGAGCATTTTGGCGAGGTCCTTGGCGGCGGCATAGCGCAGCGGCACGACCTCGGCGCCGGCGGCGCTCGCACCTTGCCCGGTCGCGAGATTGCTCGTCGTCGCGGCGGTGATCGGCACGATGTCGTAAATGCCGCTGCGCTCCACCATCGTGGCGCCGTTCTGGTTGAGCAGCGCCTCGAGGGTGCCGAGCAGCGCCGAGCGCGGCAGCGGCGTCGGCGTCTCGATCGAACCGGTGCCGTGGACCGCGGGATCGATCGTGTAGTCGACCTTCAACGTCGAGCCGAGCACGGCGCGCACGATTTCGCGGATGTCGGCGTCGACAAAATTCAGCGTAACGTCGCCGCTTTCGCCGGCGGCCACGCCGGGCGGGGGCAACGCCGACCCGCTTCCGCCGCCGACGGCGGTCGGCGCCCGCCGGTCCTCGAACGGTCGCTCCTGCGAGCGGTTGGTCGGGATCGGTCCGCTGACGCGCGGCGCCGCCGGATGCAGCGCGCTCGGCTGCTCGAGCGGCGTCAGTCCCTCTTGCGGCGGCTGGCACGACCACACGATCAGCGCCGCGAGCGCCGTCACCAACAATTTCCAGCACACCTGCCGGCGTCTCATCGCCGCCCCCGAAACTGACCCGGCCGCAACGGCGGCGGTCGATTGAGCGGCACCGGCGGCAGTCCCGGGCGCCCGGGGGCCTGCATCAGCGCGGGATTGAACTGTGGAACGGGCGGAGGTGCTGCCGCGGCAATCGGCTGCGGGGGCGGGGCCAGGTTCGGGTCGATCTTCGGCTGCAAGGTCTTGGTTCCGCCAGGGCCGCTCAGCGACACCTCGCCGGGCGTGATGCTGTCGACGCGCCACCCGCTCACCGTGTCACCCTCGACGACGACAAGCGGCTTGGCGCCGGTCGGGGCAAAGATCGCGAAGCGGCGGCCGGGCTCGGTCACGATGCCGGCGAGCCGGGTGTCGGCGAAAGCAGTGTCGGCGGCCGGCTGGTCGCCCCTCGCCGCGGGGCGGCGCGTCGCGCTGAACAGCGGCCGCGCGAGGATCGTCGCCACCATCGACGCGTACTCGCCGCCGAGTTCGGGCCGCGCCGCCGGCAGCCGCGGCTCGGCGCGCGAAGGTGTTGCGCCTGCCGCTTCGATCTCGGGCGCGGGTGCGGCGTTGATCTCGACGACGACGATCGCCGCAAAGCAGACGCAGCCCGCGAGCAACGAGACGACGGGCAGCCGCTCGATCATGGCGCGCTTGCCGCCGCCTTGTCGGCGTTGCGAAACCCGTAGACGTCGATGCCGGCGTCAAGACCGACATCCGCCCCGCCTTGCAGCCCGGGGCGGCGCAACACGCCATGGACTTGCAAATTGTCGACGACGAGCGGCGGCGTCGCCTCCTCGAGCCGGGCAAGCAGGTGCACCAGCGTGTCGTAAGGCCCGTTCAGCGAAAACCGCAGCCCGATGCGGCGATAGCCGTCGCGGGTTTCCGCCTGCAGGCTTTCGGTGCTGCCGATCGTTGCCCCGACAGCGGCGGCAAACCCCTCGATCCGGCTCTGCAGATTGGCCGCGGCGATCGCGTCGTTGGCGCCGTCGAGCGTGACCTTACGGGTCAGCGCGGCGGCCCGCAGCTCGGCGACCTGCGCGCGCAACGCCGGCAGCCCGCCGGCAACGGCCTGCAGCCGCGGCAGCAGCATGCGGCCGTCCTCGAGGCGTGCCTCGCGTTGCTGGTACAGCTCGACGAGCGGCGACACAGCCAGAAAATACAGGCTGCCCAGCACCATAAGCAGCAGGCTTACGGCCAGCAACTGACCGCGCCGGCCGGTCGGCAAGGTGGCGATCGAGGCTACGGCGCAACCTCCGTGACGATCGTGAAGATTTCCTGTCGAAGCGCTTCGATGCGGGTGACAGGGGCGGCAAAGGTCGGATTGTGGAACTCGCTGTCGGCCGACATCGCGCCGATCAAGCGCGCGGCCGCGGCCGAGCGGCCGCTCATCGTCAGCTTGCGCTCCTGCAGCTGCATTTCGGTCAGATAGCTGTCGTCGGGCAGCACCTGGGTTGCCGCGGCCAGGACGGCGAGCGGCTGGCCGACCTTCTCGCGCTCCTTTTCGACGAGGTCGGCGCTGCCCGCGAGGCGAGCGATCTCGCGGTGCAGCCGGTCAGCCTCGGCGGCGGCGGTCCGCCCGACCGCAAGTGTCTGGTCGAGCCGCGCCATCGCGCTCGACTGGCGCACAAACGGGATCGCGACGGCAGCCAGCGCCAACACCGCGCAGAACACCGCGAGAGGCTTGACGAGCGGGCTGGTGCCGCGCTCCGCCGAATGGCCGTTGCCGTTGAGCGGCAGCCAAAAACCGGCGTCCGGACCATCGGCGATTTCGGCGCGCACCGGGGCGACGCCGGCTTGGCCTAGCAGGTCGAGGAGCGGGGCGAGATGGGCCTTGGGCGCCAGCAACAAGCGCACCAGAAGCCGCCCGTTTGGCCGGTCTACCGCCTCGATTCGGTGGTTCCAATAGAGCTCGTCTGGCCGAAACGGGGTCTCGCGGTCCATTTCGAAGACCAGCGCCTGGTTGAGCTCGCGTTCTGCGGCGAGCGGCAGGGTCACGGTCTTGCCCAGCACATCCCCTTCGCGCAGCCGCAATACCGCGGGTTTTCCCGGCGATCGGGGGATTTCGGCGAGCCCCGCCGCGCCCAACGCAAATTGTCCGAGCGGGCTTTCCTTGCCGTTTCGCCGCAGGCCGATGGCGACCGCCTCGATCGTCGGACCGGGTGCCGTGAGCGGGATGAGCACCGTCGCATCGGCGGCGGTCGGGGCAGACCGGCGCAAGCGCTGAGGTAACAGATCGGCGAGCTGTCCGAACCACCAGCTGAAGAAATCCCGTACCATAAACCTCGGAACCGAGACTGACTCGCAACCCTCTGGACGCCCCGCTCTTATGCTACAGCGCGGCCGGCGCAGAAAAGGCCGACAGAACGCCAGCCCTTGATCGCGCCAAAAGAGATTTCGAATGTGGCCCGATCAAGGCATATGCCGCGCAAAGGCCGCGAACGGGTTGCGGCGCAACCTGAGGCTCGTCGGTCGGATGCTGGCGATTGGCGAAAGCGTCGCCCGAGCGCCGCTGCCGGGCCTTCGGCGCATCGCCGCCGGTCGGCGGTTGCGCGAATCGGGGCCGTGCTCACAGCATTGGCGCGGCGATCAGGTCCGGCCATCGGCGCTTGTCGATCTTCGGAAAAACAAGGCGAATGCGGATCAGCTCGGGCGGCGCCGGCCCGTCCCACTCTGTCTGCCACGCCGCCGCCTGGTCCGGTGCGGCCGAGCCCCAATACGCGATTTCGAGCCGCGCCACCCCGGCGATCAGCTCGGTTTGGCTCGGCGCCGGCGGCGGCCCCAGCAGGATCGCGTGGAGATGCGGCGTCCAGCGCAACACCAGGTCGCCTTTGCGCAACGCGAGCGAAATGTCGGCGCGGCGCGTCGTGCCGAGACCGGTCGGCAGATCGCCGACAAAGCTCACATGCTCGGCGTCGCCCTTGAAAACGTCGTCGCCGCTCGGCGCGCCCGCCCCGTTCGACGGCGGCAACGAGATGCCGGTCAGCAGGGCGCGCAGTATCCTCGCTCCGGCGTCGAGGTCGGCGGTCTCGCCGACGCGGCGCTGCTGCGCGCCCCAGAGTGCGATGCCGGTGCGCACGCCCTGGGTGAGCCCGACGACGAGGAACCCCAGCACGATTACGACGACCAGCATTTCGAGCAGGGTGAACCCGCTCTGTCGGGCGCCGGCGACGGCATCGCGCATCGGCATGCCCCGGTGCATCGGCGTGCTTAGCCGCCGGCGCCGACGGTGCCGAGACGCAACGTCTTCAGCGTGACGGCACGCTCGTGGCCGCGCGACTGCCAGGAGATCGAAACCTGAACCGAGAACAATGTCGCGGATTGCGGGGTGATGCCGTCGGCCGCGACCCCCTGCCGCTGCGCCGACGGCTGCACCTGCATCCGCCAGCGATAGCCGCCGCCGTCGTCGCCGTTCGCATCGCCCTCGACCAGCGCGGCGTCACGCCCGACCGCGGCGAGGTGCGACTGGGCGCGCTGCAAGGCTTCCTCGGCGCGCGCTGCGGTGTCGACCGCAAACAACCCGCCGCTCCCGGCCTGGAACAACCCGACCAGCGCAAGTCCGGCGATGGCCACCGCCACCACCACCTCGAGCAGGGTGAAGCCGGCCGCTGCCGCGCGCTTACCGGACATCGGCGACCGTCACCCGCCCGGTCAGCCAGTCGACGCCCACGGCGACGTGCCGCGAGCCATCGGCGAGCGTGATGCGGCCGCCGGTCGAGCTGCCGTCGGGATTGAAGCGGATGTCGCCGGCGGTGGCGCCGCGCCGTTCGCCGTTGACGGTCAACAGGCCGATCGCGAGCTTTGGCGGCAGCACGCGCGGGGCGTCGCCGCCGACCCGGTAGCGCCGACCGGCGAGGTCGAGCGCAAAGGCGACCGGATGGTTGTCGGCGATCGCCTGCGATCGCGCCAGCCGCAGCCCGGAGGCTAGCTCGGCGGCGGTCCCTTCGAGGTTGAGCCCGCTGCTCCACGGCGCGCGGTAGCCGACGACCAGAGCCAGCACAAAACCCATGACGGCGAGCGCGACGAGCAGCTCGATCAGGCTGAAGCCGCGACAGTCGCGGGCGCCGGAAACCGCCGGTCGCGACGCCGACCCCGTCTCAGGCGGCGAGGTCATTGAGGCTCAGCATCGCCGTCAACAGGGCGCTGATGATGCCGGCGACCGTCAGACCCATTGCAATCGTGATCACCGGCACCGCCAGCGCCACCAGCCGCTGCATCATCAGCCGCGCCTGCTCTTCGTGAATGTCGGCCGCCTTCAGCGACATCGCGGCGAGCTGTGCGGCTTCCTCGCCGAGCTGCAAGAGGTGGATTGTCCGCACCGGAAAAACCCCCGAGGCGGCCAGCGGCCGGGACAGACCGGCGCCGCCTTTGGCTTTTGCCGCCGCCGCGTCGACCGCCTCGGCCGCCGCGAGGTTGCCGAGCGCGTCCCGCGCGATGCCGAGGGCCGGGATCAGCGGCACCCCGTTTTCGAGCAAATTGCCGAGGGTGCGCGTCAGCCGCGCCGCCAAGGTCTCGCGGATCAGGCTGCCGGCGACCGGCACCCGCAGCAGCAGCCGGTCGAAATGGACCCGGTAGAGCGGCAAGCTCAGCAGATGCCGCAGCACCAGGGCCGCCACCACTGTCGCGGCGAGTAGCCACGGGGTGGCGGCGCCCACCACAGCACCCAAGGTCATCAGCACGCGTGTCGCGGTCGGCAATTGCGCCCCCGACTGCTCGAAGATCGGGGTGAACTGCGGCAACACGTAGTCGAGCAGCAGGATGATCGAGCCGATCGCGGCGACGACCAGCAGCGCCGGGTAGATCATCGCCGAGCGCAGGCTCGCGGTCAGGCTGCGCTCGCGCTCGAGCAGGGCCGAGAGGCGGTCGAGCGTGGCGGGCAGCGTCCCGCCGGCCTCGCCGGCGCGCACCATGCCGACATAGAGCTTGGGAAAGCTGCGCGGCTCGCCGGCCAGCGCGGCCGCCAGCGAGCTGCCCGAGCGTACCTTGTCGCGGACCCGGCCGAGGATCGTGCGGGCGCGGGTGCTGCGGGTATTGTCGACGACAAAGCGCAGCGCGCGGTCGAGATCCTGCCCGGCCGCGAGCATGATCGCCAGCTCGCGGGTCACCTCGCTCAACGCGTTCTTGTCGAGCCCGCGCGCGCCGCCGATCTCGAGTGTGAGCAGGTCGGCGAGGCCGCGGCTGCGATCGGCCGGGTCGGCGCTCAGCACGGTCTGGCCCTGGCGCTGCAGCCGATCGACGACCCAGGCCCGGTCGGGCGCTTCCATGACGCCGTGCACGACTTCGCCGCCGCCGTTGACCGCCGACCAACGGAAGGACGGCATCTAGACCCGCGCCCCGTCCGGGGCGGCGCACATCACACAGCGCGGCGGTCGCATCGCCCGGTCTCTCACGCCTCGGCACGAATGCAGCGGACCACCTCCTCGATCGTCGTGTCGCCTTCGACCACCGCCAGCATCCCGCTGTCAAAGATCGGGCGCATGCCGTTTTCGATGGCGGCGCGTTCGATCGCGGTGTCGTCGGCGCCGTCCAGGATCAGCCGGTCGGTGGCCCGGCAAGGCACCAACAGCTCGGCGATCGCCCGCCGCCCGCGAAAGCCGGTGCCGCGGCACTCCGGGCAACCGCGCGCATGATAGAGGGTGATCGGCCCGTCGCCACACAGACGGTCGAGGCCGAAGCGTTCGCGCACCGAGGCCGGAGCCTCCTCCGGCATCCGACAGTTGTGGCACAGCCGCCGCACCAGCCGCTGCGCCAGCACCGCCTTCAACGTCGCGGTCATCAGATAGTCTTCGAGGCCCATGTCGCGCAGCCGGGTCATCGTCGCCGCCGCCGAGTTCGTATGCACGGTCGACAGCACGAGGTGGCCGGTCAGCGCCGCCTGCACCGCAATCTGCACGGTTTCGAGGTCGCGGATTTCGCCGATCATGATCACGTCCGGATCCTGGCGCAGGATCGACCGCAACAAGCTCGCGAAATTGAGGCCGATTTGCGGCCTGACCTGGATCTGGTTGATGCCGGTCAGCTGATATTCGATCGGGTCCTCGACCGTCACGACGTTGCGCGCGGTCGTGTTGAGCCGGGTCAGCCCGGTGTAGAGCGTCGTCGTCTTGCCGCTGCCGGTCGGGCCGGTGACCAGCACCATGCCGTTCGGCAATTCGAGCGCGCGTTCGAGGCCGGCCCGGACGTCCTGGGGCAGGCCGAGCTTTTCATAGTCGAAATCGACGGCGGTGCGGTCGAGCACGCGCAACACGACCTTCTCGCCGTAGAGGGCCGGCACCGTCGACACCCGAAAGTCGATTTCGTGGCCGCGGACGGTCAACTTGATGCGCCCGTCCTGCGGCAACCGCCGCTCGGCGATGTCGAGCCGCGCCATGATCTTGACGCGCGAGATGACCGCGGCCTGGAGCCGCGCGGGCGGCGGCTCGACTTCGTGAAGCACGCCGTCATAGCGGTAGCGCACGCGCAGCCGGTCGGGAAACGGCTCGAGGTGCACGTCCGAGGCATGCGTTTCGACGGCCCGCGCGATCATCTGGTTGACGAGGCGGATCACCGGCGCCTCGCTCGCCAAGTCCTTGAGCCGCTCGGCGTCCTCCTCATGCGGTTCGTCATCGGCAACGACCGCGTCGAGCAGGCCTTCGCCGTCGCCCTCCTCGACCGGCTCCGAGTAGAGCCGGTCGAGCGCGGCGTCGAGCTCGATCGGCACCGCGACGGCGACCGCGACCGGCCGGCCGAGCGCCGCCGCGACGGCGTTGCGGGTAAACACGTCGAGCGGGTCCACCATCGCCAATACCGCGCGGCCGTCGCTCTCCGCGATCGGCAGCGAATGGACCTTGCGCAGGAATTTGGGCCGCAGCCGGTCGACGAACAGCGCTTCCTCGGGATAGTCCGCCGGCGTCACGAGCGGTGCCGAAACCAGCTCCGCCAGCGCCTCGGCAAGGCCGCGCTCGCTGATCAGGCCGAGCTGCGTCAGCACGCGGTCGAGCCGGCCGCCGGTTTCGGCGGCGACGCGCCGCGCGCGCTCCAACGTGCGGGCGTCGATGGCGCCGCTCTCGATCAGCGCCGGCCCGAGCCGGGCCAGCGCCTCGGCGGCATCTTGCGCGGTCGATGCGGAGACGGGCTCGAAAGTCATGACGACATCAGTCCTCGCGCAATCCGACGCTGCAATCGTGGCCGAAGCGCTACAATAATCGATTGACGTTGGAAGCGGGAGCGCATGTTCGGGCCGCAGTTGCTCGATCGAATGACTGGCCCCGAAGCCGCCGCGTGGGAAGCGGTGCTGGTCGCGCCGTTTGTCGGGAGCTTTCTCGGGGTCGTGATCCGCCGCCTGCCCGAGGGCAGGCCGCTCGCCTGGGAACGGTCGCGCTGCGAGGCTTGTGGCGCCGCGCTCGGCCTGCGCGACCTCGTCCCGATCGTCAGTTGGTTGGCGCAACGCGGCCGCTGCCGGCGGTGCCATGCCCGGCTCGGGTGGTTCTATCCCGCGGTCGAGCTTGCGGCGCTTGGGATCGCGCTCGTCGCCGTCGCCGTCGACAGCGGCGTGGACATCTGGCTCGACTGCGTTCTCGGCTGGTGGCTGCTCGCTCTCGGCTGGGTCGACGCGCGTCACTGGCTGCTCCCCGACCCGTTGACGTTGCCGCTGGTCGTCGCCGGGCTCGCCACCGCGCTCGCCTTTGAGCCCGACCGGCTGAGCGACCGTGCGCTCGGCGCCGTCGCCGGCTATCTCGGATTGCGGATCGTCGCGTACTTCTATCGCAAGCTGCGCGGCCGCGACGGGCTCGGCGGCGGCGACGCCAAGCTGCTGGCGGCGGCGGGCGCCTGGGTCGGCGCTACCGGCTTGCCGCAGGTCGTCCTGTTCGCGGCGCTCGCGGGGCTCGTTGCCGCAGCCTGCCTGCGCCTATCGGGTGTTCGGCTGACAGCGGCCTCGGTGCTGCCGTTCGGACCGCTTCTCGCGCTCGCGACCTGGCTCGTCTGGCTCTTGCCGACACTTTAGCCTGGACGCGGGAGCCTAGAAGCCTAGACGCGCGGGACCTGCATGCCGCGCTGCACCGCGGGCCGGGCTCCGACGGCGGCAACCCAGCGGCGCACGTTCGGCAGGTCGGCGAGCGCCACCCCCTGCCACTCGTGCCGCGCCACCCAGGGGTAGGCCGCGATGTCGGCGATCGAATACCCGTCCTCAGCCAGGTATTCGCTCGCCGCCAGTCGCTTGTCGAGGACGCGGTAAAGCCGTATCGCCTCCTTCGAGTACCGCTCGATCGCATACGCCAGCGGCTGCGGCGCAAAGCGGCGGAAATGCTGGGCCTGCCCAAGCATCGGCCCCAAACCGCCGACCTGGAACATCAGCCATTGCAGCGTCTGTGAGCGCCGACGCGGGTCACTCGACAACAGCATCCCGGTCTTCTCGGCGAGGTAGACCAGGATTGCGCCCGATTCGAAAACCGTGAAAGGCTGTCCGCCTGGCCCGTCGCGGTCGACGATCGACGGAATTTTGCCGTTGGGGTTGACCGCCTCGTAATCGGGCGCGAACTGCTCGCCATTGGCGATGTCGACCGGGTGGACCTGATATCCGAGGCCGGTCTCCTCAAGCATGATCGCGGCCTTGTGACCGTTGGGCGTCGGCCAGGTATAGAGATCGATCATCGCCGCCCCGCTCCACCCGCCGCAGCGTCCGCGGCAGCCGACGGTCTAGCGCCGGCCGGCCGCGGACAAAAGCGCGAAGAACGGCGGAGTGCCGCGGGCGCCGACTTTCCGGCGAACGGTCAGCGTTCCGGGCGGGCGTCGCTCGCCTGCTTCAACGCCTCGAAGGGCCGCGTCGCCATGCGGCTGGCGATCTCGGCGATCCGTGTCCCCTGGTCCAGCGACGCCTGGAGGTTGCCGCGCAACAGGCGCGCTTGGACCTGGAACATCTCGGTCAGGTTGTGGCACCCGATCAGCGCGCGGCTCGCCTCTGAGGTCTGGCGCATGATGTCCTCGGCATAATGCGCCCACGCGTTGGTCATGTCCTGCACGCCCTCGGCGAAGGACGTGCCGGTCCGCATCGCGGCGTCGGCGCCGGCCGCGGAGGCGACGCTTGCCTGGCGCACCCCCTCGCGCGCCTGCTCGGTCAGCCGCTCGCCGGTCTGGCGGGCGGCATTGCTGGCGCTGCGGGCCATTGTCTCGGCGGCGTTCTTGGCCTGCTGCGCCGCAGCCTCGTTCCGGGCCTTTGCTTCGCTCATGGGATATCTCCATGTCGTCCTGTTCCGAAGAGAAACGCGTCGGCAGCGTGGGCGCTCCGTCGATTGAACATTTTGTTGATTAAGACGCGGCACGATGCGGGTCGTTTCGGAACGGCCGAAAAACGCGTATTTTTTTTCGGGGCGCGCTCCGCCCAGCGCGGCCGCGAAGGGGAACAGCATGATTTATCCGGTTATCTTGTCCGGCGGTTCAGGCACCCGGTTGTGGCCGATGTCGCGCACCCTCTATCCAAAGCAGCTGCTGCGCCTGCTCGGCCATGACAGCCTCTTGCAGCAGACCGTGCGCCGGGTCTCCGACCGCGACCGGTTCGCGGCGCCGCTCCTGGTCGCGAACGAAGAGCACCGCTTTATCATCGCCGAGCAGCTGCGCGAAATCGACGCGCCGTCGCGCGCGCTGCTGCTCGAGCCGGTCGGCCGCAACACGGCACCCGCGGCCTGCGTCGCCGCCCTGCTGCTGGTGGAGCATGACCCCGACGCGCTGATGCTGCTGCTGCCCTCCGACCATACGATCGCCGACGAAGGCTCGTTCGCCGAAGCGATCGGCCGCGCCGCCACAGCGGCCCGCGGCGGGGCGTTGGCGACATTCGGCATCACCCCTGAGCGGCCCGAAACCGGCTACGGCTATATTCGGCGAGGCAACCCGCTCGACGCTGTGTCCGGGGTCTTCCGGGTCGCCGAGTTTGTCGAAAAGCCGGGTCTGGAGGCGGCGCAGGCGTTTGTCGCGTCGGGCGAGCACTTTTGGAACGGCGGCATCTTTCTGTTCCCGGCGGCGCTCTATCTCGACGAGCTCGGCAGGTCGCGGCCCGACATCGTCGCCGCGTGCAGCCGGGCGCTCGAGGAGGCGAGCCGCGACGCCGACTTCGTCCGGCTCGGGAAAGAGGCGTTTCAGGACTGCCCCGCCGACTCGATCGACTATGCGGTGATGGAGCGCACCGCACGCGCCGCGGTCGTGCCCGTCGGCATGGGGTGGAGCGATGTCGGGTCGTGGGACGCGCTGTGGGAGCTGAGCGCCAAGGACGATGCCGGCAACGCGATTTCCGGCAATGTCGTCGCCGAGGACACGCGCAATTGCTATCTGCGGTCGGAAGCCGGGCTGATCGCCGCGATTGGTGTGGAGGACCTCGTCGTCGTCGCCACCGCCGACGCGCTGATGCTGGCGCCGCGCGACCGCACGCAGGAGGTCCGCCGGCTCGTCGCCCGGCTCGTCGCCGAGGGCCATGAAGAGGCGGCGGCGCTGCCGACCGTGCACCGCCCGTGGGGCACCTATCGGTCGCTGCACAATGGCCACCGGGTCCAGGTCAAGCACATCACCGTCAAGCCCGGCGGCAAGTTGTCGTTGCAGATGCATCACCATCGCGCCGAGCACTGGATCGTCGTGCAAGGCACCGCGCGCATCCGCCGGGGCGAAGACGAGATGATGCTGACCGAGGACCAGTCGACCTATATCCCGCTCGGCACGCCGCACCGCCTCGAAAACCCCGGCAAGATCCCGCTCCACCTGATCGAGGTGCAATCCGGCAGCTATCTCGGGGAAGACGACATCGTGCGCTTCGAAGACAGCTACGGCCGCAGCTAGCGGTGCGAACCGGGTAGATCGTGCCGCGTGCTTTCCTTCTCGTCGCCCGGCGGAAGCGGGCGCCCAGCGTCGCGGACGTGGTGCCGGACCCCCGTTGCCGCCGGGCGCAAGCTCTGGGTTCGCGCTTTTGAGCTGTAATCCGATTGTGGTTTTGGGCTTTTATCGCGAGATTTAGGTTTGCTTGCGCCCTATACTGCCATTAGTGGGATATTGGGGCGCACGCGATTTGCGCCGGTCCGACGAGGGCGACAGCTACATTCGATTGCGGCGGTGCGCGCGGTGCCCGTCAGGAGCCTTTGGCTTCCTCGGCGCGGGTGATGGCGTCGACCACCGCCGGGCGACGGCCGTCCTGCGCCCAGCTCAGCGCGTCGCGGCCGGTGTAGTCGGTTTTGGTCGGGCTCGCACCCTTGGCGAGCAATGCCCGCACGAGCTCTAGGTTGCCGTGGCTCGCGGCGATCATCAATGGGGTGAGCCCGTCCTTGTCTTGCGGGTCGAGCCCCGCCCCGGCGTCGATCAGCAGCTTTGCCGCCTCGGTCTGGTTCTCGTCGGCCGCGAGGTGCAGCGGGGTGTCGCCGAGCGCGTCGACCGGGTCGAGCTTGGCGTTCGCCTTGATCAGGATCGCGATGATCTGCAGGTTGCCGTTGAGTGCGGCATAGTGCATCCCGGTGCGCGACTGGTCGTCGGTCTGGTTCGGGTTGCCCTCGCCGCCGCCGACCAGCTGCCGGACCTGCTCCGCGTCGTTCTGTGCCGCGGCGCGCGCGACGTTGTCGTAGTATTGGCTGAACGGGTTGATGTTGAGCTGGGCGCGGGCGGCCGAGCCGAACGCGGTCAACGCAATCGCCGCGAGCCCGAGAAGCGCCGGCCAGCGCACGCTCATGAAACCCGCTCGGCGCCCGGCACGGGTCGCGGACCGCTCAGCCATTCGAGTGCTCCCTCGACGGTGTGCACCAGGTCGCCCGGCTCCGGGGGAGGCCGCCGCAGCATGACGACCGGGATGCTGAACTCGCGCGCGGCGACGAGCTTGGCCTCGGTCGCAGCACCGCCGCTCGCCTTGCAGACCAAGACGTTGATCGCGTGCCGCGCGATCAGGTGCCGCTCGTCGGCGAGCTCGAAAGGCCCACGCCCGACGACCACCTGGCAGAAACGCAATGGCAGCGGCCGGCGCGGCGGGTCGACGAGGCGCACCAGAAATCGCACCCCGGTGATCGCCGAGAAGCTCGCGACTTCGCCGGCGCCGATCGTCAGCCAGGCGCGGCGGCCGATGCGGGCGACGACGCCCGCCGCCGCCTCCATGTCGTCGACCTCGATCCAGCGGTCGAGCGAATGCCGCCGCCACGGGGGCCGCAGCAGCAACAGGCGCGACACCCCCGCCGCCTCGCAGGCCTCGCGCGCCTCGGCCGAGATCCGCCGCGCGAACGGGTGAGTGGCGTCGACCACGAGGTCGACGCCGTGCTCGTCGAGATAGGCGGCAAGCCCGGCCGGCCCGCCGAACCCGCCGATGCGGACCTGGCCCGGGATCGGGCCCGGCCGCTCGGTCCGGCCGGCGAGCGAGGTGGTGACCGCGAGCGCGTCGCCAAACCGGGCGGCCGCGGCGCGGGCCAGCGCCGCCGCCTCGGTCGTCCCGCCAAGGATCAGCAGCTTGCGCGCCGTCATTCGCCGGCCCGCGCGACGAGGTTGGCGTTGCCGTCGACAACCGCGACGTCGATTGCGGTCGCACCGCTCAAGGTGGCGAGCGCCACCTCGCGCGCCCGCCTCGCGACGGCGTGGGCGAGCGCCCGGCGCCGCGGGCCTGCAAGCGCCAGGACCTCCCCGGCGCCGGCGGCCCGGCCGGCTGCGAGCACCGCCGCGGGCTCGGCGCCAAGGCTGCCGAGCAGGCCCGCCAGCGCGGCCACGTCGACCCGGCTGCGCGCCGAATGCAGATCGAGATGCCCGTCGGCAAGCTTTGCGAGCTTGGCAAAGCCGCCGGCGATCGTCAGTCGATCGACCGGATGGGCGCGCAGATATTTCAGCGTCCCGCCGACAAAATCGCCCATGTCGATCAGCCCGTGCTCGGGAAGATCATAGAGGCGCCGCACCGCGCGCTCCGATGTCGCCCCGGTGACCGCCGCGATGTGACCGAGCCCGGCGGCGCGCGCAACGTCGATCCCGCGCTGGATCGAATGAATCCATGATGAACAGGAATACGGGATGACGATCCCGGTCGTCCCCAGGATCGACAGCCCGCCGACGATGCCGAGGCGCGCGTTCATCGTCTTTGCGGCCAAGCGCGCGCCGCCCGGGATCGAGATCGTGACCGTGACGGCCGGGGCGGGCGCGCCAGCGGCGGCGGCCTCGTCAGACAGCGCGTCGCGGATCATCGCCCGCGGCGCCGGGTTGATCGCGGGCTCGCCGACGGCGAGCGCCAGCCCGGCGCGGGTGACGACGCCCACCCCTTCGCCGGCGGCAAACCCGATGCCGGAGCCTGCCGGCGCGGGCTCCAGCTCGGCTATGACAAGGGCGCCGTGGGTCACGTCGGGGTCGTCGCCGGCGTCCTTGACGATGCCGGCGCGGGTGCGCCGCTCGCGCCATTCGGCGAGCGCCCGCGCGAACTCGGCGTGGCCGCCGCGCGGCAGGCGGATCGCGACCGGGTCTGGGAACCGGCCGTGCAAAAGAGCCGCAAACGCGGCACGCGCCGCGGCTGCCGCGCAGGCGCCGGTGGTCCAGCCGCGGCGCAACCCCGATATCGCCTCCCTCGGCATGCGGCGATCTTAGCAAACCCGCTGGCGATGACTACGTTGTGACCGCTCGCCGCAGCCGTTCTGCAATGACAAAGGGGCAACATTGATCGACAGCGCGCGTCTTGGCCTGCCCGATCTCGAGCCCGGCCATGTCTGGCTGGTCGGCGCCGGGCCGGGCGATCCCGGGCTGCTCTCGGCGCTGGCCCTGCATGCGCTCGCCCAGGCCGACAGCATTGTCTACGACGCGCTGGTCGATTCGCGGATTTTGCGGTTGGCGCGGCCCGAGGCGCGGCTCGACTATGCCGGCAAGCGCGGCGGCCGGCCGTCGCCGAGCCAGCCCGACATCTCCGCCCGCATCGTTCGGGTGGCGCGGGAGGGCTTCCGCGTGCTGCGCTTGAAAGGCGGCGACCCCTGCGTTTTCGGACGCGGCGCCGAGGAGGCGTTGGCGCTTGCTGCCGCCGGGATCCCGTTCCGCATCGTGCCCGGCATCACCGCCGGTATCGGCGGCCTCGCCTATGCCGGGATCCCGGTCACCCATCGCGACATCAACTCGGCCGTGACCTTTGTCACCGGGCACAACAGCACGGGTGCGGTTCCGGACGGGCTCGACTGGGCGGCGATCGCCCGCGGCGCGCCGGTGCTCGTGCTCTACATGGCGCTGAAGCACCTGGCGACGATCGTCGAGCGGCTCGTCGCCGGCGGGCGGCGGCGCGACGAGCCCACTGCAGTCGTCAGCAAGGCGAGCACGCCCGAGCAGCGAGTGCTGGTTTCGACCCTGGGGGAGGTCGCCGCGGCCTCCGCCGCCGTCGAGACCCCGGCGATTGTCGTCGTCGGCGAGGTAGTGCGGTTGCGCGGCGGGCTCGATTGGCTCGGGGCGCGCGACGGACGGCGGCTCGACCCCGATCCGCTCGGCCGACGCGATTGCCGGTGACGCTGATTTAGCGCGGCGGCGGTGGGACATCCGACCGCAGTCCGTCGTTGGCCTTTCGTCGATCTTGCACTCCCGCCATCATAGAGTCGCGGCCGGCTGCGGGGAAATGCCGCGAGTGGGCGCCGTACCACTCGAAAGGATGCCGATCCGTTGCCGCAGGTTAGCCGCTAGCTGATGGAGGTCGACTGTTGGCAGGTCCCGCCCCGATATTCCGGCGATCGATGACCGACGAGGCGAACCTGCGATTCGCGCGTTGCGTCCTTTGCCGCCGCCCACCCCCGGTCGGCACGGTCTTGAACCAGCCACAGTGCGCGACCGGCCTGCTTTCGGATCAATTGTCAGCGCCGTTGCCGAGATGATCCCGGACGTGCTCGCCCGCTGGCGCCAGCCGCCGAGCCCCGAGCACCTGGTCGACAAAGCCCGGCGCCGCACCGGACTGGGCGATTTCGGCGACATCCCGTTCGAGCAACCGCTGCATCTGCTTTTGCGGGCGTGCCGCGAGGAGGCTGAGCTGAGCCTGTTCGGCGGTGCCGCGATCCGCTGGGACACGGTGCGGTTTCTGGCGAACCTGCTGCGCCTGCGCGAGGAGGAAAAGCGCTCGCCCGAAATCCTCGACGAGCCGATTGAGGCGCCGCTGGTGATCGCCGGGCTGCCGCGCTCGGGCACCACATTTCTGCACGGCCTCCTGATCGAGGACGACGCGAATGTCGTGCCGCGCGTCTGGCAGCTGATCCACCCGTACGCGGCAACCGGAGAGCGCGGCGGCGTCGACCGCCGGGAGCGCCGCGTCGCCCGCCAGCTGCGGATGTTTCAGATCCTGGCGCCGCAATTTCGCTGGCTGCACCCGATCGAGGCGTCGTCGCCGCAGGAATGCTCCGAGATTACCGCCCACATTTTTGCCAGCCTGCGGTTCGACACGACCTATCGCATCCCGAGCTACCGGCGCTGGCTCGACGGCACGGGCCACCTCGACGCCTATCGCTTTCACAAGCGCTTTTTGCAGCATCTCCAGCACCAGCAGGATGCCGTGCGGCGCTGGGTGCTGAAATGCCCCGACCACATTTTCGCGCTACCCGCCTTGCGCGCCGTCTACCCCGACGCCAATGTCGTGTTCGTCCATCGCGACCCGGTCGCGGTGCTGGCCTCGGTCGCGCGGCTGACCGAGGTGCTGCGCCGGCCGTTCAGCCGCCATGTCGACCGGCTCGAGGTCGGCCGCGAGGACAGCGACCGCTGGCTGGCGGCCGCCGAATTGATGGTCGCCGCGGCGGACGAGAGGCTGTTCGAGCAGCCGATCTTCCATGTCCGCTATCCCGACCTCGTGTCCGACCCGGCCGGCACGGTGGCGGCGCTCTACCGCCATTTCGGCCGCGCCCTCGATCCCGACGCGGCGCTGCGCATCGAGCGCCGGGTCGCGTCCAACCCGAACGGCGGGTACGGACAGCGTCGCGCTCGCCTTGAAGAGTACGGGCTCGACCCGGCGCGCGAGCACCAGCGCTATGGGCGGTACATGGCGCGCTTCGCGATCAGCCCGGAGCAAGGCCGAACGCGGCCGCGGCCGGTGCGATCCGAACCCCCGCTCGCCGCCCTGAAGAGGCGCTGAGAGGCCGGCGCCGGCGCGCCGGCGCCGGGGGCTAATCCCGCTTAATGTCGATCCCACGGCGGCCCAGAGAGGGTCGCGGCAACCCGGCCGTGGTCCGCTCCGCGGCGGCCGGACCGGGCACCGACGCGAGCAGCGCCGGGATGAACACCAGGCTCGCGACAAGGGTGCAGCCGAGGCTGATCATCAGCAGGGTTCCCATGCTGGCGGTCCCCGGATGGGCGGACAGGGCGAGCGACCCGAAAGCGGTGCCGGTCGTCAGCGCCGAGAACAAGATTGCCCGCGCGGTGGCCGAGCCCAGCACCGCGGTGCGCCCGGCGCGCCAGTTCATCACAAAGTAGATGTTGAACGAGACCCCGACCCCCAATAGCAGCGGCAGCGCGATGATGTTCGCGTAATTGAGCGGCAGCCGCCCGGCGACCATGACGATGACCGTCATCAGCGCCGACAACAACAGCGGCGCCAGCACCATCGCGACATCGAGCACGCGGCGCAGCGCGACGAACAGGATGACCGCGATCGCCGCCACCGCGGCGAGTGCTGCCGTGCGAAACGACCCGACGATCGTGGCACTCGTGGCCTCTATCGTCACCGCCGAGCCGCCGGCGTCGGGTGCGACCGCGGTGACCTCGTCGACAAACTGGGCGAGCCCTTGACTGGTGCGTCCGGCGGCCTTGGGCAGCACCTGAATGCGGGCGCGGCCGTCGGGCAGCAGCCAGTCGCGCGCCAGCGACGGCGGGATGCTCCGCAGGGTGACCGGCCCGGCGCCGAGCGCCGCGCGCAAGTCGTCAAGCTGCGCCGGCAGAAATCGCGTCAGCGCCGCGTCGACCGCGAGCACCGTCTTGTCGGAGGCGGCGGCGAGCCGGTGCAGATCGGTCGCGAGGGCGGCGAGCTGGGGGTTCGGCGGCTTGCCGAGCGCCGGGGTCAGCGCCGCGAGCGCGTTTTCCGCGGCCGTGCGGATCTCACCGGCGGTCGGCGGCGGGGCTGGCCGGAAGGGGGTCAAGGTCGGGCCGAGAAGAGCGGCGGCGTCGCCGATCTGCGCCAGCTTTGACGTCTGGTCGGCCGGTATAAAGCTGTTGATCGACAGCACGCCGGAGACCAGCGGCACCTTACGCAGGCGATCGGCGAGCCGCGCCGCGGCGGCCGCGTTCGGGGCGAGGACATCGATCGTGAACGGGTTGGTCAGCGGCGAATCCATCAGGTCGTAAAGCGTCCGCATTGCCTCGGTGTTCGGGTTCTTGGTGTGGAGCGGATCGGAATCAAAGCTCAACCGCGGCACCAACGCGACGCCGATCGCCGCCAATGCCGCGAACAGCGCGAGCAGCGGGCGCCGGCGCCGGCGCACCGCGTCGTCGAGCGGCACCGCCCAGCGAAACCCGATTTCGGCGCGCTCGCCGCGCGGGCGGAAGACGGCGATCGCCGCCGGCAGAAAGGTCAGCGTGCAGACAAAGGCGATCAGCATGCCGACGCCGGCGATCAACCCGAGCTCGGCGACGCCGCGAAAGTCGGTCGGCACAAACGCGAGAAACCCGGCCGACGTCGCGGCTGCCGCGACCAGGACCTGGCCGCCGACGCGGCGCCCGGTCTCCGCCATCGCCGCCCCGGGGTCGGAGTATTCCCGCCGGATGTCGCGATAGCGCACGCAGAACTGGATCGCGAAGTCGACCGCGATCCCGACGAACAGGATGCCAAAGCCGACCGAGACGAGGTTCAACGTTCCGACCGCCGCGGCGGCGAACAGCAAGGTCAGCATCAACCCGAGCACGAGGGTCAGCAGGATCGGCACGATCAGGCGCCACGACCGCACCGCCAGAAACAGCCACAGCGAAATCAGCACGACGCTGCCGAGGAGGCCCGCCACGGCGCCCTCGGCCACCGAGGCGAACTCTTCGTCGGCGAGCGCCACGTTCCCGGTGACGCGGACGCGAGCGTCGCCGGATTTGACGAATTCGAGCTTGCTCGCGGCGGCGCGGATCGCCGCCGTCGCGGCACCGCCGGGCTCGAGCGAACCGTGGTTCAGCTTGGGCTGCACCAGGACGAACTTGTACGGGCCGCCGAGATCGGCAAGACCGCCGCCGATCAGCCGCGTCCACGACAAGGGCTGCGGGTGGCCCGCAAGCGCGTCCGCCATCGTCTCGTTGAACCCGCTGAGCGCGGCGTGGTACGGGGTCAGGTCAACTTGGCCCTGCTGCAAGGCCTTGCCCAAGAGTGCCAGCGCGGCAAAGAGGCCCCGCGCGCTGGGATCCTTCGCCAGCTGGCCGAGAAACGGCTGGGCGTCGATCGTGCGCTCGAGCAATCCCTCGAGCTGCTTCGTGTCGAGAAAGAGCAGCCCTTCCCTTGTCATAAAGGGTGACGCGTCGGGACGGGTCACGGTCCGGAAATGCGCGTGGTCCGCCGCGAGCGCCCGCGCCAGCCCGGCCGCGGTCGCCTCGGCCTCTTCCGGCTCCTTGGCGTTGATGACGATCGCCAGCACGTCGGTGAATTGCGGAAACTCCGCCTTGAATGCTGCCGCGCGTTGCCGCCACGGAAGGCTGCTGGCGAACATCTCGTCGGTGTCGGTGCTGATGCCGAGATGGCCGGTCGCGAAACAGCCGGCAAAAACCGCGAGCGCCGCGGCGGCGGCGCAAACCAGCACTGCGCGGCGCCGGCAGAAATCCACAAGGCCGGCGAGCAGGCGCTGAAATTCCATGCGAAATCGAGCTCGTAGGCGGTTGTGCGGGACTTCGATGCAAGCCGGCGGCGCGACCGGGCCGAAAAAGCGAAGCCGAATGTCGGGCAAGCCTCCGGGCGGCGAGGCCCAAAGGCATATTCGCTTGAAACCGTGAACGCTGCCGCAAAACGCCCCGACCTGCGGCTTCCTGCCGCACGGCAACCCTTTCGCTCGCGGGCGGGCGACCGGCCTGCGTCAAGGGAATCCCCGCGAAGGGAACCCGCGGTCACGGCCAGGGAATAAATCGTCCTCAAAAGAGTCTTAATAGTGTCAAAGCAGCAACTCGTGCCGCGCCCGCGCCTTAACCGCGCCTGCGCTTAACAAGCGCGTCACGTGCCGCTGCCGTCACCTTTTGCTAATGAGACGCATGCACATGACCTCGCCATCCCCAGAGCCGCGAATGAACGTCGCCCTCCCGCCCGCCGACACCAAGCGGTGGTCGCCAAGCCGAAAGGCCGCGGTTGTCGCCGCCGCCCGCGCCGGGCTGATCAGCCGCGAGGAGGCTTGCGCGCGATACATGTTGTCGGATGAGGAGCTGGTTGCCTGGGAGCGGGCGCTCGACCAAAACGGCGTGCCGGGTCTGCGCAGCACCCGCCTGCAGTGCTATCGCTACACCCGCATTCCCGGCACGCTCGGCGACCAGCTGACCGCCGGCGACGAACACCTGCTTCGTTTCCGCTGAAGCGACTGGCGGCCGGCTCCAGCTGCGGCGGGCTTTCTCCCGACGCTCACCCTGGAACGGCCGCCGTCTCTAGCCGGGTGACCTCGCGGTTCCACGACTTCGATCCGGGTAGGTGGATGCCCACGGAACCGGGCCGCGGGCTAAGGGCTCGCTGGTCAAGCCCGGTCACCGCGAGCGGTATGGGATTGGGGAGCGAGCTAGCGCGTGTTGCTGCCGGTCTGCATGCGCTTTTGTGCGTTAGTTTCGGCGTTCGCGCGGAACACCTGGTCGGTAAGCTGCTTTTGTTCGGCCGGCATTGCGTTGTAGAGGTTCTCGAAGGCGGGGACCAGCTGCTGCAAGTGCTGAGCGTGCGCCTCGGCGATGCGCTCGTAAGACTGCATGTTTTGCAGCGCGTTCATCGTCGTATATTGCTGCGCGCGCTGGCTGAACTCCTGGTCCATCGCGCGGGCGTTGTCACGCATGACGTTGGCGAACTGCTCCCATTGCGGCTGCTCCGCCGCGGTGATCCGCAACTGCGAATGCAATTCGCGGATGTGCTGGGCGACGCGTTGCTCGGCACTGTTGCCGACCGCCGTGTGCGAGGCCATCGGCGAGGCGGCAGCCGCGGCCGCGGGCGGAGCCGCCGGTGTGGTGGACTGGGCCGGCTGGGCCAGTGCCGCGGCCGGCAATGCCAGCAATGCGGCGACCGCCGCCGAAGCAAGATAGGTCGAGCGTATCATTGGGATCGATCCTCCCCGAGGAGCGGTTGACAGGCTGCAAGCGAGGTCACGCATCGCCCCGGCGCGGCTTGCGCCGGGGGTCCGTCGGCTGCCTGGTAGGCGATACTAGTAGCCGTAATAAACGGGCGGTGGCGGCGCGTAGTAGCCCGGGGCGCCGTAATAGACCGGGGGCGGCGCATAGTAGCCATAATTGGAGGCCGCCGCGGCGCCGAGGCCCAGCCCGATGATCCCGCCGGCAATGGCTGCGCCGGCGACGGCTCCGCCGCCGCCACCGCCGCGGTGGTAACCGCCGTGCCAGCCGCCGCCGCCGCGATGCCAGTCGGCAGCATGAACGGCGGGGGCGAGTGCCAAGGCCGCGCTGAACGTGGCCGCAGTCAGAACTCGTACATTCATGACGTTGTTCGACTCGTTGTGGCGTTCCCTTCACGAACCACCGCACGAGCCGAACAGTTCCGTATGAACCTCTCGCGCAACGCCCTCAATGGGGGTTCCGCGCGCGCCTGGTAAACCAAGTCAGAGGATGAATTTCGACAGGTCGGCGTTTTGCGCGAGCGCGCCCACCTGGTCGCGGACATAGGCGCGGTCGATGCGCACCTCGGTCCCTTCCGGGCGGTCGGACGCGGTAAAGCTGATCTCTTCCAAGAGGCGCTCGAGTATCGTGTGCAGCCGGCGCGCGCCGATGTTCTCAACCGCCGAATTGATCTCCTCGGCCAGCAAGGCCAGCTCGTCGATCGCCTCGTCGTCAAAGTCGAGGCTCACCCCCTCGGTCGCGAGCAACGCCTTGTACTGCTTGATCAGGCTGGCTTCGGGCTCGACGAGGATGCGGCGGAAATCGCTACGGTCGAGGGCCTTCAACTCGACCCGGATCGGCAGCCGCCCCTGCAGTTCGGGCAGCAAGTCGGAGGGCTTTGCCTGGTGAAAGGCGCCCGACGCGATGAACAGCACGTGGTCGGTCTTGACCGCCCCATGCTTGGTCGCGACCGTCGTCCCCTCGATCAGCGGCAACAGGTCGCGCTGCACCCCCTCGCGGCTGACATCGGGGCCGCCCATCCCGCTGGCGCGCTCGCCGCGGCCGCAGATCTTGTCGATCTCGTCGAGAAAGACGATGCCGTTCTGCTCGACTGTGGCGATCGCCTCGCGCACGACCATGTCCTGGTCGAGAAGCTTGTCGCTCTCCTCGGCCATCAGCACCCGGTGGCTGTCGGCGACACTCATCCGCTTCGGCTTGGTGCGGGTGCCGAAGGTCTTGCCGAAAATGTCGCCGAGGTTGAGCATGCCCATCTGCGCGCCGGGCATCCCCGGGATTTCGAAGGTCGGCAGATTGGCCGCCGCGCTTTCCTGCACCGCGACTTCGATTTCGCGCTCGTCGAGCGTGCCCTCGCGCAACTGCTTCCTAAATTTCTGGCGGGTGTCGGCGCTGGCGTTGGCCCCCACGAGGGCGTCGAGGACCCGTTCCTCGGCGGCGATTTCGGCCTTGGATTCGACTTCCTTGCGCAGCCGCTCGCGGGTCATGCCGATCGCGATTTCGACGAGGTCACGCACGATCTGCTCGACGTCGCGGCCGACATAGCCGACCTCGGTAAACTTGGTCGCCTCGACCTTGACAAAGGGGGCTTGCGCCAGCCGCGCCAGACGGCGCGCGATCTCGGTCTTGCCGCAGCCGGTCGGGCCGATCATCAGGATGTTCTTCGGCAACACCTCCTCGCGCAACTCGGGTGCCAGCTGCTGGCGACGCCAGCGGTTGCGCAGCGCAATCGCGACGGCGCGCTTGGCGTCGTGCTGGCCGACGATAAAACGGTCGAGCTCGGAGACGATCTCGCGCGGGCTGAAAGCGGGCATCGGCGGGTCAATAGTCCATTTTTTCTAAGGTGATCTTGTCGTTGGTGTAGATGCAGATGCCGGCGGCGATCGCCATCGCACGCTGGGCGACGCTCTCGGCGTCGAGCCCGTCGAGGCCGACCAGCGCCCGCGCCGCCGCCAGCGCGTAACCCCCGCCCGAGCCGATGCCGATCAGCCCGTCCTCGGGCTCGAGCACGTCGCCGGTGCCCGACAGGATCAACGACACGTTCTTGTCGGCGACCGCCATCATCGCTTCGAGCCGGCGCAGATAGCGGTCGGTGCGCCAATCCTTGGCGAGCTCGACGCAGGCGCGCGACAACTGCCCGGCATATTGCTCGAGCTTGCCCTCGAGCCGTTCGAACAAGGTAATCGCATCGGCGGTGGCCCCGGCAAACCCCGCGATCACCGCGCCGCCGCCGAGCCGGCGCAATTTTTTGGCATTCGACTTGACGACGGTCTGACCCATCGTGACCTGGCCGTCACCGGCGATCACCACCTGGCGGTCCTTGCGCACGCAGAGGATCGTCGTGCCGTGCCAAGCATTGCTGTCGGGATGTTCCATCCGCCTTTTCGGGAGCCCGTGCCGCGACGGAATGAGATGTAAGCCTGCCAAATCCGCGATCAAGCGGGCCGCGTGCCGGGGCGTGCGCCGCTTCCCGGTCGCGTTCAGGAGCCGACCCGTTGAAACGGCGGCGGAAACCCGCTCCTCCCGATAGGCTCAAGTATCATCGGGCCCGGGCGTCTGCTAGTGTGACGCAGGATCTGACCAGGAGAAAGCGGGTGAGCGACGAGAAAATCACCCTCGACCTACTCGGGTCGCGGGTGCTCACCCTGACCGCTGAACTGCGCGACGTGCACCTGCGGCTTGGCGCGCTCGAACACCGTTTTACTGCGCTGGAAGCACGCTTCAGCGGTATTGAGGGCCGACTGGGTTCTTTGGAATCGCGGTTTGGCGCTCAGGAGGAGCGCATGTCGGCGATGCTCGGCTTGCTCGTCCGCGTGCGGAACGAATCGAGGGTGGTGCGCGGTAGCCACGGTTTAATTCGGGCCAGGCGCGGCGCCCGACAAAGCCCCGATAGTGGCGACTCGGCGGCAAAATTGCTAAATGAAGGCTGTCGCCGACAGCGGCGAGTGGGAGAGCATCGTGCGGGCAGCGACGGTCGAGCGCAACACCAAGGAAACCCAGATCACCGGCCGGGTCGACCTCGACGGCACCGGTGCCGGCGACATCGCCACCGGGATCGGCTTTCTCGACCACATGCTCGAACAGCTCGCCAGGCACAGCCTGATCGACCTTCAACTGCGCGCGCGGGGCGACCTGCACATCGACTTTCACCACACCACCGAGGATACCGGCTATGTCGTCGGCGAGGCGGTGTCGAAGGCGCTCGGCGACCGCGCCGGCATCCAGCGCTACGGCCATGCGGTGATCCCGATGGACGAGACCCTGACGCGGGTCAGCCTCGACGCGTCGAACCGGCCCTACCTCGTCTGGAAGGTCGGGTTCACTCGGCCCAAGCTCGGCGAGATGGACACCGAGCTGTTCAAGGAGTGGTTCCAAGCCTTTGCGCAGTCGGCGGGGGTCACCCTGCACGTCGAAAACCTGTATGGCGAGAACAACCACCACATCGTCGAATCCTGTTTCAAGGGGCTGGCGCGGGCGTTGCGCCAGGCGGTCGAGATCGACCCCCGGCGCGGTGGCATGGTGCCGTCGACCAAGGGCGTTCTCGGCGGCAGCCTCTGATGATCGTCGCGATCGTCGACTGCGGCTCGGGCAATCTGCGCTCAGCGGCCAAGGCGTTTGAGCGCGCCGCCGCCGAGGCCGGGGTCGCTGCCACGGTGGCGGTCACGAGCGCACCCGAAAAGGTGGCCGGCGCCGACCGCGTCGTGTTGCCGGGGGTCGGCGCCTTTGCCGATTGCCGGCGCGGCCTCGCCGCGGTGCCCGGGCTGGAAGACGCGTTGCACGAGGCGGTGTTCGCCCGCGCGCGCCCGTTTCTCGGCATTTGCGTCGGCATGCAGCTGATGGCCGATCGCGGCCGCGAGTTCGAGACCACCCAAGGCCTCGGCTGGATCGGGGGCGAGGTGACGGCGCTCGAGCCCGCCGACCGCTCGCTCAAGATCCCGCACATGGGGTGGAACGAGCTGACCCCGCGGCGGACGCATCCGCTGACGGCAGGGCTCGCGGCCGGCGCCCACGCCTATTTTGTCCACAGCTATCATTTCCGCCTCGGCAACGACGCCGACCTCCTCGCCGTTACCGACTATGGCGGCCCGCTCGCCGCGGTGGTCGGACACGGGAACCTTGTCGGGACCCAATTCCACCCGGAGAAGAGCCAGGAAACCGGGTTGCGGCTGATCGGCAATTTCCTGCGATGGCGGCCATGAGCGACCGGCGGATTTCCGAACCTTCGATCGGCGTAGAGCGGCTGACGCAATATTCGGGCACCGATCTCGACGATTTGTGCGAGGCGACCGAGAGCGCGATCACCGAAGGCGGCGGGTTCGGGTGGCTCAAGCCGCCGCCGCGCCAGGTCCTCGAAAACTATTGGAAAGGCGTGCTGCTCGTCCCCGAGCGGCGGCTGGTGGTCGGCCGGCTCGACGGGATCGTCGCCGGCTCGGCGCAGCTGAGCCGGGCGCCGCGCAACAACGAGGCGCAGGCCTTTGCCGGCACCTTGACGAGCGCGTTCGTGGCACCCTGGGCTCGCGGTCACGGTCTTGGCCGCGGCATCGTGATCGAGATCGAGCGGCTCGCCCGCGAGCTTGGGTTGGCGGTGCTGAACCTCGATTTGCGCGACACCCAGAAGGCGGCGGTCGGGCTCTACGAGGGCCTCGGCTACCGGCGCTGGGGGACGCATCCGGTCTACGCACGTGTCGAAGGCCGCGTCGTGCCCGGCCATTATTATTACAAGGTGCTCGACGACGCGGCGGCGCCTCCGTGATCCTTTACCCGGCGATCGATTTGAAGGACGGCAAGTGCGTGCGCCTGGTACGCGGCGAGATGGCGACCGCCACCGTGTTCAACGACGACCCGGCGGCGCAGGCGCGTGCGTTCGCGTCCTCCGGGTTTGCCTGGCTGCACGTCGTCGACCTCAACGGGGCCTTTGCCGGCCGATCGCTGAATGGCGGTTCCGTGGCGGCGATCCGCCGGGCGGTCGACCTGCGCATCCAGCTCGGCGGCGGCATCCGCGACCATGCCGCGATCGAGCATTGGCTCGAGCAGGGAATCGACCGGCTCGTGCTCGGCACCGCGGCATTGCGCGACCCCGCGCTGGTGCGCCGCGCCGCCGCGGATCATCCGGGACGGATCGCAGTCGGCATCGACGCGCGCCATGGCCGGGTCGCGGTCGAAGGCTGGGTCGACGCGGCCGACATCGGGGTCGCCGAGTTGGCGCAGCGTTTCGAGGACTGCGGGGTCGCCGCGATCGTCCACACCGAGATCGCCCGCGACGGCGCTCTGGGCGGGGTCGACGCCGAGGCCGTCGCGGCGCTGGCGCGTCAGGTCGGGGTTCCGGTCATTGCGTCGGGCGGCGTCGCCGCGCTCGCCGACATCGCCGCATTGAAAGCTCGTGAGGGCGACGGCATCGCCGGGGTTGTCTGCGGGCGCGCGCTCTACGACGGCCGCATCGACCCGCGCGCGGCATTGCGGCTCGCGGCGGGAGCGGCTTCATGCTGAAGATGCGGGTCATCCCTTGTCTCGACGTGAAGGACGGCCGCGTCGTCAAAGGCGTCAACTTTGTCGACCTGGTCGATGCCGGGGACCCGGTGGCGCAGGCGCGCTTCTACGATCGCGAGGGCGCCGACGAATTGTGCTTTCTCGACATCACCGCAAGCGCCGAGGGGCGGGACACGCTCTACGACATCGTGCGCCGCACCGCCGAGGAATGCTTTATGCCGCTGACCGTCGGCGGCGGGGTCCGCGAGGTCGAAGATGTCCGCCGCCTGCTGCTCGCCGGCGCCGACAAGGTGTCGGTCAACACCGCCGCGGTCGCCCGCCCCGAATTCGTGCGCGAGGCGGCCGAGAAATTCGGCAGCCAGTGCATTGTCGCGGCGATCGACGCCAAGGCTGCGGCGCCGGGCCGGTGGGAGGTGTTCACCCATGGCGGGCGCCGGCCGACCGGCATCGACGCGGTCGACTGGGCGCGGCGGCTTGTCGACTACGGCGCCGGCGAGATCCTGCTGACCTCGATGGACAGAGACGGCACCAAATCGGGTTTTGACATCGCCCTGACGCGCGCCGTCGCCGACGCGGTGCGCGTCCCGGTCATCGCCTCGGGCGGGGTCGGCACGCTCGACCATCTCGTCGAGGGCATTCGCGACGGCCACGCGACCGCGGTCCTCGCCGCTTCGATCTTTCATTTCGGGACATGGCGGGTCGGCGACGCGAAGGCGCGCCTCGCCGCGTGCGGCATCCCGGTGCGGAGCTGAGCGATGCCAGAGGAGCTGGGGGCGGCGCTTGGTCGGCTGTGGGACGTCGTCAACGCGCGGCGCGGCGCCGACCCGCAGAGTTCCTACACCGCCCGGCTGTTCTCTCGCGGGCGCGCGAAAATCGCGCAGAAGCTGGGTGAGGAGGCGGTCGAGGCGGTCATCGAGGGGGTGCGCGGCGACCGCGCCAAGCTCGTCGGCGAGAGCGCCGATCTGCTTTATCACCTGTTCGTGCTGTGGGCCGACACCGGGGTCTTGCCGTCCGATGTCGCCGCCGAGCTGACGCGCCGCGAGGGCACGTCCGGGCTCGACGAAAAACGCGGCCGGGCGAACCTTTGAGCGAGATTTGAGCGGAGGCGGGGATGGCCTATGACCGCGACAACGTGTTCGCCCGCATCCTGCGCGGCGAAATCCCGTGCAACAAGGTCTACGAGGACGAGCACGTCCTTGCGTTTCACGACATCAACCCTTTGGCGCCGACTCACATCCTGGTCATTCCGAAGGGCGAATACGTCTCGCTCGACGATTTTTCCGAAAGGGCTTCAGCGGCCGAACATTCGGCGATGTTTCGCGTCCTCGGGCAGATCGCCAAAGAACGCGGCATCGCCGAGACCGGTCATCGCATCATCGCCAACAGCGGCCGCGACGGGCACCAGGAGGTGCCGCATTTTCATGTGCACCTGTTTGGCGGGCGCGACCTCGACCGGATGCTGCTGCGGCGCTGATCAGCCGGCCGCGGCGGCGGGGACGAGGCGGGTGCCGGCG
>Ga0210390_10000645_pt1 | contig 36869 bp, 39 predicted proteins | sample IncBWH11OmetaG_FD_161050 | JGI IMG/M metagenome (GOLD analysis project Ga0210390, IMG submission 161050) | Forest soil microbial communities from Barre Woods Harvard Forest LTER site, Petersham, Massachusetts, United States - Inc-BW-H-11-O ...
GAGCAGTGCCTAACTTACCTAGAAGCATCCCGCCGACAAAAGCTCACGTTGTGTCAAAGAAAGAGCGAGGCTACAAGGCGGATACCCAGGTTTCGCAACTGTGCGATTGATCGTAATCCAATGGGCCAAGCCGATGAGTTGTAGAATCATTTTATGGCGTCTATTGCGTCGAGCGCCTTCATCGCGTCCCTGCCCAAAGCCGAGTTGCACCTGCATCTCGAAGGCTCGATCGATCCTCCTACTCTGCTCGAATTGAGGAAACGTCATGGGAAACGAGGCACCATCTCTGAAGTAGAGCAGCTTTACCGCTATAAGGACTTCGCCGGCTTTCTGATGGCATTCAAAACCATCACCGAGGACCTGCAAACTCCCGAGGATTACGAACTCATCACCTATCGATTGATGCAAAAGCTCAAAGCGGAAAACGTCCTGCATGCCGAAGTGTACGTTTCCGTGGGAGTCTGCCTGTGGCGCAAGCAGGATTTCGATGCCATCTTCGTCGGCCTGGAACGGGGGCGGGAACGAGGAGAGCACGATTTCGGAGTTTCGTTGCTCTGGATCTTCGATGCTGTGCGCCAGTTGGGCCCTGAAAAGGCGCACCCCGTCGCGGAACTAGCCGTGCGCTACAAAGGTCAGAGCGTGGTGGGCTTCGGCATCGGCGGAGACGAGCGGCAGGCTGCCCCGGAACTGTTTCGCGATATCTACACCTACGCCGCCGCGAACGGCCTTCGCCTGACCGCGCACGCCGGTGAAACAGCCGGGCCGGGATCAGTCTGGGGCGCGCTCAACCTCCCCGCCGAGCGCATCGGTCACGGCTTCACAGCCTCGCAGGATCCTGAACTGGTCGAAGCGTTGTCCACCCGCCAGATTCCGGTGGAGATCTGCATCACGAGCAATTTGCGTACCGGCGTCTGTCCGACCATAGCCGAGCATCCGGTACGAAATTATTTTGATCAAGGCTTGATGGTCACGCTCAACACCGACGACCCAGCTATGTTCGCAACTTCTTTGGGCCGGGAATATCAGTTGGCTCAGGAGACCTTCGGTTTTACCGATGAGCACTTGCGCGAGTTGGCCCGCAATTCGTTCGAGGCTTCGTTCTTGCCCGCGGAAAAAAAGCTGGGCTTCCTGAATTTGTTTGACGCGGCAGCGGCCAGGTCTTAGCGTGGTGCCGTCGTAATAAAGCCAAGACAAGAGTTAACAAAATGACAACCGGTCGTGCTTTGAAACTTTCCTGGGTGCCCGGACAGTTTGCAGTCTGCCGCTTTCCCGCCGCTGCGCCGCTGCCAGACTGGGCTGGCAAAGGTCCGTTTAGCTCGGTTACCCGAACCGCCGATGAGCTCTCCATCGTCTGCGCTGCCGCCAATGTGCCCAAGGAAGAGAAGGCAAGAACGCATTGGGCGTGTCTCAAGATCGAAGGCCCATTCTCTTTTTCAGAGGTTGGGATTCTAGCTTCGGTTATCGGTCCTCTGGCAGAAAAAGGAGTGCCCATCTTCGCAATCTCCACTTTCGATACGGACTATGTGCTCGTAGGCGAGGACTATACAGGGGCCACTCTCCAAGCTTTACAAGATGCGGGTCACACCTTGCCCTAGCCTCATTCCTTCCCGAGCCAATCTCCAGTTGCTCGCGCCCTGGACGGGCGAGACGCCCGTCCTCCGTTGTGCATCGCCGTTCGACCTTGAAAACAGCCCGATTGATGATGAAGGCGCGGCCTTGGCGGTTGCGTATGGTCTAATAGAACAACCGTAAATTTCATGTCTGCCGGACGTACAACTCTGCGCCGCCGCATGCTCGCGCTCCACCGCAATCTTCGCGGCGCGAACATGATTGCCCGTGCATTCATCTCAACGGATCATCCGCTGTTGGCGCACATCATTCCAATCCGGCGTTGCAATCTGGCTTGCGAGTACTGCAACGAGTACGACGACTTCTCCAAGCCGGTTCCGACTGAAACCATGTTCGCACGCGTGGACAAGTTGGCCGAGTTGGGCACGTCGGTGACCACGATCAGCGGTGGAGAGCCGCTGCTGCATCCCGAGTTGGACGAGATCATTCGCCGCATTCGCAAGTGCGGGATGATCGCGGGACTGATTACCAATGGCTACCTGCTCGTCGCGGAGCGTATTCAGCGGTTGAATCGCGCCGGCCTCGAGTGGCTGCAGATCTCGATTGATAACGTCACTCCGGACGATGTGTCCAAGAAGAGCCTCAAGGTTCTGGATAAGAAACTCGAACTGCTTGCGGAGCACGCGGATTTCCACGTGAACATCAACTCCGTCGTCGGCGGAGGCGTGTGCAATCCGCAGGATGCCTTGACCATTGGCAAGCGGGCGCTGGAACTCGGCTTCAGTTCGACGATCGGCATTATTCACGATGGTAGTGGACAGCTGCAGCCGCTGGCGGAAGACGAAAAGCGCGTCTATCACGAAATGAAGGCGATGGAGAAGAGCAGCTTTACCCGCATCAATGGCTTTCAGGACAACATCGCTCAGGGACGGCCGAATCAGTGGCGCTGCCGCGCTGGTGCGCGTTACCTTTACATCTGCGAGGACGGGTTGGTACATTACTGCTCCCAGCAGCGTGGCTATCCCGGGATTCCGCTGCAGAAATATTCGGTGCAGGACATCCGTCGCGAGTACATTACTGAAAAATCCTGCGCTCCCCACTGCACAGTTTCTTGCGTGCATCAAGTATCGATCTTCGATTCCTGGCGCGCTCCGCAGCAGGCCGAGCAAAATGGTTCGGCCGCGCGTGACTTGGTGCAAATCGAGTAAGCGGGCCCGCCGCTTTTGAGTAGCGACGAGATACGTAGCGAGCTACGTCTCTACAATTTGCCGATGCGAATTGTAAACGCTACTTCTTGGGTTGGGCCGTGGGCGGCAGCAGGCCGTTCAAGCGGAGATACATAGCAGCCCCGCTGTAGTGGTCCGCCCAATCGTTGGTGAGGGCAATGAGAGCGGAGGCTACCGTCCCTTGCCTTCCGCCGTAGAGCTGGACGGGAGTGCCGAGCTTTGAATCGTCCACCTGGTTCAGGGCCGCATCACAGAACACGAACGACCTGGTCAGCGTGGCCAGCAGCCTTTCCTTATCGGTCTCGGGCGCGGATTTCATCGGAGGTGGAGCCATGCCCGCGGCTTTGCTGCACAGTTCAATGTTGGACATGGTCATGTGCGTGACCATGTGGCCAAAGGTCATCTGCGCGGGAGTCGGACTCCAGCCGAATTTGTCGGCGGGCATCTCGTCCACCGCCGCAATCAGGTTCTTCTGCAGGCGCGGCAAAATTTCCCTCACCGTGTCGGTTACTGGATTCTTGCTTGACGCGGCTTTCGGCTGCGCGGTTTTGTTCGGTTCGGCTTGGTTTTGCGCGGGTTTGTCCTGACTGAAAAGAAAGGCGGTCGACGCCAGCAGCGTTAGAAATACAAATAATCGTTTCATGATGCCTCCGGTGTCTTTCAAGGATACCTCCATGGAGCGGATTCTAGCGCTGGCTACTCGAAAGGCACAAGTTATCTGGATTCCCTGGCCTCCCCCATTGTTTATCACGCCATCATTTCTGGCGTGGCTTCCAGCAGACTTCGCGTGTACGCATGTCTTGGCCGTTCCGTGATCTGTTCGGTTGGACCGACCTCGACGATCTTTCCCCGGTACATTACGGCAATACGCGTGGCCAAATAGCGCACCACGGGCATGGAGTGCGAGATGAATAGATACGTCAGGCCGAACTCGCGCTGCAGTTGCGCCATCAAATTGACGATCTGGGCTCCGACGCTGACGTCGAGGGCGGAGACGGGTTCGTCCGCCACAATGAATTTCGGGCGAAGAGCCAGAGCTCGGGCAATTCCGATTCTTTGACGCTGGCCTCCGCTGAACTCGTGCGGAAAGCGGCGCATAGCAGACTGGTCAAGACCTACCGCACAGAGTAACTCAGCAACTCTCGTGCGCCTTGCGGAAGCATTCGAGCGTTCGTGGATGATCAGCGGCTCACTGATAACATCTTCCACCCTCATACGAGGATCGAGCGAGCCAAAAGGATCTTGAAAGATGATCTGCATGTCACGGCGCAGGCATCGCATCTCAGCGTGACCAGCCGCGAGCAGATCACGGCCTTCGAGCAGAATCTTGCCAGAGGTTGGCTCAATCAGCCGGAGCACTAACCGCCCGAGGGTGCTTTTGCCTGACCCCGACTCACCGACCAGGCCAAGAGTTTCTCCAGATTGAATATCGAGCGACACATCATCGACAGCACGGACTTCGCTTTTCGCGCCTCCGCCGAAGATGGATTCTCCGAGCAGAAACACTTTGGTCAGATTGCGGACTTCGAGCAGCGGCACAGGAAGATGGTAACAGCAAGGTCAGCCACGGATCGTCACAGATTTTCACGGATCAAGTCCTTGGAATTGTGTCTAGCGCCAAGCGATCATCGGTACGGCTAACAGCGCCGCAAACATGCCAAGGGCCTTCCATCGGGTGAAGTGCTCATTGAGGATGAAGCGGGCGAGCAGCACGGTGACTGCGGGATAAAGTGAACTGAGCACTACTGCGGCGTCGAGACGTCCGTTCTGGATGGCGCGGATGAACAACACGCTGCCGATGATGTCGAGGCATCCTGCCAAGACGCCGAAAGCGATTCCCCGGGCGTCGATTTGGCGAGCGCTGCGTCCGATCAACACGATTACTCCGGTGAGACTGAACGACGCTACTTTCGACACGGCGGCTATCCAATACGCGGAGGCGTCGCCAGCCTGCTTGACGCAAAGATAGTAGCCTGCGAAGCCGATGCCGGCGAGTGCGGCCATTCCGATGCCTTGGGGATGGCTGTCGTCTTCCGTACGCGAGATGAGCCAGATTCCTGTTGCAGCCATCGCGAAACCTACGATTTGCGCTCTCTGGGGCAGTCCTTCGCTGAACATTCCGAACACGGTTGGGATGGCAGCACCCAGCACCGCCGCCACCGGAGCAGTCAGGCCCATCCTTCCCGTTGCCAATGCGCGATAAAAAATAGCCAGCGCTCCGCCTCCGGACAAGCCTCCCATCAACGCCCACGCGACTGCGGACCGCGAGGGGAAAGGCGAATGAGTTGCCAGCGCCACTCCCGCCATGAGGAACAGTCCACTGATGTGCGCGATTGCAGTGAGCAGGAATGCGTTTGCCCGGCGCGCCGCGTACCCGCCAAGAAAATCGCTGGTCCCCCAGGCGAAGACGGCGGCGAGGCTGCAGATGGTCGGAAGGGATAGTGACGGCGGCGTCATTCGTTGTTCATACTTTCGGAGTAAATGAAGCTAGCTGACTCTTTCCGAAGTGGAAGCTGTTTCCGGAATCTCAGCAGCAAGCTTTTCCAGCAGGGTTTCGAGATGGTCCAGCACCTCCTCGGCGGCGGTTGCCTTCATGGGGAACTTCAGCATTCCGTCGGGAGTAAATTGCGCGCCCCGCTGCGAGGACACAAATCGCGCCAGCTTCCCCGGATCGACCACCGCGTTTTGACGGAACTTGATGGTCACCAGATCTCGCTTTCGTTCGATTGCGTTCACGCCCACGCGCACGGCCAGTAGTTTGAGTGATGCGTAATCGAGCAGGTTGCGCACGGCGGCGGGAGGCTCGCCATAGCGGTCTTCGAGTTCGGCGCCTACGTCACTCAGTTGCGATTCGGTTTCGACTCCGGCAACGCGCTTGTACATGCGCAGGCGCTGGTTCTCTTCCGGGATGTAGTTCACCGGAATACGGATATTGAGGCCGAGGTTGAGCTGAGTCTCGGCCTCTTCCGGAGCGCCTTCGCCCTTCATTTCGCGGACGGCACGATCGAGCATCTGGGTGTACAGCTCGAAGCCGATGGCTTCGATGTGTCCGCTCTGCTCTCCGCCGAGGAGACTTCCAGCGCCGCGGAGTTCGAGGTCAAGAGCCGCTATTTTGAAACCGGCGCCGAGATCCGAAAACTCTTTCAGGGCTGCCAGGCGCCTGCGCGCAATCGGCGTAAGTTCGATGTCGGCGGGAATGAGCAGGTAGGCGTAGGCTCTGCGGTTCGAGCGCCCTACGCGCCCGCGGAGTTGGTAGAGTTCTGAAAGGCCAAAGCGATCGGCGCGGTTGATAACGATCGTATTGCAGAGCGGGATGTCGAGGCCGTTCTCAATGATGGTGGTGGCCACCAGAATGTCGGCTTCGTGATGCATGAACTTCAGCATCACCTTTTCCAGTTCGCCTTCCGACATCTGGCCGTGTCCAACGATGATGCGCGCCCGCGGCGCTAGCTCTTGCAGCTTCGCGGCGATCTCCCAGATGCTTTCCACGCGATTGTGTACGAAGTATACCTGGCCGCCGCGGTCAAGTTCCTGCTCAATTGAAGAGCGGATCAGCTTTTCGTCCCAGCTTGCGACTACGGTTTGGATTGCGATGCGGTCTTTCGGCGGCGTCTCGATCACACTCATGTCACGCATCCCGACCAAAGACATATGCAGCGTGCGCGGAATCGGAGTCGCCGACATGGTGAGAACGTCGACTTCCTTCCGCATCTGCTTCAGCCGTTCCTTGTGGCGCACTCCGAAGCGCTGCTCTTCATCCACGACCAGCAGGCCAAGATCGGTGAACTTGATGTCCTTCGAGAGCAGGCGGTGGGTACCGATCAGGATGTCCACTTTGCCGGTTTCGACTTTTTGCAGAATTTCCTTCTGCTGTTTCGCGGTGCGGAAGCGGCTGATCATTTCGATCTTGACCGGAAATGCCGCAAAGCGTTGCTTGAAGGTTTCCAGGTGTTGAAAAGCAAGTACTGTTGTCGGGGCCAGTACTGCAACTTGTTTGTTGTCGTTGACCGCTTTGAATGCGGCGCGCATGGCGATTTCCGTCTTGCCATAGCCAACATCGCCGCACAACAGGCGGTCCATGGGTTGCGACGATTCCATATCGCGCTTCACGTCGGTGATGGCGAGGTCCTGATCTTCGGTTTCTGTGAACTCGAAAGCGTCTTCAAACTCGCGCATCCATTGATTGTCGGCCGAGAATGCGAAACCCTTGGCGGCTTTTCTCTCCGCATAGAGTTTGAGCAGTTCCGCGGTCATGTCTTTCATGGCTTTGCGGACGCGAGCTTTCGTCTTGGCCCACGCCGCGGTTCCCAGATGATTCAGCGGTGGCTTCGCGCCCTCCGATGAGCGGTATTTCTGAATCAGATCGAGCCGCGTGAGGGGAACATATAGGCGCGCACCCTCTGCGTATTCCAGCAGCATGAACTCGGCGTTGCCGTCGCCCTGATTAATTTCCTTGAGGCCCTGATATTGCCCAATCCCGTGCTCGACGTGGACAACGTAATCGCCCACCTGCAGGTCGCGGAAGTCGGACAGAAATGCGGAGACTTTGGATTTGGTACGCTGCGGACGCGAAACCATCGACTCGGATTCGTCAAACAAATCGCGAGAGCCGAGAATGGCCAGATGAGCTTCGGGCAATATGACCCCGTCAGGTACATAAGCTTTGACCAGCGTGCTGGTGAGGATTTCACCCGCGAAATAGGCCGTCTCGTCGGCGTAGCTTTCGCCGCCGCGAGTGCGGCTGCCCAGACGGAAGGAAAGAGCGTACTCACTGAAGACGTCCGCCAGGCGCTCCACTTCTCCGATATTCGGAACAGCGATCAGCACTCGATTCTGTTCTCCGATCTGCTTCCTGACATCTTCCAGCATGGCTGGAACCGCGCCATGAAAGCGCTGCGCTGGCTGCGAATGGAACGTGACTGCATCGGCCTCGTCGGGACGCGCGATTTCGAGATGTTCAATCGAAGCTCCCGGAAGGCTGGCCAGTTTCTGCCACCAATCTTCGGGCGGAAGATATAAATCCGTGGGCCGCACGAGGTTGCCAACTTCGCTGCGTTCGTGCGCCTCTTCGATTCGCGACCATGTGTGGTCAAATTCTTTCTTCAGGCCGTCGGGTTCGTCGACCAAAACCACAGCTTGGGGGATCAAGTCGAAGACGGTGCGATCCGCGCCAGCGACAGGCGCGTAAAACTCCCACCCTGGAAATACGCTGACGCCTCCGGAGCGCACGGCTTGCTCGACCACCTCTTCCGCTCCGGCGATGCGTTTTCCCGATAAGCGGACGTGGATTGCGCCCAGCAGATCGTCGCTGACCGGAGTTTCGGTCAGCGGGAGCAACAGCGCTTCGTCGACTGCGGTGGACGATCGCTGGGTCGCAGGATCGAACTTGCGGATGGACTCGACCTCGTCACCGAAGAACTCGATGCGCAGTGGGCGATCAGCTTCGGGCGAGTACACATCGAGAATGCCGCCTCGTATGGCATATTCCCCGGGCATTTCCACCACGTCGGTCGCGGTGTAGCCGACGGTGTTGAGGTGTTGCAGAAGCGGTTCGGTATCGAGAGTCTCGCCCCGGCGAACCATCCGGGCGAGATCGGCGTAGTACTCCGCGGAACGGAGACGAAGGGCAGTCGCACCGATTGGTGACACTAAAACCGAGACGGCGCCGGTGGCAATCTTCCACAGCGCGACGGCACGTTCCTCCTGAATCTCAGGATGAGGGGAGAGATTCTGGAACGGCAAAACATCTCGCGTCGGTAGCGAGACCACGGAATCGGGATCGTTCCCACCAATCAATTCGTGGAAAGCTTGCAGCACCGGGACGAACTCTTCGGCGACGCGGTTATCGGCAACGACGACAATCAGAGGGCGCCCTGCGGTCTTCTGCAACAAAACCAGAAGCAAAGCTTTCGCGGTAGGAGTGAGGCCGGAGATACGAATACGTCCCGTGCCCTCTCGGAGGTGGGAGGCTACACGCAAAAAGGCAGGCAATTTTTCCACGTCCGTGAACAGATCGCGGACGAAAGGCAAGACCATCGCCTTTTGATTTTAACAGGAGATCGATCGAACGGAGTTTGGTCGAAACGGCGAGGGCGCCCGTCCTCCATCGCGGCTATGCCCTCAGCAAAGGCCGCGTCAGGCAGGTTGGGCCGCCACCACCGTTGATACAGAGTTCGGAGCCAGCGAAGGTTCGCACATCGAATCCCGCCGACCGGAGCTTTTGATTTGTCTTAGGGTTTTCTTCCAACGCCAGTAAACGCTTTCCGCCCAACGAGAGGACGTTGCAGGCTAGCGTCGCTCGCTCCGCATAGTCGATCTCGATGAAGTTGTAGTTACGCTCTCTCAGCAGTTCCACGGTTTCAACGGCGAGCCAGGGCAAATCAACCAACGCCGTATGTTCGTCCAGCAGGCTGATCAGCGACATCAAATGCAGGCAGGCGGATGGTCCCGCGCTGTGCGGCAGTGGCGCGGAGAGAACCTCAAGTCCTTTGGATTTGAGCAGAGCGCGCATTTGCTGGATGCCTTGCGCATTGGTGCGATAGCTGTGGCCAATGAGCAACGCCTTGGCATCGAGCCACACTATGTCCCCGGCCTCGGCTGTCGCCGGAGGGGTAATCTTGGCCAGCATTGGAATGCCCAGGATCTGGCAGAACGATCCATGATGTTTGCCTTCAGGAACGCGATTCGCTTTGCCGGGACGCATCAGGATCAACCCGAAGTCGGTCGGCAACGACGCATCGTGGGCATAGACAGCATCGAGCGAAAGTTCCATGGCCGGAGGGATATCTTCAACTTCCGCTCCGCACGCTTCCAATTCGCGACACAGGGCCTCATGCTGAGCTTGAGCCATCTGGAAATCCGGTGCATGCACGAAGCCGAGTTCCCGCCACCGAGCGGCCCGCTCGGGTTGATGCCAACAGGCTGTCCTCGGCGAACACACAAGCACGCGTTTTAGCGGTCCCACCATGGAATGGCCGTTGAAGCGGGTTTCGGCCGCTGTCGTGGGCATCGCTTCTACAACTAATTTTTCGAAGCCTCCGGCCATAAAGGAAATCTAAACTGAGGCTATGACAAAAGCAATATGGGAAAGCACGATCTTGGCTGAATCCGACAATTGCGTGGAAGTCGAAGGCAATCAGTATTTCCCGCCTGACGCCATCAAACCGGAATACTTCAAATCCAGCACCGCGCACAGCATTTGCCCCTGGAAAGGCACAGCCAACTATTACGACCTCGAGGTTAACGGCAAAAAGAATCCGGGCGCAGCATGGTACTACCCCGAACCGAAACCAGATGCAAATCAGATCAAGGGATATGTAGCATTTTGGAAGGGCGTACAAGTCGAGAAGTAACTCTTCAGCGATCTGGACGAGCGAGTCGCCGGTCTCACACGAGGTCTTAGAATTCCACGTGAGCGCGGAACGACGGCACGACCACCGGGCCGCGATCCCGGTTGTAGCCGGGATCGTTTATGTGCTGCACGCCTGGAGCAAGATAGATGCCGCGCCATACGTGGACCGTGTAATAGGACTCCACGATATTCTCGCGGCCATAATTCAGCTTGCCGTCGCCCAGGAGGAAGCCGAGGCCGCCATCGGCGAGGTAGGTCTGATGATCTTTCTTAATTGCGTTGGTGACGAAGGCAACGCCGGCGCGGTCCTGCTTGCGATGCCACCAGGCGCCGTTCGCTCCGAGTCCCACGTCGAACGTTTGATCGACTTCCGTGTAGGCGAAGGATTCGGTCTTGCCGTTATCCCAGCCGAAGCGGCCGAATGCGGTCAGGTACCGACTGAGATTCTGCTCCACATTTACGCCGAATCCGTACTTCCGGGTAATGTGCCAGGGATGGTTGGTGATTTCTGGAACCGGCGTGAGGCCCTGTTCAAACTGGGCGACGGCCTGGCGATAGATGCCCATGTTGGCGTAGTTGGTGTAAGCCAACAGGCGGACCACTCCCGCTTTTTTCGGGATCAAGCCCCGACGTAACTCGTATTCGAAGTTTTCCGCGTGGGCTTGCCATACCTTCCACACCAGATCGATTCCGTTCGCCACCTTGGGCATAAGCCCCTCGCCGAAGCGGAAACCCCAGTTGCGGTCTTCGTAATCGGCGGTAAGGCCGACAGTGTAACCGCGCGTGTCAGCGGCATAGTCATATGCGCCATTGTTGTCGACGGTCCAGTTGGTGAATTGGAAGTGAGTATCCGATCCCACGGAGTTGAGATCGAAAAAATCAACGGTGCTGAACTTTCCGAAGCGGACTTCGAGCCGGCGCCGCGGCAGTTCTTCGAAAAGGGAGAGCGAGCTGCGTTGGTTTTCGATCTTATCTTTACTCAACGCGAATACGTGATGAATCATGCCTCGTGCCAGATAAGGTGCTTTGCTCAACGAAGGATTACGCACGATATCGAGATCGGTGTCGCCCGCGAGCCCCAAGCCCGTGCTGAGGGCGGCTCCGCCAGCCTCCTCGATGTCGACCAAGAGCTCGGTGGAATTGTTGAACCGTACGCCGGTGTAGAGCGTTACCACCCGCGACGTGGCTTTCTCGTAGTCCGGACTCAGGCTGTTTTTTCCGCTATAGGCCGCGTAAAACGGAGGATGGGTCTGGAAAATGAAATTTGCCTGACCCGTAAGCCAGAAGCGCGTGTCCTTCAAATGAGGGAACATCGATTCCGTGCCATCGTCTGCCGGCGGATCAGCGGGCGGATCAGCCTGATCAGCCGTAGCCGGCGGTGACGCGGTATCCACTTTCGCGGCGGAAGGCACGTCCGGTTGCTGCGCCACTACCGGAAGAACTGCGCCAAAGGCCATCCACAGCAAAAGCATCAGCCAGCGCGCAGTACGATTCACGAGTTGGGTTTGCTCTCTCATGTTTTCGATGGCGTAACGAGCTACTCCTCGGCTCGAATCCCTTTACGGGGCCGATTCCTTGCCGTGTTTCCGCAGCGCCAGAGATTAACGCAACTATACCATAGGATGTTAACTATGGTTAACTACCATTGCGTGGCCCGGTGGTTGGCGGGTACTCCGAAGCCGGATCGGTTATGCCGCTAATCCACCAGCCTACGCAGGGATCGTTAAAGGAACGTTACAGGCCGAGCCTGATGTCTCAGACCTCAACTGCAACCCAACGCATGCGCAGCTGCCGCTGACCGCGTTCGTCGGTGACCACGACCCAGCTCATGCGCAAAGACTTGTATTCCGCCTTCGGTTCCATCTGCCACGAAAGAGCACGTTCGTGACGGATTTCGCGCGCGAGCTGCGTCGTCGCCATCGCCATAGGCTGTACGCATAGAGTCATGCAGGTCATTGTCGTTCCCTCCTTTCGGTGAAGTTGAACTACCCTTTCGATGCCCCTCTCTCAAAGAATGAGATAAAAGGTTTATAAAGATCGCGAAAAACAGTGCCAATCATCAGCGCGCAACGTTTGCAGCCATGACGCGTTGAATTCTGGAACGAAAAAGTGCGCCTTGCGGCAGCCTCGATCCCTCGCGCTCTTCAGTTGTCGGTCCAGAAGAAGCAGAGGTGAGGCGATAGGCAGGATGAAGATGAAGCTTACCGGGACACCTTACCGCTGCTTCTACACCGGAATGCCGCCGATACTACTCGGAGGCTCTGGTCCAAATTCTGTCTGCATACTTCTTTGATCGCTCCTGACGGAACTGGATTTCCCGTCAAAAATCTTATATCATACCCCCCTTGGGTATTGTCAAAGACAAAACTCGAGAAAGCAGGAAAAAATGCAAGACAAGATTCCCGAGATTTCCAAAGAGAAACAGAAGCTGCTGTTCCGCATCAAGCGGATCCGTGGCCAATTCGCAGCGGTCGAGCGCGCTCTCACTGCGGGGGATGAGTGCGCCGATATCCTTATGCTGTTGGCCGCCATTCGCGGCGGGGTCAATGGTTTGATGGCGGAGATTTTGGAAGACCATATCCGCCTCCACATGATGAATCCGGATCACGAGGTAGAGTCGCCAGAAGAATTGGGCGAAGACTTGATCGGCTTGGTTCGTGCGTATCTGAAGTGAAGCGCGGCTGACCGGAAGTACCGACCAAAAATGAGGACAGCTCGGAGCCCCCCGAAGCTGTCCTTGAAACCCTCCCGGTTAGAAGGGCGTGTACTGAAGAGAGAGTACCCGGGGCGTGTTTCAGGACTGTTGCAAGATTGTAAATATCCGGTGAATTCCGTTGCTTCTGTTGACACCGAGGTGGGGAAGCACAAAATGCCCGCTTCCAGCCCTCGCTGTTACCATAGATGACCAGTTTCCTTTCGGAGAGCCCATGGGCCGCAAAACCGAGGTATCCCGCAAGCTGCAACAACGCGCCGAGCAGATGATTCCCGGCGGGGTCAATTCACCGGTGCGCGCTTTTCGCTCGGTTGGCGGCGACGCGCCTTTCATACTGCGCGGGCAGGGATCGCACATCTTCGACGCCGACAGCAACGAGTACATCGACTACGTCGGATCGTGGGGCCCCCTCATCCTCGGGCACGCTCCGTCCAAAGTCATCGAAGCAATCATGGACGCTGCCTGTAACGGCACCAGTTTCGGCGCTTCCACTCCCGCCGAGGCCGACCTGGCTGAAATCGTTCTTTCCGCATTTCCCCATATGCAGAAGGTGCGATTCGTAAATTCGGGCACGGAAGCGACCATGTCGGCGATCCGCCTTGCTCGCGCCTACACCAAGCGCAAATACATTGTGAAATTTGAGGGCTGCTATCACGGACACGCCGATGCTTTATTGGTAAAAGCCGGCTCAGGCATCGCTACGCTTGGAATCCCTGGCTCTGCCGGCGTTCCCGAGGAGTTCATTCAGTTCACTTTGGCGTTGCCTTTCAATGACACGGACGCGCTCGAACACGCATTCAAGAAATTCAAGCACGAGATCGCCTGCGTGATCGTCGAACCTGTCGTGGGGAACATGGGATGCGTCCCGGCTTCAGGCGGATATCTGGCAGACCTCCGTTTGATCACCCAGCGGGAAAAGAGTGTACTGATTTTTGATGAGGTCATGACTGGATTTCGCCTCGCTTTCGGAGGCGCACAAGAACTTTACGGAGTGAGTCCGGACCTGACGACGATGGGAAAGATCATTGGCGGCGGCCTTCCAGTGGGAGCATACGGCGGTCCGTCCGAGATCATGAACATGGTGGCGCCGCTCGGGCCCATGTATCAGGCCGGAACGCTTTCGGGGAATCCGCTAGCCATGGCTGCGGGGTTGGCGACGTTGCGTCATTTGCGGGAAAACAAGCAGGAAATTTACCCTCGTCTTGAAAAGCTCAGCGGCGAATTGGTGGCGGGAGTGGCGGCAGCAGCGAAAGACGCAGGCGTTCCTCTCTGCTACAACCGGGTGGGTTCGATGTTCACCTGGTTCTTTACTACCGGTCCGGTGACGGATTGGGATTCGGCCGCGAAGTCCAACACCGAAGCCTTTGGCCGCTTTTTCCGCATCATGCTGGACAGCGGCGTCTACCTGCCGCCGTCGCAATTCGAAGCTGCGTTTTTGGGCGCAGCTCACACCGAAGAAGATGTTCAGAAAACGATTGGCGCGGCTAAACTGGCGTTTGCGTCAGTGCACGTATAGCTGGTTTTGATTTATGTGGGACGGAGTCTCAGACCCGGTCAGGCGCGGGCGCCTGGCTAACTGCGAACCGCAACCTTAGAACTGACAACTGGTTTTCCTATCATCTCCGGAACCGTCGCAAACGCGTATCCCTCGGCCTTGTATCGCGCGATCAACCGATCCGTCGCAACCACCGTTTGCGAACGATCCGCTCCGAACGCCTCGTGATCGCCATCGTGTAACAAGATCACATCGCCACCGCGGATCTGCTGCCTGACTCTCCGCTCGACGTACTCCGCCGGTTTTCCCCGCCAATCCCACCCCGTGACATTCCACATCACAGGTTCCAGTCCGAACTCTCGAGCAATGCGTAGAGTGTTCGGACGCCGTCCACCGAACGGCGGACGAAACAGCCGGGAATGCGCTCCCACAGAATCCGTCAACGCCTGCTCGCAATCCTGCAACTGAAGCCTGGTTTGCAGTGCCGAGGTAAAGATCAGATTGGGATGACTCCAAGTATGATTGCCGACGACGTGCCCGGCCTGCGTCAGTTCGCGTACGATGTCCGGCCTTCGGCTCACGTAGCGCCCGATGAGAAAAAACGTTGCGCGCACATCGTGCCGGGCGAGCACTTCCAGCAGACGAAACGTGTGCGGATCATTAGGGCCGTCGTCGTAAGTCAGCGCCACCTGCCGCGTTCCAAGCTTCAGCCCGGTAAACGTTCGACCGTACCACTGCCCGGTCGGGGACATGGACTGATATCCGGCGGCACAACCGGCCCCAACAACACCAGCAGCGGCAAAGGCAACGCCTAGCATGAGAGAGATTGTACTTGCCGATTGCCACTTTCCGATTGCCAATTGAGTGCGCCTGCGTTGAATTAGAAATCGGATGCCGGAAATTGGAAGTCCCTGTTAACCTTTTCCTCAATTGCGCACAAAGCGCTATCGGGATATCCTGCCATTCGAAGCCCGAGCCCTCTAGCCCATGGCCAATCTTTTTGAACTACCACGCTACATTGCAGTGGAAGGTCCAATACGCGTCGGGAAAAGCACGCTGACGCGTATTCTGGCGGAGCGACTCAACGCCCAGCGCGTCATGGAAACCGAGGACAATCCTTTTCTGCGCGCCTTCTATGACGGAGAGCGAGGTGCGGGGTTCCAGGCGCAGTTCGCGTTCCTGATCCGCCGCTTCGAACAGCTGCGCGCGCTCGACCTCGGAGCACGTTCCCAGAAATCCGTGGTCACCGACTTCGTCTTTGAAAAGGACAAACTCTTCGCTTGCCTCAACCTCACCGACCAGGAACTCGAAACCTACAATCGCTATTACAACTATTTTCGCGAGCAACTCCCCACGCCCGACCTCGTGATCTATCTGCAGGCCACTCCCGAGGTCCTGAAAAAGCGGCTGAAGAAAAAGAACGCGCCGGGTGAGAAGGCGATCAACGAAGAATACCTCGAAGAAGTGATCAAAGCCTACGAGCACTTCTTTTTCCACTACACGTCGTCCGACCTGCTGATCGTGAACACCTCGGAAATTGATTTCGTGGAGCGCAACGAAGACCTGCAGGAGCTGCTGCGAAAAGTCTCGGCCCCGATCAAGGGGACACAATATTTTCTCCCGCTTGGAAATCAGGACGCAGCCAGCGCGTAGCCTTGCGACGCATCCCCCTTGCAAGATCCAATAGATGTTATTACAATAGTAATAACGCGGGAAGAGGAATCAATGGTTGAACTCAAGGTCCGAAAATTCGGCAACTCGCTCGGGGTGGTCTTGCCTAAGGAAGTGATTGGCCGTCTGCGCACCGCAGATGGGGAGCGGCTTTTTCTGATTGAGTCGGAGGACGGTGATTACCGGCTCACGCCTTACGATCCCGCCTTCGAGAAGAAGATGACGAAGGCCGAACAGATCATGGCTCGCTATCGCAACACGCTCCACGCGCTCGCAAAGTGACCAGAAAAGAACCGCTCTGGATCGAGGAACGTGACGTCCTGGCGATCCACGACCGCCTGATAGCTATCCACGGCGGTGCGACGGGATTGCGTGACCGCGGACTGCTGCAATCTGCTCTATCTCGTCCTCGTCAACACCATGCCTACGCCGACCGTGCCAACATCGTCGCAATGGCCGCTCTTTACACAGCCGGGATTGTCCGCAATCATCCTTTCGTCGATGGCAACAAGCGGACCGGTTTCGTTGTCGGGATTTTGTTCCTCGAACTTCACGGCTACGACTTCAACGCGAGCGAGGAGGACGCCACTCAGGCCGTCTTGGACCTTGCGGCAGGCACCCTCGCCGAAGGGGCATATGGCACTTGGCTACGGGCTAACGTTCGGCGAAAGCGAAGACGGTAAGTGTCTTTAGTCACTTCCGTGGGTCACCTGTCCAACCCCATCGACTAACCCCCACCTCCGGGTCTACAATAGCGGTAGCAGTACCCAAGATGCGTACGGGCTCTATCCGCCAAGGCGGAGGGGCACTGGAGGACATCGTGAGTCTCGCACCAATCGGCGAACCTCGCCGCAAGATTACTGTCAGTTCCCTTCGGGAAAAGAAACTTCAACATCAACCCATCACCTGCCTAACCGCCTACGACTATGCCAGCGCGCGTCTCGTGGACGAGGCCGCCATCGACATTGTTCTGGTCGGCGATTCGCTAGCCATGACCATGCTCGGTTACCCAGACACGCTTTCGGTCACCGTGGACGAAATGCTTCATCACACGCGGGCCGTCAGGCGTGGCGTGAAAAACGCGCTGCTCGTGGCCGACATGCCTTACGGTTCCTATCACGTCGGCGCGGATGACGCGGTCCGAAACGCGGCCCGCTTCATGAAAGAGGCTGGCGCCGAAGCGGTAAAGATCGAAGGCGGAGAAAAACGCGCCGACCTGATTCGCCGCGTGATCGACGCCGAAATTCCCGTAGCTGGCCACATCGGGCTGACTCCGCAGTCGGTAAACCTCATGGGCGGCTACAAAGTTCAGGGCAAGTCGCTGGCGGAGATCGAGCAACTCATGCGCGATGCCGTGGCGCTTGATCGAGCAGGCGTAGCTTTTCTGGTTCTCGAAGGCATTCCGCGGGAAGTGGCAGCCATGATCACGGCGGAAGTCGCGACTCCCACTATCGGCATTGGCGCAGGTCCGGAGTGCGACGGCCAGGTGCTCGTTTTCCACGACATCCTGAATCTGACTTTTTCTCCGCCGGCCAAATTCGTTCGCCGTTATGGGGACGCGGCGGCCCTGATTATGGACGCTGTGCAGGCCTTCCGGGCTGACGTGACTTCGCATCAGTATCCGTTGGACAATGAGTCCTACCATCTGTCCAAAGAAACGCAACAGGCGCTGGAAACAGTGCTGGCACGCAAGCGGGGGATGCACCGATAGTAAACTGATGCGATGAGATATTTGCGTCTCAGCATTCTGGCAGTAAGCCTTGCCTGGCTTGTTGCGTGTGCCAAGCCACCCGAAGCGCCGGAGGAAACGGTTGCGGCGGCAAACCCCGAGGCTCGGATTCGTTTAATCCCGCCGGCGGATCAGCAAAAATATTCAGCCATGCGGGATATGAAAGCCTGGCGAAACCCTTACTTGATCGTCCGGGTAGACGGGGTTGGATTGCTGGACGTCAGCAACAATGAACAGCAGATCGTGGATCCGGACAAATTGTCTGTAGCGCTAGCCAGGCTGCCAGGGTCGGCATGGCCCTACGGGCGCGTAGTTGCTATTCAAGAGATTAGTGCGGCCGGTTCCGAGGACGACAAAGCCAAACTTCGAAGGAACCGAGCGCTAGTTGCTGGCACACTGGAAAGCATGCAGGTACTTATAAACTGGGTTCCGTCCCCCTGAGAGCCAAAGCCGCAACCCACGATGAAAATCTGTAAGACGATTGCCGATATGCGCGCTGCCTCGCGCGCAGCCAGACACTCAGGAAAACGTTTGGGCTTTATCCCAACCATGGGTGCGTTGCACGAAGGCCACCTCTCGCTGGTTCGCGCAGCCAGGGCGAAATGCGATGTGGTCGCAGTTTCCATCTTCGTAAATCCGCTGCAATTCGGGCCTAGCGAGGACCTAGCCAAATATCCGCGAACCTTCGAACACGATCGTGAGTTGCTGGAAAAAGAAGCCGTGGATATTCTGTTCGTACCCACTCCAGAAGAAATGTATCCGGCGGGAGCCGTTACCTATGTGACAGTTGAGGGTCTGAGCGAGAAGCTGTGTGGCAAGTCACGTCCCGGCCACTTTCGTGGCGTGACGACGGTGGTCGCCAAGCTCTTTCACATCGTAGAGCCGGACGTGGCTTTCTTCGGACAGAAAGATGCCGCTCAGGCTACGATCATCCGCCGCATGGTGCAAGACTTGAATCTGCCGGTCGAAATCGCCGTCTGCCCAATTGTGCGCGAGCCGGATGGCTTAGCGATGAGCTCGCGCAACGCTTACCTCAACCCGCAGGAGCGAAAGTCCGCTCTGGCGCTGAATCGTGCATTGAGCGAGGTCAAGAGCCGATTCGATCAAGGCGAGCGGAATGCGAGCGGGTTGATAACAGTTGGGAAACAAACGCTGACGCGAGAACTCGGCGTCCGTTTGGACTACTTCGAGATCGTGGATCCCGCCACGCTCGATCCCATGCCAGAACTCACTGGCACTGTGCTCGTTGCCCTTGCCGCCTTGGTGGGAAACACCCGTCTGATCGATAACATCCTTCTGAATCCCTAAATGTTACGCGAAGCATTGCGTAGAAAGATCATTAGGGTGCCGTGCCAGGCAGTTCGGCAAGGGGGTCTAGATAGACCTGCTGATACTTTCCTTCTTTGAACATGATTAACGAGGCAAAATGGGCATTCGGAAGCGGCTTGGCGATGAGTTCAATCGCGTCGGTTTTCATAGGTCCCAAGTTTGGATCATCACCCGCCTCGGGAGCCCAGGTCTCCCCTTTCTTGACCGTCCGCAGAAGCAACTGTTGGGGCTGTGAAAGGATCTGTTTCTCCTCGTATTTCCCAATTTCCTCCTTGTTTTTCGGCCTCGCAACGAAGGCCGGCCGATACTCCCCTTGAAGGTCTTTCTCAAAAATAACAAACCTCCAACTTTGCTCGCTAATGAGGATGATGGCGGCATCTTCTGAGCCGTCCCCGTTGAAGTCGCCGCGGCAAAGAAACGAGAATACGCCTGGCGATTTATCGATAGCCCAGCCGTCGGCGATGTCCTTCCCGTGTGGAATCCGGTACCCCGGAAAACTGGCATTCACGCTTGCTCGCAGAGCCTCGGGCAAAGAGGGTTCTGGGGTGACGGAGTTGTTTGGCATTTCGCCGGCACGTCGGTCTGGCAAAAGGACAGTCGAATTGGGGGGGCCCGCCGCTGACCCCGTGGCGGAGTCAATTCGCGCGTCAGACGTGTCTTGAGTCGCAGTCTTAGTTATGCTTGCAAGCCCAGAGGAAGAATTTTCGTGCCGATAGCGCGGGGCAAACCTCCTCAACGAAAGCCCGAGGATCACTGCGAAAATCACGGCAACTATCACGATCCCAAAGATGACTTGTCTTTTCATGCTACGATTTCTTACGGCGCTAGCTGCGTGTGAGACTCGGCTTCGAGTTGCGGATCTTCGGCCCAGAGACAAATTCATTTCCTGCGATCACGTATCGCAGCGGACGCTCGGCCGCCTTAGTGATGCCGATTCGCGGCGTTGTCAGAATCCGCCGAACGCGGTATCCGTCATCCGCAATGGATAGGTCGGCCTGCCCGCTGGTCAGGTCCTTTCCGTTGTCCCGTTCACGCGTGATGCCGAATGCCTCAGCCAAGCGCCCCGGCCCGCTGGTCAACTTTCGCAGATCGCGAGTTGAGTGGATCGACACGCCTCGTGCCAACGCCATCTGTTCCATTCCAACCAGCGGTTCGGCCGCTCGAAACAGAATCCCCCCAGCGACGCCATCGGGCAAGCAGGAAACATTCAGGCAGTAGTGATTGCCGTAGATGAAGTAAACATAGGCATAGCCGGGCGGGCCGAACAGCACGGCATTGCGTGCAGTGCGTCCGGCGAAGGAGTGCGCCGCAGGATCGTTTTCTCCCAGGTAAGCTTCGACCTCGACGATTCGGGCCGCCAAGAGCTTACCTGCCTCTCTCCGCACCAGGACTTTGCCGAGCAGTTCGCGGCTGACGCGGCGCGGATCGCGATCATAGAAATCGCGCGTCAGCGGCGTTCGAAGCTGCGCAATGGGAGTGGTCAAAATCCAACCGTCCTGTATTCACCTATTGCCCAAAAGGCCAATCTGATCATGGAACTTCCGGCACAAGACTCTGAACTTGGTTTTGCCTATTGTGATGGAAAGTCACTGACCCTTCAATCGACCCACTCATAGCTTTTAGGAGAGTCCATGACCCACCGAAAAATCGGCAGACAGATTGCAGCAATACAGATTGCATCAATAAAGACCGGTTTCTTGTTGTTGTTGCTCGTGACCGCTGCTGTGGCGGATACGATTCCCTCCGGCGCCAGAATATCCGTGCGCCTCGACTCGACAATTAACTCACGCACCGCCAAGAGTGGCCAAACCTTTCATGGAACTTTAGCACGCGCCTTGGTCGTAAATGGCAAGACCATTGCCGAAGCGGGTGCGCATGCAAAGGGAAAAATAACCCACGCGAAATCCAGCGGACGCTTGCACGATCCCGGCGAGCTCACGCTCCGGCTCACTTCGGTTGAAGTTAATGGCAAGCCAGTTCCAATCGCAACCACTGCGTACCGAGCCAAAGGCAAGAGCCATACCAAGGGCAACGTCGAGAAGATCGGCGGCGGAGCCGCGGCTGGCGCTCTCATCGGCGGAATCGCGGGAGGCGGGAAGGGCGCGCTGATTGGAACGGCTGCGGGTGCGGGCGCCGGAACCGGAGTTGCGGCAGCGACCGGGAAGGAAGAAGCTTCGGTTCCCGCCGAAGCAGCTCTGACCTTTACGACCACGGCAGCAGCAACGCTGAAGTAAATCCAGCACAATCTTAGTAGCGCCGCCGGGACGCCGGCGCTACCGTGCTCATGAACTTCCGATCAGGACTCCGGTGGCGAACACAAGGGCGCCACCTAACGCGACTTGCATGGCAGCGGAAACGGTGGGCGTGTCCATATAGCGGTGGCGGATCCAGGTGATGACGCCGAGTTCGACCAGCACGACCACGAAGGCGACGGCCAGCGCCATTCGAAAGTTCGGAAGCAGAAACGGTAAAGTGTGCCCGACTCCGCCTAGCGCGGTCATGGCGCCGCAGATTAATCCGCGAACCCAGGGATGACCGCGGCCCGTGAGGCTTCCGTCATCGGATAGCGCCTCAGCAAATCCCATGCTGATGCCAGCGCCGACCGAAGCTGCCATGCCAACCAAAAATGCGTCCCAGGGATTACGCGTGGCGAACGCTGCGGCAAAAACGGGCGCGAGCGTGGACACGGAGCCATCCATCAAACCGGCAAGTCCGGGTTGTACGATTTGGAGAACGAACAGCCTGCGGCGGGCCCGCTCTTCATCTTGCGCAACATCGGGGCTCAACTCTTCTTCCTTCAACTCCTGGGCGCGGTCTTCGTGGGCGCGCTCTTCTTGCGCCAGGTCATCGAGCAATTGCCGGATGCTGGCATCCTCGGTTCGCCCCGCGGCCTTCTCGTAGAACCTGCGGGTTTCCACTTCGATGGCGCTGGCTTCCCTTCGAACGACGTCAAGGCCAAGCGGCCGCGTGAGCCAAACCGGCGTTCGTTCGACGAATCCCTTAACATCCTGGCGGCGAATGAGCGGGATGTGTTCTCCGAATTTCTTCCGATATAACTCAATCAGTCTTCGCCGGTGTCCGGACTCTTCGTCGCGCATGCCTTCGAATACCGTGGCGGAGGCGGGAAAGTCCTGACGCAAGCCTTCGGCAAAATCGGCGAAGATGCGCTCATCCTCCTCCTCCAGGGAAATGGCTAACGCCAGAATCTCTCGCTGCGTAAGATTGTCGAAGTTCTTCATGGCGGATAGTGTAATCGGAGTGGATGATCCTATGCACTACCAGACAAGTACCAAGTGGTTCGCTGCCTCGAATGACTAAGAGTAGCTTGCGTTAGGCTGATCTGCGCCGCTGGGATGTTAGAGTTTTTTCTGCCGCAGGAACTCGCGGACTACTTCTTTTACGTCGCGGTGCTGGCCATCGACAGCGTAGTTGAGCCGTCGCATGTCGTCGTCGGAGATTTTTCCGGCCAGTTCATCGATAGCTGATTTCAACTCGGGATGGCGGGCCAGGGTTTCCTGGCGAATGACGGGTACCGATTCGTAGGGCGGAAAATAATGTTTGTCGTCTTCGAGGACGAACAGGTCCAGTGCGGGGATCAGGCCATCCGTGGCGTTGCCGGCGATCAGGTCTACCTGCTTGTCTTTCAGGGCGCGGGTCAGGAGACCAAGATCCATGATTCGAGGGGAGTCGGCGAAATGAAGGCCGTAAGTGGCCGCCAGTCCTTTGTAGCCGTCGGGACGCTCCATGAATTCGTAGCCGAATCCGGCGCGCCAGTTTGGAGTATAAGTTGATGCTTGCGAGATCGTCTTCACGCTTAGACGGCGGGCGTCGTCGCCGCGAATCTCGATGGCGAAGGTATCATTGAAGCCGAAGGCTGCTCCCAGGGCCAGCTTGAAACGCTTTTCATATTGTGTTTTGACTTCCTCGTAGACTTTTTCGGGATCCGATTCAGGCTTTTCTTTCAGGACTGCTGTCAGTGCAGTGCCCGTGTATTCGGGATAGATGTCGATGCGGCCCCCGAGAATCGCTTGGTGGCAGATGTAGGTGCCGGCCAGATAGAAGCGGCGCTCGACCGGCAGATGGGTTTGGGTTTCGATTTGCTGGGCGATGATTTCTCCAAGAATGAGTTGTTCGGTGAAATTCTTGGAACCTACAACGATGCGATTTTCGCGGGATGGGCCGCAGGCGGTGAGGAGCGCGATCAATAGATAGCAAGACCGGTGAATCACCTGTCTGGCTAAGAGCGGATTGGGATTGTCGCGGCGGGGCATTTGGAAGATCAGCTCTCAGTTCGCAGTTCCCGGTTCTCAGTGTGGGCTCAGGCGTTTTTCCAGCCAACCCAGGCTTACGTCCGCCAGCAACGCCATCACGGCGGCTGGAATCGCCCCTGCAAGAATGACTTGGTTGTTCACCATCGCCAGGCCGCGGAAAATGTATTCTCCCAGGCCACCGGCGCCGATGGCGGCAGCGATGGTGGCCAGCCCAACTGAGATCACCGTGGCCACGCGAACCCCCGCGATGATCACTCCCAGAGCCAGCGGAAGTTCCACTTGAAAGAGCAGTTGGCGGTCGGTCAGGCCCATGCCTCGTCCGGCTTCAACCACGGCGGGGTCCACTCCCCTGATGCCGGTGTACGTGTTGCGAATCAGCGGCAGCAAGGCGTAGAGCGTGAGCGCAAGGATGGCGAGGCGATCGGCTCGCGCTCCGATCCACGGAGCGGGCAGCAGAAATCCGAAAAGGGCGAGGCTGGGAATAGTTTGAATAATGTTCGCGCCGCCCAGCACGGGTTTGTTTAGTACGGGCCAGCGGGTGATCAGAATGCCGAGCGGAATTCCGACGAGGACTGCGAGTAGGGTCGAGATTCCGACCAGCCATAAATGCTCTAGTGTGAGTTCGAGCACCTCGGTGTGATTCTGCAGCATGAATTGCCAGAGGTTCATGGTTTCTCGCTAAGCTTCGTCAGTACGCCCAATGAGCTGTGAAACGACCGGAAAGCCCCTCCCTCCATTAAAATCACGCGCCGCTGCCGAATGCGTTCTTGTATGCTGCCGCCAGCGGCTCTGCGCAAGTAGGAAATTCCTCGGCTGTTTGCACCGTGACCAGCCGGCCTGCTTCCATGAGTGCGATGCGAGTGCCGAGTAGCAGGGCTTCCCGCAGGTCATGGGTCACAAAGACGACCGTTTTTTGCAGGCGCTTCTGCAATCCCAGGAATTCACGTTGCAATTCGGCGCGGGTTATGGGATCAAGGGCGCCGAAGGGTTCGTCCATGAGGAGGATCGGCGGATCCGCCGCAAGTGCGCGCGCGACTCCGACTCGCTGACGCTGACCGCCGGAAAGTTCGCGCGGATACCGCGAGGCGATCTCGGGGGGAAGTCCAACCAGCGTTAGAAGCTCGCGCACGCGTTTGGCAATTCGATCAGCGGGCCAATTCTCAATCCTCGGAACTAAGCCGATGTTGCGCTCGACGGTGAAGTGGGGAAACAGACCAACCTCCTGGATGACGTAGCCGATCATCCGGCGAAGGCGAATGACATCCCACTCCCGAGTGGGACGCGCCTCGACACGAATTTCGCCTTCGCTCGGAGTGAGCAGGTGGTTGATGAGTTTGAGAGTTGTGGTTTTGCCGGAACCGCTGCGGCCCAGCAGGACCAGGGTTTCTCCGCGTTGGACGTCAAGGTTCAGATCGTGAAGTAGTTCGCGACCGGCGTCGCCGCTGCCATTCACACGATAAGAGACATGGCGGAATTCGATGGCTGGGCTCGCGTTGAGAGAATCGCTCATCGAATGTTCTTATAGATCTAGATCGTCTCACCAGAGTCTTAGCCGCCGTCTGGATGCCCGGCGCTACTCAAGCTTGTACGCTGCGGCGGGCAAGCCAGTGATGCGAATGCCGGAGTGGCCTTTGTGCCGGATATTGAGGCCGATCAGCAAGGCCGTGATCTGCTCCAGGATGCGAGCATTTTCCAATTTCCCGCCGTCGATCGCGCGGACGCTGGGAATCTTTGTCGCCAGGTCACGCACGACTTGAAGGGCCGCGGGATCGTCGCTGCACACCATCACATCGCAGTCGACCGGGCCGTCGGCGTTCAGCAGATCGGCTCCCACGTTTTGAAAAGCGGCTACAACCGAAACACCTTTGGGAACAAGTTCCGCGGTCTCTTGCGCGGCTGAGCCTTGCCAGACGCCGAGTGTACGACTCGCCCGCCCACCCACGCTTGCGGCTAAAGGAACCGTTGCATCAATCACAATGCTGCCAGCGCGAATCGCTGGCTTGAGTTGTTTTAACAGAGCAGCATGGCCTTCGAAAGGAATTGTGAGCACCAGCAGATCAGCGTCGGCACAGGCAGCGGAATTGTCGTTGCCAGAAATCTTCGCGCTTGCGCCGACTTTCTGTTTGATTTTGTCAGCGGCGTCCTGAGCACGCTTCGCGTCTCGCGATCCGACGATCACGATCTCGCCTGCTTGCGCCCAACGCAAGGCTAGGCCGAAGCCTTCAGGGCCGGTGCCTCCGAGAACCGCGATGGGGCGGGGCGCACTCATGAAAAACCTGTCATGCGAATTCCGGCTCGAGTAGTTGTTCGGCAGTAAGTTCCTCGGGCCGGACCTTCAGGTTGATTCGAGTGTAGACGGTGTTGCGTTCAGCGGGGATGCGGCCCGCTTCCAGGATGAGCGCCTGAAAATCCTCGGGGCTGGTGTACTGGCCGGCAGTGGCTCCCGCTTCACGCGAGATGTTTTCTTCCATGAGCGTTCCGCCGTAGTCGTTGGCGCCGGCATGCAAACAGAGCTGGGACAAACTGCGATTCAGTTTGACCCATGAGACTTGAATATTGTTGATTGCGCCGGCCAGAAGAACTCGCGCCAACGCATGGATTTTCAAGTGTTCTGCCAGCGTAGGACCGGATCGCGCAATGCCCTGATGGAAGAGCAAAGTGTTTTGATGCACGAACCCGAGCGGTACAAACTCAGTGAAGCCGCCAGTCTGCTGCTGAATTTCGCGGAACAGCAGAAGCTGATTGACCCAGTGCTCGGGCGATTCGACGTGCCCGTACATCAGCGTGGAAGTGCTACGAATTCCGCAGCCATGCGCCGTGCGGATGACCTGCTTCCATTGCTCCGTGGAAAGTTTGTTGCGAGAAAGCACGAAGCGAACGTCGTCATCGAGGATCTCAGCGGCGGTTCCCGGCAGAGTGTTGAGCCCGTTGTCGCGGAGCATGCAGAGGTAGTCTTCGAGCGGCATACCGGTGAGTTCGACGCCGTAGACAATCTCCATCGGCGAAAAAGCGTGGATGTGCATGCCCGGCACAACTTGATTTACCGCGCGGAGAATGTCGCGATAGTGGAATGCAGGGAGGCCGTGGGGCAAGCCACCTTGAATGCACACTTCGGTCGCACCGATGTTCCAGGCTTCCTTTGCCTTCTGCGCCACCTGTTCGAGACTGAGAAAGTACGTGTCGGACTCGCGCGGTCCGCGGCTGAAGGCGCAGAATTTGCAACCGACAAAGCAGACATTGGTGAAATTAATATTGCGGTTTACGACATAGGTGACGATATTTCCTACCAAGTCGCGGCGTAAAGCGTCGGCAGCAACGAGCAGGCCGAGAAGGTCGTCGCCGTCGGCGTTCGCCAGCTGCGTGCATTGTTCACGCGTGAGCACGCCGCCATCCAGCGTTTCCATCACCCTTTCAAGCGCGGCGCGCGAGTGATCGCTCATGCGTGGTGCGATGTCCGACAACTCCAGCGAGGGAAAGTTCTCCAGTTCGGGCTGAGTAAGAATTCGAGTCATAAGTCACCCTCAAACATCAACGGAACAAATCAGTAGCCGCCGGACGAATCAGATCGAGCGCCCGCCCGCGTCCCGGCCGGTAACGGAATCCTCGAATGATACACGCAGGCGTGCGAGCTAGCTTGCCGCAAACCAGGCCAGCAGCGCAAGCGAGTTCATCAGCGACGGCTTCAATTGACACTCGCAAAGGGTAGCCGTGAGGATCGCGATCTCCGCGGTAGTCGTGCACGGCTTTCATTCCCGCTACACCAATGGCAACCTCCGTGAGTCCTTCACGCCAAGGTCTTCCGAAACTATCAGTGATGATGACAGGGATGGAAAGGTTCAGGCGTTTTTTCAACGCACGATGGAGCTGAGCCGCTGAGCGGTCGGGGTCCATGGGGAGCAGAAGAGCGTGGCGGCCACCGTTGACATTGGAAACATCGACGCCGCTATTGGCGCAGACCAGGCCGTGTCGCGTTTCCGTGATCAGCACACCGCGCTTGCGCCGCACTACCCGCTTGCTTTCCGCAAGAGCCACCTCGGTTACCCGGGCATCAAGCTTGTAACGCCGCGCCCATGACTGTGAACTCCCAGACGGCTTGATTCCATCCAGTTCAACGAGCCGCCCTTCAGCCTTGGATACGATCTTGTGCTTCACGATCAGAATGTCCCCAGCTCTCAGTGAGCGCGTAGGATGCTTCGTCGCATGGAGGAGTTTGTCGATGAGCGAATCGCCGGGTCGGATTTCCTCGCTAAGGGCGACCGGAAGAATGCGAAGCTCTGAAAAGGCCGTCATTTTTGGTAAGCGGGCACGTCGCCCGTCGCCACGCGTGCCCTACGTTACTCGTTTGCCGCCAAAGACAGGTCGGTCAGGTCCCACTGCCGTGCCAGGCGCTGGGAGCGGGTTTCACCGGGTGCGTCCGCGAGCTGCCGCAAGTCGGAAGGGTTATCGATATCGAGTGCGATGCCGGGAAGCGACAAAACTACACATGGTTTCTGAGTAGCGCGAGCTGCCGCCAGATGTGGTTTGAAACTGTCGTTTCCGAAACGCAGCGGGAACAGTCCTACCGGACGCCGCCAGGCAGCGTTCGTGCCACGTCTGTCAGCGGCAGGAACGAGTACCGAGCCTTGTTCGGGCGCGGCCTGCAGAATCTGTTCGAGCTCGGAAGCACGAATCAAGGGAACGTCGCCTGGAATGACCAGCGTGCTGTCTACACCTTGCGACTCGCAGAAACGGGTTGCCATTTCGATAGCATCGGTCTCGCTGCGATTTGCGTTGTCAGGGATGACTTGAAACTCGAACCGTCGCGCCAGTCCGAGCGCAAACGGATCGCTGGTGACGATGCCGACGTTGGGACGATTTGTCCACGCGCCCAGGGTCTCCAACACATCGAGGAGCATGGCTTGCGCCAGTTCGGTTCGAGTCGACTGATCCAGAATCGATGCCAGCCGCTGCTTGGCGTTGGCAAGGCTCTTGACGGGGATAAGAATCATGATGGATCCGCGGCGCGAGCGCTTTCCGCACTCAACAAGGCTAGGACGGTCCGCGCCAGCTTGGTTTTGTCATCTACGGTTCGCATAATGGTATTGGTGCAATGGACCCGCAATTCTGGACGATCCAACCTCTTGGCCGCATCAAGGTCGCGAACATCCGCAATCAGAATGTCCAGAAAATCCTCATACGCCTTAGCCACTCCGGCGATGGACACGGGTATTCCCTGCGCTGCCATCAGAGCGCCTGCCGGACCTGACACTGCGGCGTCGCCAACAATCGGGCTGACCGCGGCGACGGTTGCTGGCGTCCGCCGCAATGCTTCCCGAATGTCAGCAATGGCGAGGATCGGACCGATGCTGGTGACGGGATTGCTCGGTGCAAGGATTACCGCGCTTGCCGACATAATGGATTCGACTACGCCAGGCGCAGGTTCGGCGTCGGTGGCTCCCGCGAAGCGCACCGATTTGACCGGATCCTGATACCAGCGCTGCACAAAATACTCCTGAAAGCTGAGATCGCCCACCGGAGTATCGACCCTGGTTTCCACTCGCGAGTTGCTCATGGGCAGGATTTGTGCCTGTACCGCGAGCTTGTTGCAAATCGCCGTAGTGGCTTCGGTCAGGGTTTTTCCCTGCGCCAGGTATTTCGACCGCAGAAGGTGGACGGCGAGGTCGCGGTCGCCAACATGAAACCAAATGGGCTCGGCCAATTCTCCCATGGCCTGCAGGCAAAAGAATGTGTCACCCTTCACTCCCCAGCCGCGTTCCTTGCTGAGCAGGCCAGCCATTGCGTAAGTGATCGAATCCAGGTCGGGCGAGACGTACAGTCCCCACCATTCCAAATCATCTCCGGTGTTCACGATGAAGGTGAGATCCTGCGCGGAGGCGACTTGCCTTAGGCCCTCTACAAACTTTGCCCCTCCCGTGCCACCCGTCAGCACAACGATCATGCGGGCCTCCGCGCATAACCTTCACTGTCGGCGGCGACTTTGACTTTTTCCGATAGCAAGCCTGGCTCCGTAGTTATCGTCTGTACACACTCGGGATAAACTGGCAACCGTTGACGCAAGAAATATCCTTTCGCTTCGGTTCGTAACTTCAGTTGCTCCAGATGCGGCCACGGCTTTTCTGGATTGATGAAATCCGGCGTCAACGGCGAAATCCCTCCCCAATCATTAATCCCGGCATCGAGCAACTCATCATAGTACGGTGCGGAGAGATTGGGGGGTGCCTGAATGTTGACGTCTGGCATCAGCAGGCGCGCAACGGCGATTGTGCGCATCATTTCGCCCTGCGTAGGCTCGGTCCAGTCGTGCATGGGGATTTCTGGTTTGACCCGAAAGTTCTGAATGATTACTTCCTGAATATGTCCGTAGCGGCGGTGCAACTCCCGGATGGCAAGCAAAGTATCTACGCGATCGTCCGGCGTTTCGCCGATACCAATCAGCAAGCCAGTAGTGAAGGGGACATTTTGCTTACCGGCTTCTTCAATGGTGTGGAGGCGCTTGGCGGGGGCCTTGTCGGGCGCATTGTCGTGGGCTGCTCCCGCTGCCAGAAGCGAGGCGTTCGTCGTCTCGAGCATTAGGCCCATACTCGGAGAGACTTTCGCCAAACGCGCAATCCATTCCGCGCTAAGCAGTCCGGGATTCGGATGAGGCAGCAGACTGGTCTCGCGAAGCACGAGTTCGCACATGGCTTCGAGATAGTGGAGAGTAGATTTGTATCCCAAGCGACGTAAGGATTCGCGCATCTGAGAAAACGCGAGTTCAGGCTTATCCCCAAGGCTGAAGAGGGCTTCGGTGCATCCCATCTTCTCGCCGGCGCGCACCACATCCATTACCTGATCCGGAGTCATGGTATGCGCACCCTCTTGACCCGGATCACGTCGGAACGTGCAATAGCCACAGTAGTCGCGACAAAGATTAGTTAGGGGAATAAAAACCTTGCGCGAATAGGTGGTGATCCCCGGCTTGAAACGCCGCCGAGCCTCAGTGGCAGCGGTCAGTAGGGCCGGCAATTCGTTTCCACTACAGTGAATGAGTCGGCAAGCCCCTTCGCGCGAAAGCGGCAAGCCGGAACACAGTTCGTCCACATACGAATCCCCGGGCTGCCGCTCGGTCCACGTTGTCTGGCCTGCACTCACGACCTCGAAATCATACATGAGGCCAGCCTCGGACGTAGTCCGTTGTTGAGCCAGCTTTGTTCAATCAGGAGAGCGCAAGCCACGTGCGACGTGATAAAACTTTGAAGGGCAGAAACGAACCTCGACTAAGACTTGATTTAAACAAACTCAGAACAAACGAGGCAGAGCTTTTCAGCTTTTGGTATGGGCGTGACGCAGGCAGAATTCCGCGAGGCAATGGGCTCTTTTGCTACCGGGGTCACGGTCATCACCGTCGACTACGAGGGCGAAGTGCACGGGATGACCGCCAACGCGTTTAGTTCGGTGTCGCTCGATCCCTTGTTGGTGCTGGTTTGCGTCGATCATCGCGCCCGGACTCACGCCCACCTGCACGCCCGAAAACGTTTTGGAGTAAATATTCTGGCAGAAAACCAACGCGTGGTTTCCGAGTACTATGCCGATCCGATTCCGAGTCATCGGCACGCCGAGCAAAAGGCCGGAGCCCGCTTCGATCGCACGCAGCATGGCACCCCGGTGCTGCACGGCGCATTGGCCTATCTGGAGTGCCGGTTGCACACCGCGCAGGACGCGGGTGACCATACGATTTTTATTGCGGAAGTGGAAGACGTGGTGGTGCGGGAAGGAAACCCGCTGCTGTATTTCCGGGGAGAGTATCGAAAGATAGGGTCAATCGGTTAGGAAGCGGTGATGTTTCTGTGCGCAGTAGTCGCGGGATGAGTGCGTTTGGTAAGCTTGTTCGCCCGGCGCAATTGGTTCGGTTACGAAGGGCCGAGCGCCAGGACTGATTAAGAAACAATGTATCCACGTGCGTTCCACTATCACCGCGCCGGCTCTCTGAAAGAAGCTTCGGCGATGCTCGCTCAGCTTGGGGATGACGCCAAACTGCTAGCGGGTGGCCAGAGCCTCATCCCGCTGATGAAGCTGCGTTTCGCGAATCCAGCCCATCTTGTCGATCTGAATTTCATCTCCGGAACAGCGTACGTCAAGGAAGACAATAGTGCGGTTCGCTTCGGGTCGCTAACACGGCATGCGGAGATCGAGGGCTCCGCAGCGGCGGGGAAAATTCCTATTCTCCACGACTGTGCCGCGGGAATCGCCGATGTGCAAGTGCGCAATCGCGGTACGATTGGCGGATCGCTGGCCGAGGCTGATCCCAGCGGCGATTGGGCGACAGTGCTCTTCACGCTTGCGACCGAGGTTCGCTGTCTTGGCAGCAATGGCGAGCGTACTATGTCCCTGACTGACTTCATCAAGGACGCATACACCACAGCTCTGGCTCACGACGAATTGGTCAGCGAGGTAGTGGTAAAAATACCACCCACGAAAAGTGGTGGGGCGTACCTGGCGTTCAAGCGATCAGCGCCGGTTTATCCGACGGCGAGTGCCGCCGTGCAACTCACCATGGATGGCGATGTGTGCCGAAATGCGGCCGTCGCGCTGGGTTGTGTCGGCCTGATCCCAATAAGAGCGAAGGATGCTGAAACCGTTTTACATGGACAGACGCTCACCGAGAAGACAATCGCGAGTGCGATAGACGCGGCACGGGCGGCCGCTCAACCGCAATCCGACATGCGCGGTTCAGCCGATTACAAGCGCGCTCTGGTTGCTGCGCTCGTCAAGCGCGCGATTGAAATAGCGGTCCGCCGGGCTCGCGGCGAACGGGTTGACGTGGGCCACATTTATGCCTGACATCATCGAGAACATTCCGATTCAGCTCAACGTCAACGGCAAGTCCTACTCCCGGACCGTTGAGCCGCGTAAGCTGCTGGTCGAGTTGTTGCGTGAAGATCTTGATCTCACGGGCACGCACGTGGGCTGCGACACCACTTACTGCGGCGCCTGTACGGTGTTGATGAACGGCGCGGCGGTGAAGTCATGCACGATGTTCGCGGTGCAGGCGGACGGTGCGGATGTCCTTACCGTCGAGGGTCTTGAAACGAATGGCGAACTCCATCCTATTCAAAAAGCCTTTGGCGATTGCTACGGGTTGCAGTGTGGCTACTGCACACCGGGATTAATGCTTTCGGCCTTGCAGTTGTTGTCCGAGAACAAACAACCCAGCGACAAAGAAATGCGCAGGGCGATTGCCGGGAATACGTGCCGCTGCACTGGGTACCAGAATATTCTGAAGGCAATTCAAGTAGCTGCGCAGAACATGAAAGGTGCCTGAAGCTATGGCGATCAAGTTTGCAGGCGACTTTGAGGTGAAGCGCACGCCGGAGGACGTTTACGACTTTCTGAGCGACCCGGGCAGATTCGCGGCATTACTGCCCGACTTTCAAGGCCTCTCTGTGCAAGACACAACTCATTTCACCGTGAAAGTGAACGTCGGTATTTCTTATATCAAGGGCGTTGCCGAAGTGAAGATGGAATTGGCAGAGGCTGAACGCCCAAAGCGCGCGCAGTATAAAGGGCAAGGAAGCGTCGCCGGAGGCAATGTTGCCCTGAGGGCAGGATTTGATTTGTCGCCGCTCAACGGCGACGCTGGCACGAAAGTGGCTTGGCAGGGTGAAGCGCAGATCTTCGGACGTTTGACTTCGATGGCCGGCGGCCTGCTTGAGCCGCTGGGGAAGAAACAGATTCAGAAATTGATTGACGGGCTGCAGGCGGCGTTGCGATGAAGAGCTGGGTTGGGCAACCGCTTCCGCGCAAGGAGGAGAATCGACTGCTGCGTGGGCGAGGCAAGTTTGCCGACGACATCAAGCTGCGCGAGATGTTGTATCTGAAATTCGTGCGTTCGCCGTATGCTCACGCGAAAATTGTGAGCGTAGATGTCTCCGCCGCTGAAGCTCTCGCAGGCGTCGCCGGTACGCTCACCGGGGCCGAAATCGCAGCGCAGACGCAGCCGTTTATCGAAATCGGCCCCGAACCCTGCGCCCGAATCAAAGATTATCCTCTTGCCGTGTCCAAGGTGCGCTACCAGGGAGAGCCCGTCGTCGCGGTGGTGGCCGAATCGCCGAGCCTCGCCGATGACGCTGCCGAATTGGTGCAGGTCGAGTACGAGGCTCTCGATCCCGTGGTGGACGCGGAAACCGCGCTGACCGACAGCAGCATTCTGCACGACGAAGCTGGCACAAACCGCGTCTGGAATGGAGTCTTCGAATACGGAGACGTGGAGAAGGCTTTTCGCGAAGCCGCCTACGTCGTCAACATCGACCGGATGCACTTCCATCGCTTTTCCAGCACGCCGCTCGAAAATAACGTCGTTATTGCACGATGGAACCCGAAAGACGATCGCATTTACTACGAGTGCAACAACTCGTTTCCGTCGTTTGCAATTCAGTTCTTGTCTGCACATCTGGGCGTCCATATTGATCGCATCCGCGTGGAGACCTCCGATATCGGCGGCAGCTTCGGCATCAAGATAACGAGCTATCCGCAGATGGCAGCGTGCGCATTGGCTTCGAAGAAAGCCGGCGGACGCCCGGTAAAGTGGGTGGAGACGCGTACCGAGCACATTACTTCGAGCGCTCACGGCAACGAACGGACTTTCCGCGATACTCGAGTCGCCCTCGATAAAAACGGCGTCATCACAGCGCTCACGTCACGGCATATTGACGATTGCGGCGCTTATCCGCGCTACGAGCCGCTGGGCTGCGTCATTTGGTCGCAAGTGTTTCCCGGAGTTTATCGCTTCAAGAATGCGAGGATCGACTTCACCCAATCGGTCACGAACAAATGTCCGGTCGGCCCCAATCGCGGATACTCCCGCATGCAGCACTTGTGGTTCCTGGAACGCGTGATCGACATCTGCGGTCATGAACTTGGTATTCCAACCGACGAAATACGCTTGCGCAACTACATCCGCCCAGAAGAGTTTCCTTACACGACTCCGAATGGTTGCGTCTATGACTCAGGCAACTATCCGCGAATGCTGCAAGTAGCGAAAGAACGCATTGGTTGGGACGACTGGAAAAAGAAACAGTCCGCGGCGCGCCAGGAAGGCCGCCTGATTGGAATCGGTATTGGCACTACGCTCGATTCCGGTACCAACAACTTTGGTCAGTCACAAATCGTGAATCCGGGCGCACCGTTTTCCGGCAACTCGCAAGGCGCGAACTGCAAGCTGGATATTTATGGCGAGGTCGTGGTCTCGGTTGGTTCTTGTCCGCAGGGCCAGGGACACGAGACGACCGCCGCGCAGGTCGTTGCCGATGTGTTGCAGATCCATCCCGACCGCATCACGGTGCGCACCGGCTTCGACACCGAACGCAACGTGCACACCGGATTTTCCGGGACCTACGCGAGCCAGTTCGCAGTTTCGGGGCTTTCTGCGGTTCATGGGGCCGCGCAGAAACTGAAATCGGAAATGAGCCGTCTTGGAGCGTTCCTCCTCGAAACCAAAGAAGATGATCTTGAATTTGGCACGGGCGACCAAGGCCCAGAGATTCGCGCCACCAGCACAGGAAAATTCCTCAACTACTGGGGGCTTGCCAACATTGTCAATGTGAACAGCGCCGTGCTCCCGTCCGAGTTGTACGAACTCACGCTGAATTGCCGCTACATCTGGCGTGCCCCCTTCAAGGTGCCGGATAAGCAAAGGAAATACGGCAGCCTGACCCTGACCTACGCCTCCCAGCTTCACATTGCGGTAATCGAAATCGAGCGCGATACATTTATCCCGCGCATTCTCGATTATGTTGCAGTCGATGATTGCGGCACCGTGATTAATCCGCCGATCGTCGAAGGCCAGGTCTACGGCGCAACAGCGCATGGAATTGGCGCGGCCCTCATGGAGAATTGCGTGTACGATGCGGTTGGCAATATGCTGACAAGCACCTTTAGCGATTACACGCCCATCACCGCGATGAATATGCCTAAGGTGAAATACGATCACATCGAAACCCCGTCGCCTCACAGCTACAGCGGAGCCAAGGGCATGGGCGAAGGAGGTGCCGCGCCCATACATACGATTTCTGCCGCCCTGCAAGATGCGCTGTTCGCCAGCGGCATCATGATCGATGATTCGTTTAACAACGCAGACAGTTTGTTCCGGGCGATGATTTCAAAAGAAATCAGTCAAACCGAGAAACTTGTGGAAGTCGAGAGGCGATAAGGCACGTGTGGCGCGGGCGTCCTCGCCCGTGTTTGTTTTGGTGACGACCTTTGCATGAAACGGGTTTGCATCGTAGGATGTGGCGCCATTGGGAGCCTTTACGCTGCGCATCTGGCGCGAGTTGCGGAGGTATGGGCTTTTGTCCGCCGCGAGGACCACGCCCGCGCGCTTAACCGGGACGGTCTGCGAGTCTCGGGAAGGCATGAATTCGCTGTGGCACTCAAAGCTACAACGCAACCGGATCAGCTCCCCGATTGCGAACTCGGCATTGTAGCCACGAAGGCGACTCAGGTGGAAGACTCGATCGCTCTCGTCGGCAACCGATTCAATCAGGGCGCGGTCATCTCGGCGCAGAACGGACTGGGCAGCGAAGAGATAATCGCCGCCAATACACGTGGTCAAGTCATTCGGGGTACGACTTTCATGAGTGGCACCAAGCATAGCGACACGCATGTCCAGTTAGAACTCGATACGGCAACGTGGATTGGTCCCTTCGAGCCGCGCCACACTCCATATGCTCTGGTGAAAGAAACTGCCGACCTGATCAACACTGGCGGCTTGAAGGCGGAAGCTTTGCAGGATGCGCGGCCGGCGCAATGGTCGAAGCTTATCTTCAATGCGTCGGTCAACGGAGTGGCGGCTCTAACCGGTCTGCCGCATTCGCCACATTTTGCGGATGAATCTAAGTTCCAGGATCTCGGACATCTCTTGCACGAGTTGATTGAAGAAGGCAAAGCCGTGGCGGCAGCAGCGGAAATTCAACTCCATGAAGATCCTTGGGAGATGAACAAACTAGGCGCCATGACCAATCATCCTCCGTCGATGCTACAGGACGTTCGCCATCAATTGCCCACGGAGGTCGATTTTCTAAGCGGTGCCATTGCACGTGAAGCGGATCGGGTGGGTGTGCCCGCGCCTCTGCATTGCGCCGTTTACCGGTTGATCAAGGGCAAGGAAGCGTCGTGGACGTTCACGGATGAAAATCGCGCTATCGAACTGTAGCAACGTTGCTTGCAGAGTTTCAGGATAGAACAATGTCGTGGCCGATTGACGAAGCGAAATTAAGTCGCGTGCGCGCCCTGATGAAGGATCAGGAGGTGACCGCTCTGGTGGTGCGTGCGCCGGACAATCTCGTGTATCTCACGAATTACTGGTGCATGAAAGGATATGACGCGGCGATCTTTCCACGCGAAGGCGAGCCAACGCTGATCGCGTTGGAGCCGCAACTCGGAGATGCCGAGCGTAATTCGTGGACGAAGGACATCCGGCTGTTCAAGGGCTATCACGAAACCGATCCCCGCCCGCCGCAATATCGTGCTCTTGATCTT
>Ga0210390_10000646_pt1 | contig 36861 bp, 36 predicted proteins | sample IncBWH11OmetaG_FD_161050 | JGI IMG/M metagenome (GOLD analysis project Ga0210390, IMG submission 161050) | Forest soil microbial communities from Barre Woods Harvard Forest LTER site, Petersham, Massachusetts, United States - Inc-BW-H-11-O ...
CATCGAGCAGCCAGTAGCTGACTTCGCTCACCGTACCGGTCAGGAAGGCGATGCCGGTCAACACCAGAAGACCGCCCATCGCCTTCTCGACCAGGCCGAGATGCGCCTTGAAGCGGGTGAGAAAAGCGGCGAACGGCCCGACCGCGAACGCAGCAAGCAGAAACGGCACGCCCAGCCCCAACGAATAGACCGCGAGCATGCCGGCGCCTTTGACCACGGTCGCTTCGGAGGCCGCGACCGCGAGGATCGCGGCGAGGATCGGGCCGATGCACGGCGTCCAGCCGAGCGCGAAAGCGAGTCCCATCGCGTAGGCGCCCCACAGGCCGACAGGCTTGGCCATTTCCATCCGCTTCTCGCGCATCAGCCAGGCGATCGGCGTCAGCCCGAGGAAGTGCAAACCCATGATGATGATGGCGATGCCGGCGACGATCGCGAGCACACTCGAATAAGCGCGCAGCAAAGCGCCGACGGCGCTGGCGCCGGCGCCGAGCGCGACAAAGACCGTGGAGAAGCCGAGCACGAACAAGAGCGCCGCGATGATGGTCTCGCGCCTCACCCGCGTTTGCGGCTCGGCATCGGCCAGCCGTTCGATCGACGTGCCGGTGAGATAGACGAGATAAGGCGGCACCAGCGGCAACACGCAGGGCGACAGGAAGCTCAGCATGCCCGCGACCAGCGCGGCGGCGACGGTGACATTCATGGGCGCAGAAATGCACCGGCAGAGATGGCGCTGGCAAGGCCGTTGCCACTCACTCGCGAGTCACGTCATCGCGAGGCGGGCGCAATGCAGCAACCCAGAGGCGACGGCCGCGAAGAAAGGCTAAGATACTCTATGCGCAATCTGATCACTGATGTCCCCGGAATCCGTGTCGGCCATGCCGAAGACGCCCACCTCGGCTCCGGCGCGACCGCCGTGATTTTCGACGCGCCCGCGGTCGCCTCGATCGACCTGCGCGGCGGCGGGCCCGGCACGCGGGAAACCGCGCTGCTCGATCCGGCGCAGACTGTCGAAGGCATCGATGCCATCACGCTGTCCGGCGGCTCGGCCTTCGGGCTCGATGCCGCGTCCGGCGTGCAGGCCTGGCTGAAGGAGCAGAACCGCGGCTTTGTGGTGCGCACCGCCCGCGTGCCGATCGTGCCGGCGGCGATCCTGTTCGATCTGCTCGGTGCCGGCGACAAGAACTGGGGACGGTTTCCGCCCTATCGCGAACTCGGCTACGCCGCGGCGGCGAGCGCCGGGCAGGACTTTACACTCGGCAGCGTCGGCGCCGGCACCGGCGCCACGACTGTGAATTGCAAAGGCGGCATCGGCTCGGCCTCCGCGCTTAGCCGCGACGGCTTCACCGTCGGCGCGCTCGCGGCGGTGAATGCCGCCGGCAGCGTCCTCATCGGCGACGGGCCGTGGTTTTGGGCGGCGCCCTTTGAAGTCGACGGCGAGTTCGGCGGCCGCGGCTTTCCCGCGCAACTGCCGCCGCGGGCTTTGGAACCGGTCACCAAGGGTGCGCCGCGCGAAAACACCACGCTTGTCATCGTCGCGACTGACGCGACCTTAACCAAGGCCCAGGCCAAGCGGCTCGCCGTCATGGCGCAATCCGGCCTGTCACGCGCAATTTATCCTGTGCATAGCCCGCTCGACGGCGATGTCGTATTCGCGGCGGCGACCGGACGGCGGCCGCTGCCCGATGGAACTCTCGGTTTGACGGCCATTGGCACGCTTGCGGCCAATGTCGCGGCACGCGCCATCGCCCGCGGCGTGTTTTCTGCGCGGGCGCTATCGTTGCCCGGCGCAATGCCGTCCTGGCAGGACCAATTTGGTCGCTAAAACTACAAATTTCACGCACATTTCAGATACATACATTACAAGACGAGTCGTCATGCGGAGCTTTACCTGAATGAAAGGTGGTTGCCGTTGACTCATTGACGGAATGCGCTTTCACTCGCAAAGCTCTCCTGTTGTTGTGGATGTGCGGCGGAGGTAACGATGCGCGTTGTCGTGATTGTCATCGCAGCGCTGATGACCTTGGGTCTCGCGGCATTTGGCGTTGTTACGGCTCAGAAAGAGGCCGGTCCCACCTCCCTTCTCGCGCTTGCAACGCATCTCATCTCGTCGGCTAAAGGCACGAGCACGCCTCCCGTGATCATCGCAACGGCCGCACCGCGCGGACCGGTGGTTTCGGATGCGTCGCCCGCGCCGCTGGTTGTCGCTCAGAATGCGCCGGCGTCTGCACCGGCCGCTGTCGCTGCGCAGACGCCAGCCCCGGCTGCCGCACCAGCCTCTGCCTCGCAATGCAGCAATCCCAATGCGCTCGGCCTTTCCCGCGTCGTGCAGATCGACACCACAGGCGGTCCGGCCTTCGGCACCGAGCATTTCAAGCAATATGACTTCCTGCGCGACAAGGAAGTGGTGCTGACATTCGATGACGGGCCGTGGCCGGAGAACACGCCGGCGGTGCTCAAGGCGCTCCAGGACAACTGCCTCAAGGCGACATTCTTCGAGATCGGCGAGCATGCGACCTGGCGCCCCGACCTGACCAAGCTGCTGGTCGCCGCCGGCATGACAGTCGGCAGCCACACCTGGTCGCACAAGGATCTGGCGAAGAACCCCTACGCCAAGGACATCGAACAGGCGAAGCAAGAGATCGAAATGGGCGTCAGCGCCGTGACGATGGCCGCCGGCACACCGATCGCGCCGTTCTTCCGTTTTCCCGATCTGCAGCAGCCGCCGGATCTGATCACTTATCTCGGCACGCGCAACATTGCGACGTTCTCGACCGACATCGACTCGTTCGATTTCAAGATTCACAAACCGGACGACGTCATCAAGTCGGTGCTGACCAAACTGGAAAAGAACGGCAAGGGTATCGTGCTGATGCACGACTTCCAGAAGGGCACGGCGGAAGCGATGCCGCAACTGCTCGCGCAGCTCAAGGCTAACGGCTACAAGATCGTCCACATGGTGCCGAACGCGCAGGTGACGACGATCTCAAAATACGACGACATGGTCAGAGCGCAGGACAAGTTCTCGTCCACCAACAACACGCGGCCGGAAAATAGCGTCGTCAAGACGATCAGCGAGTGACGCCGCCCAAGGCATGAACTACGGCATGAACCGCGCGGCGCTGTAAGGCTTCGGATCGCAGAACGGCGTCGCGCCGGTGATCATTTCGGTGACCAGCCGTCCAGTCACCGCTCCGAGCGTCAATCCCCAATGGCCGTGGCCACCGGCAAGCCACATCGCGCTCTGCCCAGGTGCTGGGCCGATGACCGGACGTGAATCGGCAAAGCACGGACGCGCGCCCATCCACGGCTGCGTTTCGACCGGCTCACCCAGCGGAAACAATTCGCGCGCAGCCGGCATCAAGCGGTCGAATTGCACCGGCGTCGGCTTGGCGTCGCGGGCGGCGAATTCCGCGCCGGTGGTGAGCCTGATGCCCTGCTCCATCGGCGCCAGCACATAACCGTTGTCGGCATCGAGCACCGGACGGCTCAGCGCGGCATTGTCTTGTCCGCCATTACCTCGGGCCCGGAAATGGCGGTGATAGCCGCGCTTGACGGCGAGCGGCAATTTCACGCCGAGCGGATCGAGCAGGTCTTTCATCCACGGCCCAAGCGCGACCACGACATTGCCGGCATCGAGCGCGCCGGCGGACGTGTCGACGCGCCAGTTCGCGCCGTTGCGGTGAAGCGTGCGCGCATCGCCGCTGAAGCTCAATCCGCCGAGCGCGGCGAAGCGCGCGGCATAGGCGCGGGTCAGCGCCAGCGGATTGCTGACGCTCACCGCGCCGGTCCAATGCACGGCGTGACGAAACACCGGCGCCAGCGACGGTTCGAGCGCAAGCGCCGCATCGGCATCGAGCGGCACATTGGCGATGGAAAATTTCGCCGCGAGTTCGAGCTCGCCCGCGACGCCGGCGAAGGACGTGTCGGTCCGGTAAAGCTTGAGCCAGCCGGTGCGGCGCAGATAGCGCGCGGCGCCTGCTTCCGCGGCAAGCGTTTCGTGCTCCGCCACCGCCTGCGCCATCAGCGGCCGCATCAGCTGCGCGGTTTCGATCAGGCGCTCAGGCTGCGAGGCGGCGCGGAAGGCCAAAAGCCACGGCGCGACCTGCGGCAGGAACGTGAGGTGATAATTGGCAAGCGGTGAGCGCTTGAGCGCGATGCGAAGCAGTTCGCCCCAGTCCGACGGAAACGCCGCCGGAAAGATCGTATTGCCTTCGATGATGCCGGAATTGCCGTAAGACGTCGCCTCGCCCGGTCTGCCGCGGTCGATCAGCGCGACGGCAAGGCCCTTCTTGGCGAGACAGGTCGCGATCGACGTGCCGACGATGCCGGCTCCCAAGACAATGACATCGGTACGTGCCACACCAGCCTCCACCGCCGGACAACAAGACCCGGCGGCAGGGAGCGATATCCGAAGCGATATGCAAAATGCCGAGCCCGCGCCCCGGTCTCACGCGATCGGGACGCGCACTGATATCTCTGTTCTTTCCGGCCACAATCAAGGTCGGAATGGAATTTTGTGACCGGCTAGGCCGTGGCGATGCTCTGCGGCGTCGTGGTGTTGAGCAATTGCGCCTGCATCTGGATCAATTGTTCGAGGAGATTATTCCCGGCGACGTTCGCGGTGCCGGCGGTCGAGGAATTATCCGATGTACCGGTACCGCTCGATGTGTTCGACGACGACGTGCCGCCCGGCGCCGTGGTCATCGAAATACTCGAACCGTCGCTGTAATCGATGGTGGTGGTCGAGGAGCCGTTGCTGTTCGCCGCGGTCTGGGTGGTGGCGCCGCTGGTCGACGCATTCAGCATTTGCAGAAGGCTCTCGATCCCGCCGCCACCGCCGTGATGGTGATGGTGGCCCCCGCCTTGCTGCGCCTGCTGCGTCGAGCCGCTCGCATCGCTTGAATCGCTGGAGTCGCTGGAGTCGTCGAGACTGCCGGCCGGCGTGCCGGACGTTTGCCCACCCGCGGCATTGGCTTGCAGCGAGAACAGCGCCTGCAGGATCTGCGGGCCGAATTGCGGTCCGCCGGCCGATGATGCGGTTGAACCGGTTGAGCCGGATGAGCCGGTCGAGGACGACGATGAACTGCTGCCACTTCCTTGGCCGAGCGCCGCGAACAGCGCCGACAACGGATTGGACTGCGTGGACGTGCTACTGGCTTGCGAATCCTGCTGCCAGAGCGACTGCAGGTAAGCGTAGGGATTGCTCGTTGAATTAATTGACGCTGACATGGCCTACTCCGTGATACGCGACACGCCGCTCGCGGCGCCGGCGGCGACGTTTCCGCCGGAACCCGCGATGCAAGCGCCGGGCCGCCAGCTAAGGCCATGAAAACAATAATCTTTTTGAATTAAGTACCGGCGCACCGAAGCGCGAATTTGCCGCCGCCCGGCAAGTCTTGCCGAGGCTCCGCGGCTGCTCTGCGCCGTTTGGCCGGTTAATAACAGCGTGGTTTGCGCAGCGCCCGTGCCGCGTGTTAGGCGAACGGCAACGGCTGTTCTGGACCAGGACATGACGCGCCCGCTCATCATCGCTCCCTCGATCCTCGCTGCCGATTTCGCCAAGCTCGGCGAGGAAGTTCGCGCCGTGGATCAGGCCGGCGCCGACTGGATCCATGTCGACGTCATGGACGGCCATTTCGTACCGAACATTTCGATCGGCCCGGACATCGTCAAAGCGATCCGGCCCTACACCAAGAAGCCGCTCGATGTGCATCTGATGATCGCGCCGTGCGATCCTTATCTCGAAGCCTTCGCCAAGGCCGGCGCCGACATCATCACCGTGCATGTCGAATCAGGCCCGCATATCCACCGCTCGCTGCAGGCGGTCCGCGCGCTGGGCAAGAAGGTCGGCGTCACGCTCAATCCCGGCACGCCCGAAGTCAGCATCGAGCCGGTGATCGGCATGGTTGATCTCGTGCTCGTCATGTCGGTCAATCCCGGCTTCGGCGGCCAGAAATTCATTCCCGAATCGCTCGAGAAAGTGCGCAATCTGCGCGCCATGATCCGCGACCTCGCCGGCGGCCGCCCGATCGACATCGAGATCGACGGCGGCATCACGCCGGAGATCGCGCCCGAAGCTGCGCGCGCCGGCGCCAACGCTTTCGTCGCCGGCTCCGCCGTGTTCAAAGACCGCACGCCGGAGTCTTATCGCACCAATATCTCAGCCATCCGCAGTGCCGCCGCGCTGGCGCGGGGAGAAGCGGCGTGACCATTCTGCGCTATTCCCGTCCGCAGATGTCGGCGATCTGGACGCCGCAGACGCGCTTTCGCATCTGGTTCGAGATCGAGGCTTATGCCGCCGACGCCATGGCCGCGCTCGGCATGATCCCGAAGGAAGCGGCGAAGAAGATCTGGGACAAGGGCAAAATCGCCGAATTCGACATCGACCGCATCGACGAGATCGAGCGCGAGACCAAGCACGATGTCATCGCCTTTCTCACGCACTTGGCTGAAATCGTCGGGCCCGAAGCGCGTTTCGTTCATCAGGGCATGACCTCGTCGGACGTGCTTGACACTTGCCTGAATGTGCAGCTGGTGCGCGCGGCCGACATTCTCATCGCCGACGTCGCGACGCTGCTCACGGCGCTGGAACGGCGCGCGCGCGAATATAAATTGACGCCGACGATCGGCCGCTCGCACGGCATCCATGCCGAGCCGACCACGTTCGGGCTCAAGCTCGCGGTCGCCTTCGCCGAATTCTCCCGCGCCAAAGCGCGCTTGGAGATGGCGCGCAAGGAAGTTGCCACCTGCGCGATATCCGGCGCGGTCGGCACTTTCGCCCAGGTCGATCCGCGCGTCGAAGCCTATGTCGCGGAAAAGATGGGGCTCACCGTCGAGCCGGTCTCGACGCAGGTCATTCCGCGCGACCGTCACGCCATGTATTTCGCAACGCTTGGCGTCGTCGCATCGTCGGTCGAGCGTCTTGCCATCGAGATCCGTCATCTGCAGCGCACCGAAGTGCTGGAAGCCGAGGAGTACTTCTCCGCCGGGCAAAAAGGCTCCTCGGCAATGCCGCATAAGCGCAATCCGGTGCTGTCGGAAAATCTCGTCGGGCTCGCGCGCATGGTGCGCGCCTATGTGACGCCGGCTTTGGAGAATGTCGCGCTGTGGCACGAGCGCGATATCTCACACTCGTCGGTCGAGCGCATGATCGGGCCGGACGCCACCGTGACGCTCGATTTTGCGCTCGCCCGCCTCTCCGGCGTGATCGACAAGCTCGTCGTCTATCCCGAGACCATGAAAAAGAATCTCGACCTTCTCGGTGGGCTTGTGCATTCGCAGCGCGTGCTGTTGGCGCTGACGCAGAAGGGCGCCGCGCGCGAAGACGCCTATCGCCTGGTGCAGCGCAACGCCATGCGGGTCTGGGCCGGCGAAGGCGATTTCCTCGCCTTCCTCAAGGCCGATCCGGACGTGCGCAAATATCTGAGCGAGGACGAGCTCGCCGCCAATTTCGATCTCGATTTCCATTTCGCCCATGTCGACACGATCTTCAAACGCGTGTTCGGCCGCGCCTGACGCCCCGCCGGCTCCATCCGCAGGCATTTTCGGAAACAAATATCGTCAACAGGCGGGGAACTGTCGCTTGTTCGACTCGCCCGCCTGACATAGGCTTTCGCTAGCAAAAGCAGATTTTTGACGGGAGACGATCATGGGGCGCCTGGTGCGCAAGCCGACTTTGCCGGGCGCCGAACCGGCGCAAACCGGCGGTGGCGATTTCGGCGGCATGTTTCAGACCCAGGCGCGGACGAGGCCCACGGCCGAGGCGGTGCCCGGCGACGATTATCTGCTGCGTACGGTGAAATATGTTCCGGCCGAAGTCCTCGGCTTCTCGATGCTGGTGAACGCCATTCTCTCGCAGGCGATGATCGCCGGCGGCGACAACGCGACCATGGCGGGATTCTCCGTGACGTCGATCGCGGTCCTGGCGCTGATCGCCGGCCTCATCTTCACGCCGGTGTTCTGCTGGTATGTGCGCGAGGACGGCGACGCCTGGATCACCAACGCAGTGGTCTCGACCATCGCCTTTCCGTTCTGGTCCTATCTGATGGGCGCCGTGGCCTTCGCCAAATTCCATGACGGCAATCTCGCGGTGATCCTCATTCTCACCTTCACCGCGGTGAGCGGGCTCGTCACGCCGGTGCTCGATCGCCCTAAGCAGCAGGAACAAATCAGCGCCACCCCTAAGGAAGGGCCGCGGCTGGTCGAAAGTCTCACGGCCTGACTTTCGGCCTAACCTGCGGCCCGGCCTGATATCCGCGATTGCGGAGCCCTAACAGCTCATGGCATGTGTCACGCCATGAGGGCTTAAAGTGGCGACACGTAAATCGATCCTGGTTTTCGATTCCGGGTTGGGTGGCCTCACGGTTTATCGTGAGATTGCCGCTGTGCGCCCGGACGCCGATTTCCTCTACGTCGCCGATGATGCGGCTTTCCCCTACGGCGCCCTGACGGCGTCCGCGCTGGTCGAACGCGTCGTCGGCCTGATCGGCGACCTCATCGAAACGCACCGGCCAGATCTGATCGTCATCGCCTGCAACACCGCATCAACGATCGTGCTGCCGGACCTGCGCAAGACCTTCACGCTGCCCTTTGTCGGCACCGTGCCGGCCATCAAGCCGGCCTGCGCCTCGTCGCGCACCCGGCGCGTCTCGGTGCTCGGCACCGAGGCGACGGTGAAGCGCGAATATACCCGCGCGCTCATTCGCGACTATGCGCAGGATTGCGAAGTGACGCTGGTCGGCGCCAAAGAGCTTGCCGCCTTGGCCGAAGCCGAACTGTCCGGCACGCCGGCAAGCGACGACGAACTGCGCGAGGAGATCGCGCCGTGCTTTCGCGACGATGGCGCGCGCACCGACACGGTTGTGCTGGCCTGCACGCATTACCCGCTGCTGCTCGCGCGGCTGCAAAAGCTCAGCCCGTGGCCGGTGAACTTTCTGGATCCGGCGCCGGCCATCGCGCGGCGCGTCGTCAATCTTCTGGGCGATGAAGAGCCTGCAGAAGGCGCCGGTTCGACGCATGCCTTTTTCACCTCCGGCCGGACACCGGAAAAAGCGCTGCGGCATTTTGGCATTGCTTTGAGCGAAACCAAAAAATCCGCCGCGCACTGAACGCTGCCTATTCTCAGATCAGCTTCTGCCCCGATTATCGGCTTTACTCCAATCCGGTTCCTGCGACCCTACACCCCGAAAGCACCTGTGCGTGCCATCAACCGCAGGCTTGATAGCGACGGGACTTATCTGAAAAGATCGGGGTTCAAATAAAGCCGGGTCGGTTTTGATTGATCGCTTCCGAATCGATCGAAGCCTGTCGGATTTTCTGCGGGGAGCAGGATTTTTCTGCGGGAAGTAACTGGGGAGTAAGATCCATGACAGTCGCCATCACGACCGAAAGCACGGCGTCGCTTTCGAACCGCTGGAGCCAGCTTGTGCTCGGCGTTATCGCCATGATGGCGATCTCGAGCCCACAATATGTGTGGACGCTGTTCACCGGCCCGCTCAATCAGAAACTGGGCACGTCTTTGGCCGAGCTGCAATGGACCATTTCGCTGCTGGTCATTTTGCAAACCTGGTTCTCGCCGTTTCAGGCCTATCTGGTCGATCGCTTCGGCCCGCGCTTGCTGATCTCCTTGGGCGCGCTGTTGTCCGGCGCCAGCTGGGTCCTCTCCGCCTACGTCGATAATCTGTGGGCGCTCTATTTCACCTATGGCGTGCTCGGCGGATTCGGCACCGGCATCATCTATGTCGGCATTATCGGGCTCATGGTGCGCTGGTTTCCGGACCGGCGCGGGCTCGCCACCGGCCTTGCCGCCGCCGGTTACGGCTTCGGCGCTTTCTTCACGAGTTTCCCGATCGACAGCATGATCAAGAGCTCGGGTTATGCGCAGACCTTTATCGTTTGGGGCGTGATCCAGGCCGTCATCGGCGTCCTCGCCGCGCAATGGCTGCGCACGCCGCCCGACGGTTATCAGGTCGCGAGCGCGGCGCCGGCCCCCGCCGTTGCACAGTCGCGCCGCAGTTATTCTCCGCGCGAAATGCTGAAAAGCCCGGTTTTCTATCTGCTCTTCATCATGATGAGCATGATGTCGACCTCGGGCCTCATGGTCGTCTTCAATGTCGGACCCTTCGCCAAGGATTTCGGCGTCGCCAATATGCTGGTGTTCGGCATGGCGGCGCTGCCGCTGTCGCTGACGCTGTCGCGCGTCACCAACGGATTGACCCGGCCGTTCTTTGGCTGGGTGTCGGACCATATCGGCCGCGAGGCCACAATGACGCTCGCCTTCTCGCTCGAATGCGCCGCCATCCTGGTCCTGTTCGCCTATATCAACCAGCCAGCCTTATTTGTGGTTCTGAGCGGCCTGGTGTTCTTCGGCTGGGGCGAAATCTTCTCGCTGTTTCCCTCGACGCTGACCGACACGTTCGGGCCGAAATATGCGGCGACCAATTACGGCTTCCTCTATATCGCCCAAGGCGTCGGCTCGATTCTCGCCGGGCCTGCGGCGGCCTTCCTGAAGCAGCAAACCGGAAGCTGGACCGCCGTTTTCATCGTGGTGGCGGTGCTCGATGCCGTGACGGCGATACTGGCCATTGCCGTGCTGAAGCCCATGCGGGCGAAGCATTTGGCCACGGCCTAGGCCGCATCGTTCACGGCCCGGCCCCACGCCGTTTGACAGCAACGGCCTTTTTCCCTAAAAGCCGCTCACTGCGCGGGCGGAAACGCCCGCGTAAGTGTTTCGCGACCCGTGGTTTGAGCCGGCGCTTCGGCCGCAGACCTGTCGGTTCCGGGCAAAATCCTGGAACAGTAGGAGGGCGCGATCCTCAAACATTACTTACATCAACGAGGACGCGAATGACCAAGCGCCACCAGGCGAAGTACAAGATCGACCGTCGGATGGGCCAGAATATCTGGGGCCGCCCGAAGTCGCCCGTGAACAAACGCGAATATGGCCCCGGCCAGCACGGCCAGCGCCGCAAGGGCAAGCTGTCGGACTATGGCGTGCAATTGCGCGCCAAGCAGAAGCTCAAGGGCTACTACGCCAACCTGTCGGAACGTCAATTCCACGGCATCTATGACGAGGCGCGCCGCCTCAAGGGCGACACCGGCGCCAACATGATCGGCCTGCTGGAGCGCCGGCTCGACACCGTGATCTATCGCGCCAAACTGGTGCCGACGGTTTTCGCCGCGCGCCAATTCATCAGTCACGGCCACATCAAGGTGAACGGCAAGCGGGTCACCGTCGCGAGCTACAAGGTCAAGGTCGGCGACGAGATCGAGGTCCGCGAGAAGTCGAAGCAGCTTGGGCTCGTGCTCGAGGCCAATGCGCTCGGCGAGCGCGACGTGCCCGACTATATCGAGGTCGATCACTCCAAGCAGACGGCGAAACTGGCGCGCGTGCCGAGCCCGGCCGACGTGCCCTACCCGGTCGTCATGGAGCCGCATCTCGTCGTCGAATATTACTCGCGGTAGCTGTCACTGCTTCTGCATCGCTGAAAACAGCGAGCCCGGAATCCATACTCACCGACGGCATATTTCGAAAGTGGATCTGCGCCGAAAGTGAATATGGATTCCGGGCTCTTCGTATTTGGAATTGCGAAGCAGCCGAACGGTGGCCTTAAGCCGCGCTTTCCTTCACCGCGATGCCCTTGTCCTTAAGCAAGGACTGCAGCTCGCCGGCCTGGAACATTTCACGGATAATATCGCAGCCGCCGACGAATTCGCCCTTCACGTAAAGCTGCGGGATCGTCGGCCAATTCGAATAGTTCTTGATGCCGCCGCGCAGATCGTCGTTCTCGAGCACATTAAGCCCCTTATAGGGGACGCCCAAGTAATCGAGAATCTGCACCACCTGGCCGGAAAAGCCGCACATCGGAAATTGCGGCGTGCCCTTCATGAAAAGCACCACGTCGGTGCCCTTGACTTCGTTATCGATGAATTGGTCGATTGCTCCACCGGTACCTGACATCGCGGTTTATCCCTGTTGCCGCCGCGGGTTTCCCCACGTCGAATCTCGCCCTGAAGCCTTGCAATATATGTACCGCAAAAGCTTCGCAAAACCCAAATGGCTGAAAATCGCGGCCAAAATCGAGCGTAAAATCAGCCGATAACGGGCGTCCTGTGGGGACAAGCTCAAGCGGAAGGACGTTTCAGGGCGAAGCGCCGCGGGAGAATGAGTAAGCCGCCCTCACCGCTCCGGGATGCCGGTCTGCAGCGCCAGCGCATGCAGCTTGCCGCCCATTTCGGCCTTGAGCGCGTCATAGACGATCTGGTGCTGCTGGACGCGCGATTTGCCGCGGAAGGATTCGGCGATGACGGTCGCGGCATAGTGATCGCCGTCGCCGGCGAGATCGCGGATCGTCACCTCGGCATCCGGAATGCGCGTCCGGATCAAGCGCTCGATATCATTGGCCGCCATGGGCATAGCGCATCTCCTCGCTGGACACCCTCCCGGCGAGCGTCGTCCTCCCGATCGTCGTCTTGGCTTAGCAGAATAGGTCGAGGTGGCAAGGGCATGGAAGGGCATGTCCGGCGTCGCGTTCTCCTGGACGACGGCCATCGTGCGATGCATGTTCTGCCGCCAAGACTTAAGGTTACAAGACTTGCGGATACAAGGCTTGCGGGTAAGGGAGGATTTCATGTTCCGGCCGGTTTTACTTGCGAGCGCGCTTGTCGCCGTCAGCCTGGATCCGGCATTGGCGCAACAGCCGACGCAAGCGCAGCGCGACGCGATCCGCGCCTCGTGCCGCTCCGACTTCATGGCCAATTGTTCGAGCGTCACGCCCGGCGGCAAAGAAGCGCTGGAATGCTTGCTGCGGAATCAGGCGAAATTGTCGTCCGCCTGTAACGCTGCCGTGAGCGCCGTTGTCCCGGCGCAGCAAGCGCCCGCAACCGCTCCCGCTCCCGCTGCACAGGCTCCGGCCACTTCGGCCCCCGCTGCCGCCGAGCCAGCCGCGCCAAAGCCCGCGGCGGCATCGCCGGCCGAGCCCGCGCCCAAATCGGCAGAGACGCAGGACGCTCAGCTCAAAGCGGTGCGGCAATCCTGCACGCTCAACGACTTCATGACGCATTGCTCGTGGATCAAGCCGGACAATCCCGAGCTTCTGCTGTGCCTGCAATCGAACGCAGCCGATCTGTCGCCGGCGTGCCAAGCTGCGGTCCAAGGCTCAGCGCCGCCGACAGCGCAAGCGCCTGAGAAGAAGCCGGCGGCAACGGCGCCGAGCAAGAAATCGACGGCAGTGCGCGAACCGGCTCCGGCCGCCGCGCCGGCCGCAGCTTCTGCAGCGCCACCAGCGGCACCGAGCGAGGCGCAAAAATCGGCGATCCGCGCCGCCTGCCGCTCCGACTTCATGGCGAATTGCTCAGGTGTTCAGCCGGGCGGCGCCGAGGCGCTGCAGTGCCTCAAGAGCAATGCCGCGAAACTGTCGAGCGCGTGCCGCAGCGCGGTGGCGGCTATTGGCGGCGCAGGCGCTGGCAGTTCGCCGGCAGCGGCATCTGCACCGCCTGCCGCGAGCGCGCCGGTGCCCGCTGTCGCCCCGCTCGGGCCGATTCCGCCGATGCGGCCGCGGGACGCTCTGGCCATCCTCTCAGTATGCCGCGCCGAACAGCAGTCGCTGTGCAGCGGCACCCCGATCGGCGGCGGGCGCATTCTGTCGTGCCTTGCCGATCACGCGCCGCAATTGTCACTGGAATGCTATCAGGCGCTCGCGCGCGCGACGCGGTGAGCCCGGGCGTGGAGTCATAAATCCGCAGGTGTATTTTTGCGGCGCTCAGCGACATGCCAAAGCACGCCGGACGGGTCCCAAACGTAACCGACGCGCAGTCCCCAAGGCTGCATGGCTGGCGCCTTCGGCGGTCGAACACCGAACATCTTCGGCAAATCCAGAGCCTCGATACGCTCCCACCATGCGTCGAGGTTGTCGACCATCATCTGCATCATGCAGTTTTCGGCCCATTCTTTTTTATAATATCGCTGCAAGATAAGAGCACTTGCGCCCACGCCGAAGATGGCGACATCACCGTCGAGCAGTTTCTTGAAACCAAGCGCTTCGTAGAAGGCTTTGCTTGAGTCGAAGTCCTTTGCCGGAATGAAGGCGCGCGCCGCTTCCGTACCGCTTGGAACCGCCATCCTGCCCTCCTGCATCACTTGCCTTTGAATGTGCCAAGATTGCGATCCGGGTTCAGCTTCAGCAATGGGTCATAAAGCTGCTGCGACTGCTCCAACTCTCGGTTTCCGCCCACCCCCAATAACGAGCACTATGCGGACGAGCTGCACAGGGATATTGATAGCTCTCATCAAACCCCGGGCAGGAGACGACCTTGGCAAACTTCAATGAAAATGCGGAGCGCGCTGTAGAGCAGACCATGAACCAAACGCGTGGCGCAATGGAACAGTACTTTGATTTTGTTCAGAAGGCATTTTCATCTTATCCGTTGGGCAACACCGAGCTGACTGAAAAAATGAAGAGCTTCACCGAAGAAAATATCGCCGAGGCTCAGAAGTTCGTGCAAAGCCTCAGTCAAGCGAAAGACCTTCAGGATGCCCTTCGCATTCAGACCGAATATATGCAGAAACAATTTCAGGCCTTCGGCGAACAGACAAAGAGCCTGACTGAATCATTTACAAAGGCGACAACGGGCGTCGTCAAGAACCCGTTCAGAAATTACTAGAGCATGATCCGGAAAAGTGGAAACCGGTTTTCCGAAAGATCATGCTCAATCAAAAAGCTAGAGCGGGTTCGTGTTCAACGAAACATTATCCCGCTCTAGCGACGAACTTGGTGGCTACGCCTTGCTCGCCATATAGGTCGGCAGCCAGGTCTCGAAGCTTGATTTGAGCTCGTCGACCGGCAGCGGCCGCTCGCCCGCGACCGCAACAACGCGGCCGCCGGTGGCGCCGAGCCGCATGAAGGGCACGCCAGCTTCCATGGCGCGTTGCGCGATCGGTTCGGAATTCCGCGCCGTAACCACATAGCGCGCCTGATCCTCACCGAACCAGAAGGCATGTGCGGGCATTGCCGCCGGCGCTTCCAGAACAGCGCCGACATTCGACGCCATCGCCATTTCTGCGAGCGCGACCAACAGACCGCCATCGGACACGTCATGCGCCGCCGACACCAGGCCGTCGCGGATCAGACCGCGCACGAACTCAGCGTGACGAAGCTCGGCGGCAAGATCGACCGGCGGCGGCGCGCCCTCTTCGCGGCCGCAAATATCGCGCAGATAGATCGACTGGCCAAGCCAGCCGCGCGTCTGCCCGATCAGCATGATCGCTTCGCCTTCGGCGGCGAAGGCGAGCGTCATGGACTTGGTGAATTCGTCGAGCACCCCGACGCCGCCGATGGTCGGCGTCGGCAGAATGGCGCGGCCCAAATCTTCCCCAGCAACCTTGGTCTCGTTATAGAGCGACACATTGCCGGACACGACCGGGAACGACAGCGCTCTGCAGGCTTCGCCGATGCCGCGGATGCAGCCGACGAGCTGCGCCATGATCTCGGGCCGCTCCGGATTGCCGAAATTCAGATTGTCGGTGACGGCGAGCGGCTTGCCACCGACAGCGGAAATATTGCGAAAGGCCTCGGCCACCGCCTGCTTGCCGCCTTCGAACGGATCGGCCTCGCAATAGCGCGGCGTCACGTCCGATGTCAGCGCCAAAGCCTTCGGCCCCTCATTGATGCGCACCACCGCGGCGTCGCCGCCCGGACGCTGCACCGTGTTACCAAGAATGACATGGTCGTATTGCTCCCAGACCCAGCGCTTGGAGCAGAGATCCGGCGAGCCGATCAGCTTCGCCAGAGCATCGGCGGTGCTCATCGGCGGCTTGATCGACGCCGCGTCGATCACCGCAAGCCTTGCGCCGTCCGTATGCGGGCGATCGTAGAGCGGCGCTTCGTCGCCGAGCTCCTTGATCGGCAGGTCAGCCATGACCGCGTCGGCGTGGCGGACGACAAAGCGCTTGGTCGGCGTCGTCTCGCCGACAATGGCGAAGTCCAAGCCCCATTTGCGGAAGATGGCTTCGGCTTCTTTCTCCTTCTCCGGCTTGAGCACCATGAGCATGCGCTCCTGGCTCTCCGACAGCATCATCTCGTAAGCGCTCATGCCGGTTTCGCGGCACGGCACCGTGTCGAGATCGAGCGTGACGCCGAGATCGCCTTTGGCGCCCATCTCGACGGCGGAACACGTGAGACCTGCCGCGCCCATATCCTGAATGGCGATGACGCAGCCCTTGGCCATGATTTCGAGGCAGGCTTCGAGCAGGAGCTTTTCCGAGAACGGATCGCCGACCTGCACTGTCGGCCGCTTCTCCTCGGCATCGGCGCCGAACTCGGCCGAGGCCATGGTAGCGCCGTGGATGCCGTCGCGGCCGGTCTTGGAGCCGAGATAGACAATCGGCATGCCGACGCCGGAGGCCGCCGAATAGAAAATCTTGTCCTTCTCGGCGATGCCAACCGCCATGGCATTGACCAGGATGTTGCCGTCGTAGCGGCGATGAAATCGCACCTCGCCGCCGACCGTCGGCACGCCGAAGGAATTGCCATAGCCGCCGATGCCGGCGACGACGCCGGACACCAGCGAGCGGGTTTTCGGATTGTTGGGATCGCCGAACGACAGCGCATTGAGACAGGCGATCGGACGCGCGCCCATGGTGAAGACATCGCGCAAAATGCCGCCGACGCCGGTCGCCGCACCCTGATAGGGCTCGATATAGCTCGGGTGGTTGTGGCTCTCCATCTTGAAGACGACGGCGAGCCCGTCGCCGATATCGATGACGCCGGCATTCTCGCCCGGCCCCTGGATCACCCAGGGCGCCTTGGTCGGCAGCGTGCGCAGATGGATGCGCGAGGACTTGTAGGAGCAATGCTCGTTCCACATCGCCGAGAAAATGCCGAGCTCGGTGAAGCTCGGCACCCGGCCGATGAGTTTGAGGATGCGCTCATACTCGTCCGGCTTGAGGCCGTGTTGCGCGATCAATTCAGGGGTGATGGCAGGTTCGTTGGAGATCACGAGATTGTTCTAGTCCGCTCACACATTAATTTCATCCGTCGTGGCCCAGCGTATGCCGGCCATCCACGCCCGATTTTCAGTATGTAAAGACGTGGATGCCCGGCGCAATAGGCGAGCGAAGCGACGCCGTCTTTTTAGACGACTATGGCCGGGCATGACGACGCGGGTTAAGAGTCATGCCGCCAGCCTGAAATGATCCACCAGTCCCGCGAACAGACCGCGGCCGTCGGTGCGGCCCATTGCGGGCTCAACGTGATTTTCCGGATGCGGCATCATGCCGAGCACATTGCCGCGCTCATTGATGATGCCGGCGATGCCGTTCATGGCGCCGTTGTGATTCCAGTTCGGATCGACGATGCCGTCGGGCGACGAATAGCGGAACAGCACCCTGCCCTCGCCTTCGAGCCGCGCGATGGTTTCGCCATCGGCGATGTAATTGCCTTCGCCGTGAGCAACCGGGACGCGGATCACCTGGCCGGCATTATAGCCGCGCGTGAACGGCGTATCGGAACGCTCGACGCGCAGATAAACATCGCGGCAGATGAAGCGCAGCTGCGCGTTGCGCATCAGCACGCCCGGCAGCAATCCGGCCTCGCAGGCGATCTGAAAACCGTTGCAGATCGCGAGCACGACCCCGCCCTTTTGTGCAAAGGCGCGCACCGCATCCATGATCGGCGCGCGCGCGGCAATGGCGCCGCAACGCAAATAATCGCCGTAGGAGAAGCCGCCGGGGATGACGACGAGATCGGTGCCCGCCGGGAGCGCCGTGTCGGCATGCCAGACCATCGCCGGCTCTTTGCCGGAGACAAGCCGCAGCGCGCGCGCCATGTCGCGCTCGCGATTGATGCCGGGGAAGACGACGACGGCTGATTTCATCTTGGTCCAGACCGGCCGGGCCGGCTCCATTCATCCGCTAACGTCGATCCGATAATTCTCGATGACGGTATTGGCGAGCAGCTTCTCGGCGGCGTTTTTCAGCGCGGCTTCGGCCTGCGCCCGGTCGCCGCTTTCGATCTCGATCTCGAAAACCTTGCCCTGGCGCACGCTCGCCACCCCGTTCACGCCGAGCGTCCTCAGCGCGGCCTCGATGGCCTTGCCCTGGGGGTCCAAAATCCCCGATTTCAGCGTGACCGTCACTCTAGCTTTCATTGGATACGGCCTTTCATCAAAGGCTGCCTTTGCGCTGAGCGCTGCAAATTCACCCCTTCAATATGGATGAATCGGCGCTCCCGCAACCTCCGGCCGCCCCAACACACCACGGCTTTTTCAGAGCCGCAAGGACGGACGACGAACGCTGCTACCGGATCAGAGCTGTTCTTCCTTGCCCGATATCGCAGGCAACGGGTTGGCGGGCTCCGATGCGCCAGGCGGGAGCGGCGGCCCTTCCTCGATCTTCATGACGTCGACGAACGCGTTCAGCGACTTTTGCGCCAGGTCGCGGTTCTTCGAGACCGATTGAATGCGGATGAGAACCGGACCGGCGAAGATAAGGGCGGTGTCGAGATAGATTGGCACATTGGCGCGCGTGAATTTGCTCTCGTTCAAAACCGCCGGATAAGTCTTCAAGGTCGTGGTCTTGGACGTCAACGTGTCGACCTTGTCGGCGCCATCGGTAAGGATTTCGTGCGCCGCGTCCGCCGCACGGATACTTTTCGGCAGATCGATCTTGGCGAGTTTGTCGAGCGCCTGCGGATCGGGATGCCGCGTCGGGCTCCGCGAAAACACCATGGTGACGGTTTCAGCGTCCGAACAGGCCAGCGGCTTGCATTTGAAGAGGCGTTGCGCCGTCGTCGCCGTTTTTTGCGATTCCCATTTGTCCGGATCCGGCAGTGGCGTCGTGACGCGCGTGGCGCCGGGCCTGATGGGAGCTGGATTTGCGCCGGGTGCTGCCGGATTAGTGCCGGGCGTCGAAGGGCCGGCGCCTGGTGTCGTCGGGCTTGCGGCGTCAGGCGCGGGCTTTGCCGAGCTCGCACTCGGTGGCGCCGTTTTCGTGGCGTCGCCGCCTGCGGTTTGGGCCAAAGCAACGGAGCCGGCAAAAATCGGTGTGAAGGCAGCGGCCCAAAGCAACGTCGCAAAGGCAACCTTTTTCATGGGCGTCCGACCAGCGTCACGACAATTGAAACTTAAAGTGGTGACTGAAGCAAGACATGCGAGCAAGACATGTGAGCAATACATGCCAGCAAGACATGCCGCGCCTGTTCGGACGGACCTCACTGCAAGTCCGGCCGCGCGCTTTCGAACAGTTGGCCGTAGCCGCCGAGATAGCCGCTGTCACCGACCAGCCGCATCGCCGACCAGAACGCCGCCGTTGCCGAGGACACCACGGGGATGCCGAATTCCTGTTCGAGCGGCCGCGCTACGCCCAGCGTGCGCAATCCGCCGCAGGAGATCAGAATGGCATCGGCGTCCGGCGCTTGCGCGGCGGCGCTTTGCGCCAGCGTGATGATGTCGGCCTCGGTCTTTTTGTGCGGCTCGGCGAATTCAACGATGTTGAAGCAGGTCAGCGCCAGCACATCGATATCGGCCGCGGCCAGAAGCTCTCGCAAGCGCCGGTTCACGACATCGGTATAAGCAGTAGCCACCGCGATCCGCTTGGCGCCGACTTCGCGCAGCCCATCGAGAACGGACTGGCTCATGGTCGAAACCGGAAGCCCGGTGCGGCGGCGCAATTCTTCAAGCAGATCCTGATGCGCCTGCGGGCCACGATAGAAAGTCAGCGACGTGCCGATCACCATGATGGCGTCGACGCCTTGCGCGACAAGATAATCGGCAGCAGGGAGGATGGCGTTCCAGGCCGGATCGTAGCCTTGCGGGGTGAGGTCGCGCACAGGCGCCGAGCGCGCGATGAAGCGCACGCCCGGATACATCGCCGGCCCTTCCGGCGGGATCTCGTGGTTTGCGGTCGGAACGACAAGGCCGATGGTCAAGTCGTTCCGCATCTGGTGCGCCCGCGCGAACCCAACTCGCTAAAAACTAGCCCTTGACCAGGATGGGCCCGGTGCCTTGCGGCCGTTCGCCCTCGTTCATGATGCCAAGACGTTTCGCCACCTCGGTATAGGCTTCAAGGAGCCCGCCGAGATCGCGGCGGAAACGGTCCTTGTCGAGCTTCTCGTTCGACTTGATATCCCACAGCCGGCAGGAGTCCGGCGAAATCTCGTCGGCGACGACGATCCGCATCAGATCGTTCTCCCACAGGCGTCCGGTCTCCATCTTGAAGTCGACCAGACGGATGCCGACGCCGAGGAACAGCCCGGACAGGAAATCGTTGACGCGGATGGCGAGCGACATGATGTCGTCGATCTCCTGCGGCGTCGCCCAGCCGAACGCGGTGATGTGTTCTTCCGACACCATCGGATCGTTGAGCTGATCGTTCTTGTAATAGAACTCGATGATCGAGCGCGGCAGCTGCGTGCCTTCCTCGATGCCGAGCCGTTGCGACAGCGAGCCCGCCGCGATATTGCGCACGACGACTTCGAGCGGAATGATCTCGACCTCGCGGATCAATTGCTCGCGCATATTGAGGCGGCGAATGAAGTGCGTCGGCACGCCGATATCGTTGAGGTGCTGGAAGACGTATTCGGAGATCCGGTTATTGAGGACTCCCTTGCCTTCGATCACCTCGTGCTTTTTGGCATTGAAGGCGGTCGCATCGTCCTTGAAGTGCTGGATCAGCGTTCCAGGCTCGGGCCCCTCGTAAAGGACCTTCGCCTTGCCTTCATAGATGCGGCGACGGCGGCTCATTGGAGTGTACCGGGTTTTTGTAAAATCCATGGGGATGCCGTGGCTCCATTTCAGAGGTTAGGTCCGCGGCGGCGGTATCAGGCTCGCTGTCGACCGTGTGCAACTCGGCACAGGGTGCGACACAACACAGTTTGCGACTCAACTCAGCGGCCCTTCGCGACACAAAAGCTAGCCGAAGGTGCCGTGGAGTACAATCGGCATAGACCCGCGCGCCCACAATCGCAACGACCATCTGCGGGCGCCAGACCGGTTGCCTTGACGGGTTACCCCCGTTATGCAAGGCGGCAATTGGTTTACAATGCGGCAAAACCGTCTCCAAACCCGTTCCACGCAAAGGCCCGAGGCCATGACCACATTCGACAAGCGCGAAGAAGCCTTCGAACAGCAATTCGCGCATGATGAGGCACTCAGGTTCAAGGCGACCGCGCGCCGCAACAAGATGCTGGGCCTATGGGCGGCCGAGAAGCTCGGTATGTCCGGCACCGAGGCCGACAGCTATGCGCTGTCGGTCGTGATGCTCGATGTCGACAAGAAGGGCGACGTGGCGGAGAAGGTCCGCAAGGACTTCGACGCCAAAGGCGTCGCGCAATCCGCGCACCAGATCGAGCGCACAATGAACGAGTTGCTGGCGCGCGCCGTCGCCGACATCAAAGCCGGCCACTAGCGCGCCGGTGGCTCACGCAAATTCCGACGGCGGAATTACAGAAAAATTGTCGCGATAGGGAGACATTCATGGCCATTGCCAATTTCACGCTCGCCAACCGGCTGCACGCTGGAGAGACGGTCTATTCCGGCTGGTGCGGCCTGCCCTATCCGATTGTCGCCGAAACCTTGGCGCGCGACGGCTTTTCCGCGGTCACCATCGAAAGCCAGCACGGCCTGTGGGACACCGGCGGCATTCTCAACGGCATAGCTGCGGTGCGCCAGGGCGGCGCCGCGCCGATCGTGCGGGTTCCGCTCAACGATTTCGCTTTGGTGAGCCGCTCACTCGATTTCGGCGCCGAAGGCATCATCGCGCCGATGATCAATACGCCGGCCGACGCCCGCGCCTTTGCCGCGGCGGCGAAGTTTCCGCCGACCGGCGAGCGCAGCTGGGGCCCGCACCGCGCGACGACATTCGCCGGCCTCTCCGACCAGTCGGTCTATCTGCGGGAAGCCAACGACAATATCGTTACGCTGGCGATGATCGAGACCCGCGCGGCGCTGCAGAATTTCGAGGCGATCATCACGACGCCCGGCATCGACGGCTTCTTTCTCGGCCCGTCGGACCTGTCGATTGCGCTGTCGGACGGCAAGACCGTCGATCCGCTGTCGAAGGAAGTCGAAGGTCATCTCGACACCATGATCGCCGGCGCACAGAAGGCGAAGAAGATTCCCGGCGCCTATTGTCATTCGGCCGAGCGCGCCGCCGCGCTCGCCAAGCGCGGCGTGAAATTCCTCGCGGTCTCGAGCGACCTGTCGATGCTGCGCGCGGGAGCCGCGGCGGCGCTGAAAGTGATCAAAGGCTAGAGCGTCACTTGCAGCGGCCTACGATGCGCCCGGCAGCATGCGCGTCAGCGTGCGATCGCGCCACACATGGTGGTGAATGATCGCGGCGCAAGCGTGAACGCCGGCCAGGATCAACAGCGCATCCGCCAAATACGCGTGCAGCCCAAGCATCGTCCTCGCGATAGCGCGATCGGCCGGCCAGGGCGAGGTAAAATTCCAGACGCCGAAGATCGGCAGATCGTGACCGCGCTTGAGCTGCACGATGATGCCGAGAAACGGCACAACAACAAGAAGCGCATACAGCGCGAAGTGACTGAGCTTTGCCGCGATCTCGACCAGTTTCCCGAAAGGCGTTGCTTCTGCAGGTGGCGGCCGATCGACGAACCGCCAGATGAGCCGCACCACGAGCAAAACCAACACGCATTGTCCAAGCGTCATGTGCACGAGAAAGCCGAACTCCCGCGCGCCGCCTTTCGGCAAATCGTGGCCGAACTGGCCGAGCAGCCATCCCGCGACCACAAACAAAGCGGTGAGCCAATGTACGGCTTGCGGGATCGCGCCGTATCGCGACGTCGAGTTTCGCAGTTGCATGATTGGGACCTTGATACGCGGCAGCAGATATGCGGCAGGATTTGCGCGCGGCGTTCTTTTGAACTGAAAGAATTCTAATTCAGCCGATCGCTGCATCGATGCGCGCAAGGGCCGCTGGCATATCAGACTCGATCGCCGTGGCAAGCACTTCGACGATGCGATAGTCGTGCGCCGCAAGCCAGGCATGCCGCTCGCGGCGAGCGGTTTCGATTGCCTCGCTGTTTTCCGCCGGCGTGATTTCGATGACGAGACGCAGCGGGAACGATACGAAGTCGCAGATGTGCTGACCGATCGGCGTCTGCCGCTTGAAACCGCAGCCGGCGAAGCGTCGATCGTTGGTGAGCGCCTGCCACAACATCCGCTCGGCCTCGGTCGGATTGCGGCGAAGAAGTCGCGCCAGCCCGCGCACTGGGCCGCGCTCTTTCGGCACGCGGCCCGAACCGTGCTCGGCCAGAAGCTCGCGCAGCATTTCGGCCTCCGCGCCGTCGAGCACGCCGCCGCGCGCCGGACCTTTGCGGCCCTCCGCGATCGACATGATCACGCCATGCAGTGTCTGGATGTCCTGCTGCGTCGGCTGCATGCGCGAAAAAATGTTGCGCAGATTGATCTGCATGGTCTCGCGCTTGTCGGGCGGACGGAAGAATTCGACTTTTTCCAGCTCGCGTTCGAGCGCAGCAAAGAAAGCCAGCAATTGCTGCTTCGGCGCCGGCGCGGATTTATCGGGCATGCCGAATGGCAATTTCTCTGCCGTTGAGAGCTTGAACCACTCGTAGGCGATGACGACGATGGCTTGCGCCAAGTTGAGCGAAGCGAAGGCCGGATTGACCGGCAAGGTGACGATGCGGTCGGCCAGCGCGACCTCGTCGTTCTCGAGCCCGTTGCGCTCGCGGCCGAACACGATCGCGACCGTCTCGCCGGCTGTGACCCGCGGCGCGATCTGCCGCGCCGCCTCGGCCGGCCCGATGACCGGCTTGGCCTGGTCATGGGCGCGCGCGGTCGTTGCCAGAACGAAGCTGCAATCGGCAATCGCTTGATCCAGCGTGTCGTAGAGCTCGGCGCCGTCGAGGATGCGGTCGGCGCCGGCCGCCATCATCTGCGCCTTCTCGTTCGGCCAGCTTTGCCGCGGTTTGATCAGACGCAGCCGCGACAGGCCGAAATTGGCCATGGCACGGGCGGCAGCCCCGATATTCTCGCCGAGCTGCGGCTCGACCAGAACCACCACCGGACCGGGCGTCTCGACCCAGCGCTTGGTCTTGTCGGTGCCGGCGCCCGGCATGCAGTGCTCCTCGGCGGGCAAATGCCCTCAACGCGCAGCCCCTGCCCAAGCCGGCCGCTTGCGTCAAGCGGGCGGCACCGTATCCGGCCGAAACACCCGGCGGCTCCCGCCGGAACCGGCGGTTGTCTCGCACCTGCTGACAAGGCTTTTACCGACGGAGTGCGGATGCTATAGGGCGCGCGCCGAACTCCCGTCAGTCGAATTCCCGGTTGGCGATGTCCGCGCCGAGAACAATTCATTTAAGGGCCCGCGGGGGAAACCATTCCACCGCGCCCGCCAATGTTCAGTTTCCGGTCGGCCCAAACAAGCACGGCGACCAGAGGTGCAAGCATGCCAGATCTCGAAATCATGTGGACGAAGGTCGATGAAGCCCCGGCGCTCGCGACCTATTCCGAACTGCCGATCGTCGAAGCTTTCGTGGGCACGGCGGGCGTATCCATAAAGTTGAAGGACATCTCGCTGGCCGGTCGCATCATCGCCAGCTTCCCCGAGAAACTCACCCCGGCGCAGCGAATTAACGACGAACTCACGGAACTGGGCGAGCTCGCGACGCGGCCCGAGGCCAACATCATCAAACTGCCCAACATCTCCGCCTCAATCCCGCAGCTCAAGGCCGCGATCAAGGAACTGCAAGGCAAGGGCTACAACGTTCCGGACTATCCGGACAACGCGACGACGGAAGCCGAGAAGGACATCAAGTCTCGCTATGCCAAGGTGTTCGGCAGCGTCGTCAATCCGATATTGCGCGAGGGCAATTCCGACCGCCGCGCCGCTGGCGCCGTGAAGCAATATGCCCGCAACAATCCGCACAAGATGGGCGCCTGGAGCGCCGACTCCAAATCGCATGTGGCGTACATGTCGGGCGGCGATTACTACGGCTCGGAAATCTCGACCACCGTCGCGGCAGCGACCAATGCCCGCATCGAACTTGTCGGCGCCGACGGCGCTGTCACGGTGCTGAAGGCGAAGACGCCGATCGAGGCCGGCGAGATCATCGACGCGGCGGTGCTGAGCCGCAAGGCGCTGCGCGCCTTCTTTGCCGAGCAGATCGAAGCCGCCAAGAAGGATGGCGTGCTGTTCTCACTGCAAGTGAAGGCGACCATGATGAAGATCGCCGATCCTATCGTGTTCGGCCATGCCGTTTCCGTTTACTTCGCCGACGTGATCGAGAAGCACGCCGCCACGCTGAAACGTCTCGGCGTCAATCTCAACAACGGCTTCGGCGATCTGCTGACGAAGATCGAGACGCTGCCGGAAGCTGAAAAAGCAGCGATCAAGGCCGACATCAAGGCCGAGTACGCGAAACGACCGGGCCTCGCCATGGTCAATTCCGACAAGGGGATCACAGGCCTGCACGTGCCCAGCGACGTGATCATCGACGCTTCGATGCCGGCGATGATCCGCGAGTCCGGCCGTATGTGGGGCCCGGACGGCAAGCTGCACGACGTCCTCGCCGCGATCCCGGACCGCTCCTACGCGCGGATGTATCAGGCGGTCATCGAAGACTGTAAGGCCCACGGCGCGTTCGACCCCAAGACCATGGGCTCTGTTCCCAACGTGGGCTTGATGGCGCAAAAGGCCGAGGAATACGGCTCGCACGACAAGACCTTTGAAGTTCCCGCGGGCGGCACGGTTCGTGTTGTCGCCGATGACGGCAAGGTGCTGCTGGAGCGTCCGGTCGAGACCGGCGACATCTTCCGCATGTGCGAGCTCAGGGACGCGCCGATCCAGGACTGGGTCAAGCTCGGGGTGCGGCGCGCGCGCCTCACCAACACTCCGGCAGTGTTCTGGCTTGACGCCAAGCGCGCGCACGACGCCCAGGTCATCGCCAAGGTCGAGAAATACTTGAAGGATCAAGACACCGCGGGGCTCGACATCCGCATTCTGCCGCCGGTCGAAGCGATCAAGTTTTCGCTCGAGCGCATCCGCAAGGGGCAGGACACGATCTCCGTCACCGGCAACGTGCTGCGTGATTATCTGACCGACCTGTTTCCGATTATGGAACTCGGCACCTCGGCCAAGATGCTGTCGATCGTTCCGCTATTGGCGGGCGGTGGCCTTTTCGAGACCGGTGCCGGCGGCTCGGCGCCCAAGCACGTGGAGCAGTTCCAGGAAGAGGACTATCTGCGCTGGGATTCGCTCGGCGAGTTTCTTGCGCTGGGCGCGTCGCTCGAACATCTGGCGCAGACCTACAAGAACGCCAAAGCGCAGGTTCTCGCCGAGACGCTCGATACGGCCATCGGCAAGATCCTCGAGTTCAACCGTTCTCCGGCACGCAGGGTCGGCGAACTCGACAATCGCGGCAGCCATTTTTATCTCGCTTTGTATTGGGCTCAGGCGCTGGCCGCGCAGACCAAGGACGCGGAACTGCAAGCCCGCTTCAAACCGCTGGCCGAGATGCTCGCCAAGAACGAGGCCAAGATCAATGCCGAGCTGATCGGCGCGCAAGGCAAACCGGTCGATATCGGCGGTTACTACCTGCCCGATTCCGCCAAGACATCGGCGGCGATGCGGCCGAGCGCCACGCTGAACGCCGCGCTCGCCACACTCTGACGCGGAGATCCGGCAGCGGGCGTTTCCGAGGCTGACTCGCTAGACATGACTCGCTCGTCGAGCGGGTCCTCATTCCGGGCGGCAATGCCGCCCTTCTCGCCGTGACCTGATTCTTGCTATAGAGCCCGTCGCAGCTGCAGGGGTAGCGTCGCCGGAGCGCGCGCCTGATCGCTGACAATTCAAACCTGCAACCGACCGCGCTCCAACGGGATCGAAACTCCATGGCGAAAATCAAGGTGACCAACCCCATCGTCGAGATGGACGGGGACGAGATGACCCGGATCATCTGGCAATACATCAAGGACAAGCTGATCTACCCCTATCTCGACATCAACCTGATGTATTTCGATCTCGGCATGCAGAAGCGCGACGAGACGCGCGACCAGATCACCATCGATGCGGCCGAGGCCACCAAGAAGGTCGGTGTCGCGGTAAAATGCGCCACCATCACGCCGGATGAAGCGCGCGTGAAGGAATTCAATCTGCACGAGATGTATCGCTCGCCGAACGGCACCATCCGCAACATCCTCGGCGGCGTCATTTTCCGCGAGCCGATCCTCTGCAAGAACGTGCCGCGGCTGGTGCCGGGCTGGACGCAGCCGATCATTATCGGCCGCCACGCCTATGGCGATCAGTATCGCGCCACCGATTTCAAGGTGCCCGGCAAGGGCAAGCTTTATCTCACTTTCGTCGGCGATGACGGCAAGGAGATCAAGCGCGAAGTGTTTCAGTTCCCGGGCTCGGGCGTCGCCATGGCGATGTACAATCTCGACGACTCGATCCGCGATTTCGCCCGCGCGTCGATGAATTACGCCTATAACCGCGGCTATCCGCTCTATCTCTCGACCAAGAACACCATCGTCAAAGTCTATGACGGGCGTTTCAAGGATATCTTCCAGGAAATCTTCGACAGCGAGTTCAAGGATAAGTTCGCCGAGAAGAAGATCACCTATGAGCACCGGCTGATCGACGACATGGTGGCTGCCGCCCTGAAATGGTCGGGCGGCTATGTCTGGGCTTGCAAGAACTATGACGGCGACGTGCAGTCCGACACCGTGGCGCAAGGCTACGGCTCGCTCGGCCTGATGACGTCAGTGCTGACCACGCCGGACGGCAAAGTGGTTGAAGCCGAAGCCGCCCACGGCACAGTCACGCGGCATTACCGCGAGCATCAGAAGGGCCGCGAGACCTCGACGAATTCGATCGCCTCGATCTTTGCCTGGACGCGCGGCCTCGCCCATCGCGCCAAGCTCGACAACAATGCGGAACTGGCGAAATTCGCTTCCACGCTCGAGAAGGTGACCGTCGGCACCGTCGAGTCCGGCTTCATGACCAAGGACCTGGCGCTCTTGGTCGGCCCGGATCAGAAGTGGCTCACCACCACCGGCTTCCTCGACAAGATCGACGCCAACCTGAAAGCCGCGATGGCCTAGTGGCCGCTGCCGCGACAGTTCAACGAGCGCATTGCATCACTGCACTGCGCTCGTTTTCGCTTGGTCGATATAAATCAGCGGGGCGGATCGCCGAAAACGCCATGCTTCGGCGATACCGGGATCAAAACTCTCTGCCGAGCATCCGATCGACTGACAGCCGTCCGCCGCCGCGGAAGAAGATCGCCGCGTAGAGTATCAACAGCACCAGCGGATATTCGAAGCCACCCTTCGGGCTCGAGAAGCTGTAGCCGTTGGGATAATGCCAGAAGGTGATGATGAGGAACTCGACCGTGAGCATCAGCGCGATCGGCCGGGTCAATAAACCGATGGCCAGCGCCGCGCCGCCGAAACATTCGAGAACGCCGAGGAAATAGGCGAAGCCGAGCGGCATCGGCAGGCCGAGCGGCGTCACCACGTGATCGGCCACGCCCTGGATATTGCCGCCGAACAGCTTGCCATAGCCGTGATAGACGAGGATCGCCCCGGCGACGAAGCGGATGATGGAATAGCTATAGGGCGCGATGGACTCGTAGAGGCTCGCAAGCCCCGGAAAGATCAATCTCGATTTGTCGATCTGTCCTGATGTGTTCCCGGCAATGGACATTTGTCACTCCCCTTGTTGAGCCCTGTTGGGCGAAGTCGTTCAATCAAGCACGATCTGCAGACGTGAAGGGCGCAGCCCCGCCCCGATTATACGGCGATAAACACCGCGTGAACTGGCGAATTCCGTTTTAGCCACGCCGCTGGCAAAGCCATGCCGGAAGGCCTATTTGACTTTACGTGTCGGAAGCGACGGAGGCGTGCCCATGAGTAAGCTTGGCACCAGGATCGGAACGATCGCGCTCGTCGTCGCGTTGCTCGGCCTGCTCGTCGCGGCGAGCTGGTTTGCGATCCACACATGGATGTCGGCCGAAGGTCCGGCCATGCCGACCTCAGGCTATGTCGCCATGGCGCTTGGCGTCGTCTTTTCGGTCGCGCTCGGTTGCGGGCTGATGGCGCTGGTCTTCTATTCGAACCGTTACGGCTATGACGAGGCGAGCCGCGATGCCTTGCCCTTGCCGCACGACGAAGACCGGAGCGCCGGCGCACGTTGAATCGGCGCCGCCCTTTGTTTAGCCTCCCTGCCAATTCCGGATCTCAAGGCATCCGGCGCAAATGAGGGAGTGCTTTATGACGCGAACCATCCGGCTACAGAGCGACAGCAACGCCCACGACCGGCCGTGGCGGGTCGCGGTCGAGCAAGGCTTCTTCGCCGCCGAAGGCCTTAACGTCGAATATTTCGAGGACAATCCGAACGGCGTAGCCGGACGCGTGGAAGATTTTTCCAAGCGCTGGAAGGAGTCGCAGCTGCAGAGCGGCGCGCTCGAAGTCTATCCGGTCTGCGAATGGGGCGCGATCGAGCGCGTGCAGGCGCTCGGAGGCGGCAAGATCATCGGGCTCGACACCACCGTACGTACCGGCGCGCTGATGGTCGGCAAGGATTCCAAAATCCAATCGGTCGGCGAATTGCGCAATGTGCCGATCGCGGTGACCTGGCACGCCGGCACTTTCTACGCCGCAATCGAGGTCCTCGAAGCGGCCGGCGTGCCGTTCGAGGACATCAAGCTGGTGCATGCCAATGACCGGCTCGAAGCGCTGTTGAACGGAACGACGCAGGCCGCCGCTTTGATGGAGCCGCTGGTCAGCCGGGCGCTGGCGAAAGGCGCGCGCAAGATCGCCGATCTGCGCTGGCGCGGCGGCATCGTCGCCGGCAATGACATCGACGAGGAGACCGCGGGGAAGCTGCGCCGCGCGCTCAACCGCGCCATCGCCTGGCTGCGCGAGAACGACGAACGCTCGCGCGAGCAGGTGTTGCGCGACCTTTCTCCCGAACAACGCCAAAACGGGCTGATGCCGGAACTCGTCGGCGTGCAAAGCTATGAGGCCGGCGAATTTCAGGAAAAGGTTGACTGGATGCTCGACCGCGGCTTCCTGGAGCAGGCGCCGATCTACAACGAGGTCGTGCGCAGCAAATAAGACTTGCCCGGTCGCACTTGACCCCAAAAACCAAGCTCAAAAAACTGGGCCGAAAAAGCAAAGCCCCCGGCGGGGAAAGTCACCGGGGGCCATGCTCGCTATAGCCAGCATCGGGAAGCTGAAGATGGTGATAGACTTCCCGCTGCCGGTCACTGCACCTGAGCCATCAAAATGCGGCAGGAACTTGTGCATCGCAACACTCATGGCGATCAACAGCGCGTTATCAGCGAGACAGGTTGCCGCATCTGGTGAGCGCCGACGCGCCGGCCAACGAAGCGCATAAATTTCAGATAAACGCGGCCGGTCAATTACGAAGATTTGTACGGGCTGGCCGCCTAAAAGGCAGGCTGCGGCATGAAAACAATGGCCTCACCGCAGGCAGCGCCTTATGGTCCGCCGCGATCACAGCCGGACATGTTCAACCGGGCATAGGCGCCGGGCATGAACGCCCGGAGATAGGCGAAGCGGCGTTTTGGCAGTGCTCAACGCAGACAAGGTGAGCGCGGCATTTGCCGCCACAAGGCTCGCGGCGGGCCAGCTTCTCGAACAGCTCAGCGCCGAGGAGCCTGACGATTTGCAAGCCGGATTCAGCAGGCCCGCGAACAGCAATTTGACCGCGCTGCGCCGCGAATTGCGCGGCATTGCCGTGGCGCTGGTGCTGGTGCTGGCGACGACGGTCGTGGCGCTGGTGCTACGCCAATATCTCGGCATTCTGCGCGGCGCCGTGCTCTATCTCGTGCCGGTGATGATCGCCGGCTATCAGTACGGCGTCATTCCGTCGATGGCGGCCGCGGTGGCCGGCGTGCTGATGTCGGGTTACGTCTATTTCGCGCAGCTCTACCGTTTCAAGGTCGCCGAGCCGCAGGAAATTCTCAATCTCATCCTGTTTCTGGTCGTCGCGGTGTTCGTGTCGCGTCTCGCCGCCCAGGCCAAACGCCACACCACGATCGCCCGCAAGCGCGAGCGCGAGATGAGCGATCTCTACGCCTTTTCACGCCGGCTTGCCGCAGCTCCGAGCGCCGCCGACATTTTTGTCGCCATCCAGGACCATCTGGCCAATCTGGTGCAGCGCAAGGTCGTGCTGCTGGGCGCCTCCGAAACCGGCGCGACCGAGAGCGTGCCCGAGCGGGTGCGCGACGAGGTCAAGCGCGTTGAGCAGGGTGAATGCGGCGAGCGCACCATCGACGACGGCAACGGCAATCTGTGGCTGGTGCGGCGGGTGTCGCCGAAGACACTGGATTTCGGCAGCGTCGCGGTCGATCTTGGCGCGGTGTCGGGCCCGGCGCTGGCCGACATGCGCCAGCGCATCGACGACGCGCTCGCCGACGCCGCGGCGACGCTCGAGCAGCTTGATATCGCGCGCGCGCTCAACGAGGCGAAAATGCGCTCGGAGAGCGAACTCCTCCGCGAGGCGCTGATCGGCTCGGTGTCGCACGAATTGCGCACCCCCCTCGCCTCGATCCTCGGCGCCGCAACTATTCTCTCCAATGCGCCGCTGCTGATGCGCGATGCGCGGCTTCATGCGCTCACCGGCGTGCTGCGCGACGAAGCCGAGCGCCTCAACAACGACATCCAGAACCTGCTCGACGCCACCACGATTTCGAGCCAGCAGGTGCGGCCGAAACTGCAGTGGATCGAGCCGGTCGACATCGTCAATGCCGCGGTCGAGCACAGGAAGCGCAGGCTCGCCGGCCATCCGGTTACGCTCGACCTCGATTCGAATTTGCCGATCGTGCGCGCCGATCCGGCGCAGGTCGGCCAAGCGCTGGTGCAGATCCTCGACAATGCCGCGAAATATTCCAACGAAGGCGCGCCGATCAGGGTCGCCGCGCGGCCCAACGGTCACGCCGTCGTGCTGTCGGTCCACGACAGCGGCGCCGGGCTCACCGGCGAAGAGAAACGCCTGGTCGGCGGACGCTTCTTCCGCGGACCGCGCCACGCCGCGACCACGTCGGGCTCAGGCCTTGGGCTTTGGATCGCGCATGCCTTTATCTCGGCGAACGGCGGCAAGGTCGAAGTCGAGAGCGACGGCGTCGACCGCGGCACCACTGTTTCGATTTATCTGCCGTCATCGGGCGAGACGGCGCCAATGGAGGTTACCGTTGATGACTGAGATTCCGTCCAGCGTGCTGGTGATCGACGATGAAGTGCAGATCCGGCGCTTTCTGCGCACTGGGTTCGAACTCGATGGCTTTACCGTCCAGGAGGCCGAGACCGGCGCGGAAGCGCTGCGTTCGGCGACCTTAAAGCCCTCGGACCTCGTCATCCTCGATCTCAATCTGCCCGACATGGACGGCGCCGATGTGCTCGAGCGGCTGCGGGCCTGGTCCACGGTGCCGTTGATCGTGCTCTCGGTGCGCGCCAATGAAGCGGAAAAAGTGCGGCTTCTCGAGCTCGGCGCCGACGATTATGTCGTCAAGCCGTTCGGCATGGCGGAGCTTCTGGCGCGCGCGCATTCGGCGATGCGCCGGCAATTGCGCGCCTCGCGCGGGGAGCCGGTGGTCAAATTCGGCCCGCTGTCGATCGATTTCGCCGCCCGTGCGGTGTTCATCAACGACCAGCGCGTGACGCTGACGCCGAAGGAATATCGGCTCCTGCAGATCCTGGCGCAGCATTCCGGCAATGTCGTCACCCATCAATTCCTGCTCCGCGAAGTCTGGGGCAACGAACATATCGACGACACCCATTACCTGCGGATCTTCGTGCGCAAGCTGCGCCGCAAGATCGAGGCCGATCCGACCCAGCCGACGATCCTTCTGACCGAGCTCGGTGTCGGCTACCGGCTGGTGATGTCCGATCCGCCGGCGGCTGCGACGCAACAAGGAGCGCAAGGCAGCCAACCGGCTAGCCAAGGACCGCAAGAAACACCCGACATATCGTCCGGATTTTCGGCCGCCTGAAGCACCAAAAACCGCGTTGTAGCGGGCGACCCAGGCGCCGCCGGTGCCAAAAGCTGCCCGGTTCCAGAGAATGTGGAACTGAGGGCGAACGACCTAAGTCGTTTTCGCCATTGATGAAATTTCCGCGTCCTGACCGCGAGGCGGTGGTATTGCGGCAAATTGGAGGCAAATATCAACTGGATTTGAACCTTTGACCCTTAGAACCCTTATCCAGTTCGTAACGACTAATTGGGGTGCGGGCGGCAACGCCTGCTCGGGTTCTTCGCTTCAAATCAAACGGCGGGGTATTTCAACCCGCAAACAGGGACGGCCGCTATGACCAATTTGAGAAAGCTCCTCGGCATGTTCGTCGGTACGGGCGTTTTCGGTGCGCTCGTCGCCATCACTACGTTAGCTAGCACCACGTTAGCCAGCACCACCACGACCTTTGCAGCGCCGCGCTATGACGGCCTGTGGAGCGTCTCGATCGTCACCGAAAAGGGCGATTGCGACCGCGGCTATCGCTATCCGATCCGCATTTCCAACGGCCAGCTGGCCAATGCCGGCGACACCAATTTCAGCATTTCCGGCAAGGTCGGCGACACCGGCTCCGTCACCGTGACGGTGGCTGCGGCAGGCAAGAGCGCCACGGGTTCGGGCCGCCTGACCGCCGATGCCGGCGGCGGACATTGGACGGGCGGCGCCTGCTCCGGCAGCTGGACCGCCGAGCGCCGCGGCGCGTAAGCGGGCATGTCCAATAAGCGGCCTGCCAAATAATCGGCCTGTCAAACGAGTTCTGCTCTGAGCTGATTGCTGCGAAAAGCCCGGCCAAGGGTAACCTTGCCGGGCATTTCGTTTTGCGGATTGAGAGCCGTGTCGCGTTAGCGGGCGGCCACGCCTTACCCTTCGGCCGCCTCTTCGTCGTCGTCGGCCTTGGCATCGTCGCCCATGAGAATCTTTTCCGCGATCAGACCGGAATTCTGCCGGACCGCCGCCTCGATCTTGGCCGCGATATCGGGATTGGCCTTGAGGAAGGTTTTGGCGTTCTCGCGGCCCTGGCCGATGCGCTGGCTGTCGTAAGAGAACCAGGAGCCGGATTTTTCCACGACGCCGGCCTTGACGCCGAGATCGACCAGTTCGCCCACTTTCGAGACGCCCTCGCCATACATGATGTCGAATTCGACCTGCTTGAACGGCGGCGCGAGCTTGTTCTTGACGACTTTGACGCGGGTCTGATTGCCGACCACTTCCTCGCGCTCCTTGATCGCGCCGATGCGGCGGATATCGAGCCTCACCGAAGCGTAGAATTTGAGCGCATGCCCGCCGGTCGTGGTTTCCGGCGAGCCATACATGACGCCGATCTTCATACGGATCTGGTTGATGAAGATCACCATCGTATTGGAACGGTTGATCGAGGCGGTGAGCTTGCGCAGCGCCTGGCTCATCAGGCGCGCCTGCAAGCCGGGCATGCTGTCGCCCATCTCGCCTTCGAGCTCGGCGCGCGGCACCAGAGCGGCGACCGAATCGATGACCAGCACATCGACCGCGCCGGAACGCACCAAAGTATCGGCGATTTCGAGCGCCTGCTCGCCGGCGTCGGGCTGCGAGATCAGAAGGTCGTCGACATTGACGCCAAGCTTGCGCGCATAGATCGGATCGAGCGCATGTTCGGCATCGATGAAGGCGCAGATGCCGCCGTTCTTCTGCGCCTCGGCGAGAACATGCAGCGCCAGCGTGGTTTTGCCGGACGATTCCGGCCCATAGATTTCCACCACCCGGCCGCGCGGCAAGCCGCCGATGCCGAGCGCGATATCGAGGCCCAGCGAGCCGGTGGACACCGTCTCGATGTCCATCGAATGCATGTTCTTGCCGAGCCGCATGATCGAGCCCTTGCCGAAGCTGCGCTCGATCTGGGAAAGCGCGGCATCAAGGGCCTTCGATTTATCCATGGACGATCCTTCGACGAGACGAAGCGCTGCACCACTCATTTCGCGTGCTCCTTATGGCCGGGATTCGGAGGACACGGAAGCGGCCCGCACCCTTCTTTACCGCCGTTTTTTGCCCGTTTCCGTCCGATTTAGAGGCCATTTCAGCCCCACCCCGGCCGACCCGGACCCGCCGGCAGGCCCCCATGGCCCGCTAGCTCTTGGCTAAGGCAGCACTGTACACGATCTGTTCTATGTTCGCAATATGTTCTCACAGAAATTTGGGTACTGGCCGGTTTCCGAGCCTAGTGGCTGGGTTTGAAAATCACAGTGGCCGGTTTTGCCGCTGCTTAGAAAATTAGTTGCCTCAAGAACGCTCCGACTGCCGCAAGAGCGATAAGCACAACCGTGGTGAGACAGACGATCATCAGCCAATAAGTCCAAGGCTCCGTTCGTCGGTCGATGACGTAATTAAGTCTGCCGTACATTTTGCCAGTCTTGAGGCCACTAAAGATGCTCCATGAAAGAGCGCTCACGAAGGCGACCGCAATAACAGCCCACACAACCGGGTGCGTTTGAAAAAGCATTTCTCACTCTAGCAAATAGGCCGCCTCAGTTGGCGGCCTCTTTCATTTCTAGGTTCTCAAACAGAGGCAAATCTGCCGCCTGTATGGGCTCCGTTTTTGGCATCGGCACCACTAAATCAAGCTCCTGTTGACCGCCGAAACGCTGAGTAATCTTGCGCTCATACGTATACCGATCCGATGACGACTCGGCCATTTCAAGAACGCGGCCGAGATGCATTCTCAGTGCTCGTGCTCCGATATCGTTTAAGAATTGGAATAGTTTTTTGGCGCGATCCCCGCCACTAGCTTTATGTGCTCGCAGTAATTCCAGAATCTTACCGCTGCTTTGTGCAAGCGGAACATAGATATGGTTCACCGTGAGATATTTAAAATGCCACGGCTTCCCGCGTTCTGGCACTGGAATCCCATAAAGCCGGTACCATTCCGTGTAGAGTTCGCTCGGGAATTCTGGCTCATACTTTTTTGCTTCCTCCTGCACATACAGTTTAAAGGCCGCGATCACCTCTTCTGCTGTCGGATTGTATCCGGCTAAAGCATAGACCAGATGCTTGATGCCGCTCTTCGCCGAAGCGCCGACAATGATGTGCGCTTGCTTAGCAACCTTGGCATGTTGCGGTGGGAGTTCTCCGGCCGATTCCGCTGCGATAATGGCGTTGCTCAGGTCAATGAGCAGCGTCACGTCGTATCCGTGCACGGTTGAAGGTGGCGCTTCCGCTCCGCCGGTCCCCCATTGAAATTTCACAGGATTTTCAAATTTAGCGATCAATTCCGCTCCGGCGATTTTAGCTATCGCCCTCGTGGAAACAAACCGAGTGATCGCATTGCCAGCGCGATATAGCCCCAATGCCTCACCCATTCCGCGCTGACTGATAACGGCGGATTTTTGGGCGTCATCGAGCACATAGCAATCAACGTCAATTCCAAACTGCTGCTGAAAGCTACCTTTATGGGTAGCTCGCAGCCCCCATCGTGCCTCCGCCGCACGGCGCGCTATGTCGGCGCGCCGATCCGCTGGCAGCAGTTCTGCACGTCTAGCTCCGCCGATTTTACCAGCCTTCCGCTTGTCCGGGTCCATTCAAGACCTCCATGCTTAGCATGATAATAATATGCTTGACACCGCCTATCCGTGTCAAGCATATTAGACACTATGCTAAGCATCGTCCACAACGCAGAACGCCCCACCCGTCGTCAAACGGGCGAGGCGTTTTTCTTTGTGTGGCGCGGGGATCGTCTAGCGGTAAGGACGCGGGGGGTACATCCCCGAAACGTCAGTTCGAACCGAAGTCACTGGTCCCTTTTGAAAATCTAGGTGGTCCCTTTTGAACTAAACCTTCGGTACGGCATTAGTCTGTGCTGCCCGAGGCGGCGGCGCTCAAT
>Ga0210390_10000647_pt1 | contig 36749 bp, 21 predicted proteins | sample IncBWH11OmetaG_FD_161050 | JGI IMG/M metagenome (GOLD analysis project Ga0210390, IMG submission 161050) | Forest soil microbial communities from Barre Woods Harvard Forest LTER site, Petersham, Massachusetts, United States - Inc-BW-H-11-O ...
GCAGCACCGAAGCGACCAGACCGTACGCGGCAATGAGGACGGTGATCTGATGAGGCGTGAACGTAAGCGCGCCCGCAAATCTGGTTTGAGCCACCCAGTGTCCCGCGACTACGCAGCCTATTAAGAAGACGACGCCAAAGATGCTGGGGCCGTTCACGATAATTTTTCCGGGCTGGCTCTTGAACATCCACAGCCCCATCACGATGGCGATCGGGATGGTCATGCCGATCGTGAAAACTCCCCACGGGCTGTTCGACAGCGCATTGACCACTACGATGCCGAGGCCAGCCAGCGACACGATAAGGATGAAGAGCACGGCGATCATGGCCACGATGCCGGCGAAGGGACTGATTTCGGTGCGGGCAATATCCGCCAGCGAACGGCCGCGATGACGTACTGAGGCCACCAGTACGGTGAAGTCCTGTACGCATCCGGCCAACACAGCGCCGATCAGCAGCCAGAGGAAACCCGGCGCGAACCCGAACTGCGCCGCCAGAGTCGGCCCCACCAACGGTCCGGCGCCGGCTATGGCTGCGAAGTGATGCCCGAAGAGCACCCACCGTGGCGACGCGACATAGTTGTGTCCGTCGGCGTATGTGTGTCCCGGAGTGGTGCGGCGATCGTCGAGTGCCAGAGCCTTGGCCGCAATGAACGCGCTGTAGTAGCGGTAGGCGAGGGCGTAAACGCACAGCGCGCCCAACAGGATGGGGAAGGTGTTCATGAATCGCTCAGGCGATTTACTGCGTCACTTGGGCAGCAGCATATTCCCAGCCACGGCGGCCCGATTTTAGCACTTCACCGCCGACGAATACCGAATGGATCACTGTGCAAACTATTACTCAGAAGACATCGCTGCATCTGCCTCGCGCAGGTAACGTGACAGTAGCGCTCCGAGATCTTCGCAACGCGTCGTGAGCATGCCCACGTGATCTCCGGGTGTGGTCTCAAGCGCGAACTCCTGAATCAGTTGGGCCCACACTGCCGTCGGATTGCCCGGAAAATAGCTGGCAATCGCGGCTCTCACGAACTTGACCTCCCCGCGGTAGAACCTGGGGCGGTATCCTCGTGACGCCGCGAAATCCGCGTCTTTCATTCTTTGCGCCAATCCGGCGATCGAAGGGCTCTGCAGGTATCGTTGAATTTTGTCGGTGCCGCCGGAACTCTGCGATCGTTTCTTGCTCAAAGCCCGTACGATCCTATTCTCGGCGCGGCGTCTATTTTGGCGAAGAGACAAAAGTGTGCTCTGCACCATGGACAAGTATCTCTTGTCAGGATAACTATCCAACATCGCCAGCAGTGCGATTCGTTCCCCGCCGGCCGCCAGGCGCTGCGCCATTTCCAGTGTCACCAGGCCTCCCAGCGAATAGCCAATGAGGAAGTACGGCCCGCTCGGCTGCACTGATTGAATCGCATTTAGATAATACTGTGCTCGCTCTTCGATCGAGGTGAGGGGCTCATCGATACCGTCGATTCCGCGGACCTGCATGCCGTAAATCGGACGACGAGACTCTATCTTTCTCACCAGGTCGGTAAGGCCAAGCACATCCCCACCCAGGCCATGCGTGATGAACACAGATGGATTCTCGGACCCAGCTTTGAGTAGCAGGAGCGGCGGAATCCGCGGAGGCTCAGGCTGTTCCAACAATCCAGCCAGAGTCTCGATGGTCGGCGCGACGCAGATCGACACGGCTGGAAAATTGCGGCCGAACTCTTCTGCGATCTCGGCAAACAATCGAATAGCGGACGACGGAGTGCCACCGAGGTCAAAGAAATTGTCGGTAACGCGGATGGAAGTCCGCTGCAGCGCGCGCTCCCAGATCGGAAGGAGAATCTCCTTCGTCGAGTACGTCGGCTTGTGATTCACGCTGCACATAGGATGAACTCAAAGGCTCGGTGCCCGGGCCAAATGTAGTTTATGGGACAGCGACCTTCATTCGGGTTGCCAGGCACGATGAAGATAGTCAGTCAGTACAGCCGCAAGGTGGTCGAACCCGGACGTCACAATGTCCAGATGATCTCCTGGCACGGTTTCGACTTCGAATTCTCCTGCCAGCTTTCCCCAGATTGAGGCGGGATCATCGGGAAAATACGATCCCGACTGGGCTCTCACAAAGCTTATCCTGCCTCGATAGAACCGCGGGCGATACCTTCCATAAGCCCGGTAGGCGCTATCGCGCACGCGCAAAGTCGTGTGCGCATACGACAGAGGAGACGCTTCTCGATGAACCGCGTCGTGGTTGCGAACTCCGGCAATGCGTAGTCGATGCTTAATCCCTTTCATAAAGTAGGCAAATGCGGCACGGGCGGGCCGTTCCGCCATCTCTGAGATGTGGCGCCACACTCGGCGAGCCATGAGCCGCAGACGCGGTCCCAGCGTCAGGTAACGTGGATGCGGGTACGCGTCGATCAGTACCAGCAGCGCGACGGGTTTGCCAGCCTCAGCGAGCCGCTGCGCCATTTCCAGAGTGATCAGCCCCCCGAACGAGTAACCGATGAGCAGGTATGGGCCCACGGGTTGGAATTTGGCGAGCGCATCGAGATAGTACTCCGCCATCTCCTCGATCCTTTCAAATGGTTCCTCCAGTCCGTCCACGCCTTTGGCTTGAAACCCATAAATTGCATGTTCGGTGCGAATGTTGTGGGCGAGTTCTTCGAATCTTGCGCGGCCATCCAATCCATGGGCAATGAAAACCGGTGTCCTCTCGGAGCCGGCCTTCAGCTTTGCAATCGGAGGAAAGATCGGAAGTGCAGGCTGCTCCAACACGGCTGCCAGGGCTGCGATTGTGGTCGCATGACAGATCGTGGCGCTTGGCAGCTGGCGGTCGAACACCCGAGCGATCTCGGCAAAGAGCTTGTCGGCGAGCCGATCATTGCCCCCGAGATCGTGAAACTCATCTTCAGGACCGATGTCGTTCCGTCGCAAGACGCGCTGCCAAATCTCGGTCAAGGCGTCGACGGTTGTGGCGCACGGTGTTTGAGATTCGAGATTAGGCAAATTTTCGTCCGTTGGGAAAGTCGTTAGGAATGCGCGAACGCCCAGTAGAGTTCTCGAGCCTTGGTGTAGAGCGGTCCAAATGGAAGCACACGATCGCCAATCTTCGTCACCGGAACCACCTTGGAGTAGTTTCCGGTCGAGAAAATTTCATCGGCTTTTTCGAAATCGCGATAAGTGAGAGTCTTTTCGACGACGGTCACGCCCGCCTGCCGCAGTAATCCGATTACCCTTTGCCGCGTGATGCCGGCCAGAAAAGTTCCGTTCGCGATCGGCGTGAATACCATGCCATCCTTCGCCATGAAGACGTTGGAAGTGGCAAGTTCGGCGACGTTGCCCACCATGTCTAAGACGATGGCGTTGTCGAATCCCCGCGAATGAGCCTCGAAAAGAGCGCGGGAATTATTGGGATAAAGGCATCCCGCCTTGGCATCGACCGGCATGGTTTCCAGGGTCGGCCGGCGAAACGGAGACAGCGTGAGCGAGAAGCCTTTGGGCGGACGCATCGGCGCTTCGTAAACGCAAAGGCACCATCGGGTCGATTCGGGATCGTGATTCTGCACCCAGCGTCCTTCTTGTTCGCCCCAATACATCGGCCGAATATAAAGTGCCGCATCTTTATCGAAGCGCGCGATTCCTTCCCGCGCCAGCCGCACCCACTCGTCGGTTGTGACCAGCGGCTTGAGGAAAAGCTTTCGTGCCGAATCATTGACCCGCGCACAATGGAGCTCCAGATCGGGAGTCACACCCTCAAAGTAGCGTGCGCCATCGAACACGACGGAACAAAGCCATGCAGCATGAGTCCGCGGACCCATGATGCCCACGTTGCCCTCATGCCAATGTCCTTCGAAATAGGTCCAGGTCTTGGACCAGCCCGTCCCAAGCGCCATTTGGCTCCTCCCGCGTTCTCTGATCGTACGTTTACCCGATTTAGGCCGTCAATGACACGTGCGGGCTATATCCGCAGTGCTACTTTGCGCGGGGCGTGTAGCCGAAAATGGCTTTGAGCTCGAGAAATTCCGCCAGCCCAGCCTCGCCCCATTCCCGCCCGTTGCCGGATTGTTTGTAACCCCCGAAGCACCCTCCAAAGTCGACCCTGGCATTGTTGATATGTACGTTGCCTGAGCGAATCCGCTTGGCCACGCGGCGAGCGCGTTCAACATCGCCGGAACTTACAAATCCGGAAAGACCGTACGGCGTGTCATTCGCGATTCGAATCGCGTCTTCTTCGTCCTCGTAGGGGATCAGGCAGAGCACAGGGCCAAAGATTTCTTCGCGTGCGATCGTCATGTCGTTGCGAACGTCGGCGAACACGGTTGGTTTCAGGAAGTAACCCTTGCTCATTTCTTCGGGGCGATCCGGACCTCCGGCAATTACTCGCGCGCCTTCTGCAATGCCCACGTGAATCAGGCGCTGCACCTTGTCGAACTGGGCCTGACTCGCAAGAGGACCAATGTTGCTGGCGTCTGAAAGCGGGTCGCCGACCTTCGTAGTTTCCGCAGTCTTCTTCGCTGCTAGGATCGCTTGCGCCATCTTGGATCGGAGGACGAGCATTCGCGTGGGCGCGTTGCAGGACTGACCGCTGTTGCGAAAGCAGGCTTGCGCGCCCTCTTTGACGGCAGTGTCGAGATCGGCGTCGTCCAGAATGATGTGGGCCGATTTTCCGCCGAGTTCCTGCGTGACCCGCTTTACGGTGGGAGCCGCGGCTTGAGCCACCGCCACGCCCGCCCGTGTCGATCCGGTGAATGAGAGCATGGCCACGTCCGGATGCGCGGCAATTGCCGCTCCCACAGTCGGCCCGTCGCCATTCACCAGATTGAAGACCCCGGGCGGAACGCCGGCCTCGTCGAGAATCTGCGCAAACAGATATGCCGACAGCGGCGCCATCTCACTCGGTTTGAGCACGACGGTGCAGCCCGCCGCGAGCGCGGGGGCGACCTTGGCGGCGATCTGATTCATCGGCCAGTTCCACGGGGTGATCAGGCCGCAGACCCCGATCGGCTCTTTTCGCAGGAGCGTCGAGCCCTTGAGTTCCTCGAACTGAAAATGTTCGAGTATCTTGACGATCTCAAACAGATGTCCTAACCCGGCCGCGGCCTGCGCCGCCCGAGCCAGCGACAGCGGGCATCCCATTTCCTGGGAAATGGTTTGTGCCATCTCTTCAGACTTATCCTTGTAGATGTCGATGACTCGCTGCAACAGCGCCAGCCGCTGTTCCACGGTCGTCTGTGAGTAGGAATCGAATGCCTTCCTGGCTGCAGCCACAGCTTTGTCGACGTCCGCCGAATTCCCCAGGGAGATGGTTGCGATAGGTTCTTCGGTCGCTGGATTGGTGACCTGCCAATCTCGGCCTTCGGCCGGATTCACCCACTTCCCATCGATATAAAACTTACGGCAGTCCCGCATGTTGGATTCTCCAATCGGCGCTCAGTCGAGTGTAAAGCGATCCTCTTGTCTCATGTTACCGCGGGTTCACTGAAACGTTCGCCAGGCGCGGAAACCAATGTCGTCGCGCTGTAAAGGCGTGTTACCGTGAACTGGAGATCCCAACTTTTGGCTACTCCACCGAATCCGGAATCAATCTTAAGATCGCCGTCGCTCGCGATCTTCGCGGTTCTCAGCGGGATTTCCATCGCCATCTGCTGGGGACCTCTGTCCTCTTTGTTCGCGTTGGCCTGGCGCGACGAACATTACACACACACGCTGCTGATCTTGCCCATGAGTGCGGCCTTGATCTTCATCGAGTGGAAACCGCCCGCAGGCTCGTCCAGATTCAGCAGGACCGCTGGTTCTGCGATACTGCTCATCGCGGTGCTGGTGAGGTCTGGCCTTGCCTCGACCGGGCTTTCCTCCGATGTGCGACTTTCCCTGAATATTCTGGTGTTCGTCGCCTGGTGGATGGGAGCTTTCATTTTGTGCTTCGGCAGCCTCGCTTTCCGGCGTGCGCTCTTTCCTCTTTGTTTTCTCCTCTGGATGGTACCGTTCCCTCTGTTCGTTCTAGACCCCTTGGTTGACCTGCTGCAGCAAGGCTCGGTTGCATCGGCTCACTTGTTTTTCGCTCTGTTCGGCGTCCCGGTGGAGCAGACGGGAACGCTGGTGCACATCCCAGGATTGACGCTCGAAGTGGCTCCTGAATGCAGCAGCATCCGTTCAAGCATGATGCTGCTGGTCACGACGATGTTTGTAGTGCACCTGCTACTGGTTTCCTTTTGGCGGAAGGCGGTGGTGGTGGCCGCCGCAATCCCGCTTTCCGTGCTGAAGAACGGGCTGCGGATCTTTTCACTCGGAATGCTGGCTACGAAGGTGAATCCCAGTTTCTTGACCGGCAGGTTCCACCGGCAGGGCGGAATCATTTTCCTGCTGCTCGCACTGGTCGGGATATTCCTGCTGATTTGGATACTGCGCCGCGGCGAAAACGCCCCCACGAATTCCCCAGTCAATTCAGCCAACTAAACGAAGGCTGAATGAGCGAAGCCTTGTCTTAACGACTCTACCGGTTGGCCATGCCAAACGTGACGGCAGCGGCCGAGCCTCCGATGTTCAACATGGAAACCGCTCGCTCCATTTTGTGGTGGCCCGTCTTATGGAAGAAGTAGCTCAACCCCATCATTCCCATCGTCTCACCGGCAAAATTCATGGCCAGCCCGGCTGAACTGTGGCCAAACACTCCAACCACAGGATTCAATTCACGCCCGCCCGCCCGCAGATTGTCGCGGGTCACAACGAAATCCGCGGCGCTGAAAGCGGCAGAAGTGGCGAAGAGAAAGCTGTTTTGGCGGTCCCAAAATCGATGGTCGCCCGGGGCTTCTGGCACAGTCGAGGTTTGAGTCGGCCTGATTACTACCGCCGCGGCGGGTGGCTCCATCGAGCGGGGCGGGAGCAGCGCCAAGGACACTTGTTGCGCCATTCCCGGGCGGCAGAGCCCAAGAACCACCAGCAGAACGGCCGTTTTCGGCCTCAGAAGTGAGCGAAACCAATTCATTGAGATGACCTTAGTAGGGCCTCGGTACTGGCCACTGGTACTAGTACTACCGCAGACGAGGTCGGGGAGGAATGGCCCTTCCGTGCTACTAAGGCGTTTAGAATGATTACTTTGTGAATGTCTCGGGTTACCGAAGTGACTGCAGCGTCCAGGAGGTTGACGCTAAGTTATTCGATTCGCTGGTTTTACCGACCGCAGGGTGCGGGGGCTAGTTCGAGGCTCAAGTGCTGATGCTTGCAGGGAAGGGAACTGTTAGCGTGGCAGGAAGGTCTTCGGAGGTCCACGGTATGGGTCGAAAATAAGTGGGGCCAAATGCAGTAAAGGAGCCTACACCCTCGCAAGGGCATAGGCTGCTCCATTACGCCTGTCACCAGTCGATTTAAGCCTTACGGGACTGCTACCTTCAAAGGGGCGGAAAGGCTACTCTCTACTCCGCTCGAACTCACGGTCGTGGCGGCATAATAGTAAGTGGTGCTGGCGGTTACCGTACTGTCGCTGTAGGCCGTGTTGCTGTCGAGTGCGGGATTGATCTTGGCAAACGATCCGGTCGAACTGGTGCTGCGATAAACGTTATAGCCAACCGCCGCCGAACTCTGGTTCCACGAGAGATTGACGGTGTATGGAGTCGCCGTGCCGACGCCAGTTAGCGATTCTTTTGGCGAGTTCGAGGCCGTACTGGCAAATGAGAGAGACCCGGAGACAGTCCCGCTGTTCTGCGGGGTGAAGGCCACACTGAATGACATGCTGCTTCCCGACGGGATCGTCAACGGGAACGAAGCCCCGGTCAACGCAAACTGGGAACTGGTGCTCGAGTCGGAAGAAATGGTCACACTTCCGCCCGCGGCGCTCACAGTGATGGGCAAAGTATCAGTTGTTCCAACCGGGACGCTGCTGTAGTTCAGAGATGCCGGGGAGATTGATAATTTGCCCGCCCCGCTCGTCGCCCCCGTGCCTGTTAAGGGTATGTTCACTCCAGGACCGGAAATAAACAGGCTGCCGCCAATCAGACCCGCGGATTGTGGAGTGTAGTTGACGTTCAACGCTACACTCTGCCGTCCGTTGAGAATCAGTGGAAACGTCACTCCGCTGACCGAGAATCCACTGCCGGAGGCCTGCAGCGCCGTGATCTTGACCTGCCACTTTCGCTCGTTTGTAAGAACCAGGGGCAGACTTGAGCTGCCTCCGACCGGGACTTGGCCGAATGACAGAGTCGACGGGGAGGCCGTCACGGCTTGGCTGTCGACGCCGCTGCCACCCGTCTGCACGGATAGCGTAGAAGTCGAGGAACTGCCGGAGAACTTGACCACTCCGCCGGTCCATCCCGTTGTCTTGGGAGTAAAAGTTACGCTGACGTCAACGCTCTGGCCCGCAGGTACAACCAGCGGCAAGCTAACATTGGGCGCTGCGAACGCAGCGTCGGTGACGGAAACTTCCGACAAGGTTATACTCTTCGATCCGCCATTGGTTACCGCGACGATAAGCGTCTCGGTCTGACCGACGTCGACCCCGCCAAATCGCAGGATTGACGGTGAGGCGGTTAGCTGTGGAGCGCCTGTGGCGGCATTAGCTGGTGCTAATGCGAAGATCAGCAGCGCGCCGATGATGGGCAAGTGGACGAAAAGGACGGAGAGATGCCGGGTGAGGGACTGGGGGAGTCTCATGCCACACAGTTTGCAAGATCCGGTGCCACTAGGCTAGATTCCAGGAGGGCATCCGGGCCAGGTGCGATGGGCCAGGTGGTTTCTGGGAAAACACACAGGATTCAGGGGTTTGGCTGGCACGTCCCGGCATGGTCGAAAGTAGTGAGGGAGTCGTCCTTCAGGCCTGCCGCCGGATGGCCTTTCGGTACCTATCACAAGCCGTGGCTGTAGGGCAGACTAACCTCGTTGCCGTGGATAGGCGACACACAACTCATATGGGCCACCTCCCCGCTCGTTTGAATGCGCTGCTCGTCGTGCTCGCCCTCGGCATACTCACGGGCTGCCAGGGTTTCAGTTCGGGCAAAACCGACACCAAAACGCCGAACCCCGGCGTATTGAGCGCTGCGCCAGCGAGCGTGACTTTTGGCAACGTGCTGCTTGGAACGACTCAAGTTCAGTCCGTTAGCTTGGCCAATACGGGAGGATCGAGTCTTACCGTTTCACAACTGACCGTGACCGGCACCGGTTTCAGCACAAACGGGCTGGTTCTGCCCATGACGTTGGCCGCTGGACAGGGCGTGAGTTTTAGCGTGGTTTTCGGCCCCCAGTCTGCCGGCGACGTGACCGGCAATCTCGCCTTCGCCAACGACACGGCCAGCACTCCGCTGAACATCGCACTCACCGGCAGCGGCATCGCCGCCGGAGGCATTACCACGAGCCCGTCCAGCTTTAGTTTCGGAACTGTTCTCGACGGCACCAGCCAGAGCCAAAACGAGACCATCACCAACGGGAGCAGCCAGAGTTTTACGATTTCACAAGCCACTTTTTCGGTCGCCGGTTACAGCACCACCGGACTGACCCTCCCACTTACATTGGCGCCGAACCAGAGTGCGACCTTTTCGGTTGTGTTTAGGCCGACGACTGCGGGGGCTGATAACGGCACGCTCGCACTGACCATAAGCGGATCGGCCTCGGCGATCGACTTCTCGGTTTCCGGAATTGGAGTGTCGCCGGGCACGCTCAGCCCAAGTCCATCGAGCCTGACGTTTACCAACGTGCAGGTTGGGCAGACCCAGAACCTGACTGAGAATGTGCAGAACACGGGCGGCCAGAATGTAACCATCTCGCAGGTGAAGGCTTCGGGCACGGGTTTCAGCGTTTCCGGAATCACCACCCCGATTACTTTGACTCCGGGCCAGAGCACTTCATTCAGCGTGACCTTCGCTCCGACGTCCGCGGCAAGCGCCAGCGGAACTGTCACGGTCACCTCGGACGCCGCGAATCCTTCCTTGAGCATTGCGCTTAGCGGCACCGTGGTCACCCCGGCGACTTTGACCGCGAATCCGACGAGCCTCACGTTTACCAACGTCACGGTGGGGCAGACTCTAAGCCAGACCGAGACCGTGAAGAACACGGGCGGCGTGAATGCAACCGTCTCGCAGGTGAAGGCTTCCGGCACGGGCTTCAGTGTTTCCGGAATCACGACGCCGGTGACTTTAACCCCTGGCCAGAGCACTTCGTTCAGCGTAACCTTTGCGCCGACGTCCGCGGGCAGCGCCAGTGGAACTGTCACGGTCACCTCGGACGCCTCGAATCCATCGCTGAGCGTTGCGTTGAGCGGCACTGCGGCGACGGCTGGCGCCTTGGCCGGCAACCCGACCAGCTTCAGTTTCGGCAATGTGCAAGACGGAACCAGCCAAAGCCAGACTGAAACGTTGAAGAACACGGGCGGCGAAAATCTTACGATAACGCAGGCCACGATTTCAGGGGCAGGATTCAGCTACACAGGCCTGACGTTGCCGCTGACGCTGACGCCGAATCAGAGCACGACCTTCTCAATCAAGTTTGCACCGACCACGGCGGGAGCCGTAACCGGCACGCTCGCTCTGACGATCAGCGGATCGAGCCCGCTCAATCTTGCGCTGGCTGGGACCGGAGTGACTCCGGCAACGTTGACCGCCAATCCGACGAGCCTCACGTTTACCAACGTCACAGTTGGGCAGAGCCAAAGCCAGACTGAAACCGTGAAGAACACGGGCGGCGTGAATGCAACCATTTCACAGGTGAATGCTGCCGGCACGGGCTTCAGCGTTTCGGGCATCACCACACCGGTGACATTAACTCCGGGTCAGAGCACTTCCTTCAGTGTGACTTTCGCGCCAACGGCCGCCGGCAGCGCCAGCGGAAGCGTCGCGATTACCTCGAACGCCTCGAATCCTTCCCTCAGCGTCGCGCTGAGCGGGACTGCCGCGACAGCGGGAACTCTGACCGGAAACCCAACCAGTTTCAGTTTCGGAAACGTGCAGGACGGAACCAGCCAGAGCCAGACGGAAACGCTGAAGAACACCGGCGGCGAAAATCTCACGATCACGCAGGCGACGATTTCCGGCGCAGGCTTCAGTTACACCGGCCTGACTCTACCGCTGACGTTAACGCCGAATCAGAGCTCCACGTTCGGAGTAAAATTCGCGCCGACCTCCGCGGGAGCCGTCACGGGGACGCTCGCGCTGACTGTAACTGGAGCGAGTCCATTGAATCTCGCCCTGTCTGGGACCGGAGTGACGCCGGCTACGCTGACTGCAAACCCAACGAGCTTTACATTCACCAACGTCACGGTCGGACAGAGCCAAAGCCAGACTGAGACCGTGAAGAATACAGGCGGCGTGAACGCGAGCATCTCGCAAGTCACCGTCGCCGGTACGGGCTTCAGTATCTCCGGGATCACGACTCCGCTGACTTTGACTCCTGGCCAGAGCACTTCCTTCAGCGTAACCTTTGCGCCGACGTCCGCGGGCAGCGCCAGCGGAAGCGTCATGATCGACTCCAACGCCACGGATCCTGCGCTGAGCGTAGCGCTCAACGGTACTGCGGTTGCGCAAAGTCAAGGCACGTTAACCGTCAGCGCTGTGAACGTTGGGAGCGTGATAGTAGGAACTAGCGGAACGCAGACTGGAACGCTGAGTGCGACCGGAGCGACGGTCTCGGTAACCTCGGTGGGCCTGGGTGGCAGCAACCCCGGCGAGTTTTCGATCACAGGGCTTACGTTCCCCGTCGCTGTCACCACCACGACGCCGGTCACGTTTACGGTGAAGTTCACTCCGGGTTCGACGGGTGCAGCATCGGCATCGGCATCATTCGTCAGCACTGCCACCAATACACCCACCGCAGGAGCCGTCAGCGGCACCGGTACGCCGGCGCCTGTGCACTCCGTCAACTTGTCCTGGACGGCCAGCACAACCTCGGGAATTACCAGCTACAACGTCTATCGGGCCGTCTACGCCTCGAATGTTTGCGGCTCCTACGCGAACGTCGGATCTACCGCCAGCTCCGTCACCACGTTCACCGACAATGGTCCGCTCACCGACGGCACGACCTACTGTTACGCGACTACAGCCGTAGATGCGAATGGCGAGAGCGCCCGTTCGAACATTGTTCAGGCCGCGATTCCCGCTCCGTAGGCCTGACGCAGCAAAAGCGGTCTAGCGGAATGGCCGTCCTTTGACGATGCCCTGGCCTTCGCGAATGGTGATCAGCTGGTCAGCCGCAAGATCTGCGTAAGTCTCGGTTGTGCCCGACGGCCAGTGAATCTCGACGCTTGCTTTGGACGCATCTCCCAAGCCGAAGTGCAGCCGCGGGTCGTTCGCCGAAAGAAAGCTCGATTGGCTGGTCAGGCATTGCGCCTGTATCTTTCCCCCGTAGCGCGTCACGACACGTGCGCCAATCGCGCTGCGATTACTCTTCGTTCCCTCCAGCCGCACTTTGATCCAGTGATTTCCGGCGGGCGCGTCGTTGCGCAGCAAGGTTGGCGGCTCGTTGCGGTTCATGATGAGGATGTCGAGGTCGCCGTCGTTGTCGAAGTCACCGAAGGCGCATCCCCGGCTCACGTGGCGTGAGGCGATTGCGGGGCCAGCTTCATCGCCGAGCTCGACGAAAGTTCCGTTACCCTGGTTGCGAAAAATGAGGCGAGGATTCTTCGCGGGATATTTGGCGTACACTTTTTCGAGCTCCGGTGCAACGGTTCCAGCGACGATGAAAATGTCGGGGTAGCCGTCGTTGTCGAGATCGACCAGGCCTGTGCCCCAACTGCTGAAACGTCGTTCGCCTCCGAGACCAGCGCGGAAGGTGTAATCCTCGAATTCTCCTTTGCCGTTGTTGTGGTAAAGGCCGGTGGCCTGGTTGACGAAGTGAGTCTTAGCCACATCGATGTGGCCGTCGAGATCGAAGTCGCCGATCCCCACGCCCATGCCGCCCAGAGGCTCGCCCGCGCTGCCGAGGGCAACGCCGCGCAGCAGGCCCTCCTCGCGGAACGTGCCATCGTGGTTGTTCATGAGCAGCAGGCTGGGTGTGGCGTCGCAGGCGATGAAAATATCTTGCCAGCCGTCCTCGTCTGCGTCGAACCCAACCGCGGTGAATCCGTACGACCCGCGCAGCGCGGCGACACCCGATTCTTTCGAAACATCGGTAAACGTTCCGTCCCCGTTGTTGCGGTACAGCGAGTGATACGGCATGGCAAGGCCGCCAGGGCCGCAGTTTGTGGCCACGCCTTCAAAGTTGCAGTTGGGGATTTGCATCGACGGTTTAGGAGCAGTCGCCAGATCGATGTCTACGTAGTTGGAAACGAACAGGTCGAGAAATCCGTCGCGATTGTAATCGACAAAAGTGCAGCCCGATCCAAAGCGATTGCTGCGCGAGTCGTGTAGCCCGGCCTTGTCGGTTATGTCGGTGAAGGTTCCGTCGCCGTTGTTGCGGTAGAGCCGGTTCTGCCCGTAATAAGTGAGAAACAGATCTTCGAAGCCGTCGTTGTTGTAGTCGCCAACGCACACACCCTGCGCCCACCCGGCGTCGGTGAGTCCCGCCTTGGCGGTGACGTCGGTGAACGTGCCGTCGCGATTATTGTGGTAGAGGCGATTGCTGGCGCCCGAAGGAACGCCTTCCAGTCGTCGTCCACCGAGAATGAAAGCATCCATCCAGCCGTCATTGTCGTAATCGAAAAATGCGCACCCGGCTCCGTTGACTTCGACGATGTAAGTGTTGTGGGCGGAGTCGCCGTAGAAAATCGTCTGTGTGAGGCCGGCACTTGAGCTGACGTCGACGAAGCGCGAGAATGGAGCAGCTTTCGCAGGGTTAGCAATCGCCAGAAGATCGGCCGGAATCAGCACAGGCGCCAGCATTGCGGGTAAGGTTTGCAGCACGCGCCGCCGTGTCCAGAGATCGGGCTTCCGATTTTTCATCGCGGCTGCATCCTTAGAAATTGCGTTGCGTTGTTTTCTCAGTGCTGCCCTTGTGCGGCGTTCAGATCCTTCCGGAGCTGCAAGGCTTCGGAGTTGGCCGGCTCAAGCTTTAAGGCAGTGGCAACGGCTTCCTGGGCATCGGAGAAGCGAGACTCCATGCCGAGAGTGGCAGCCAGGCTGATCCAGGCCTGGGTGTAGCCGGGAGCGGCGCGCACGGCCTCGCGGAAGTGTTGTTCAGCGGAAGCGGTGTCGCCGCTGCGAGACGCCAAATATCCCAGTTGGTCCAGAGCCAGCGCAAACCCAGGATCTAGCTTAACCGCCTGTTCTAAAACGGTGGATTCGGCCGCGGTGTCTCCCGTGCGATCCAGGGCCAGCGCGAGTTTGTATGCGATTTGGGCATCATCGGGATTGGCATCGAGTGCCTCGCGATAGTCGGCCACTGCTTTTTGCGGATCTCCCGTGGCCAGTTCCTTGTCGCCTTGCGCCGTCTTGCTGGCGGCCAGGGCGTGGCGCTGATTCGTTTGCAGCTGCTTTTGATAAAGTTCGAGTTGTTGCTTCGCGAGTTCAGTTTCACCCAGTTCGCGCAAGGCCGTCGCGTATTTGAAGCGAATCTCTGGTTCGGTGCCGCCCAGTTCCAGCGCCTTGGCAAGCTGCTCGCGCGCCTCCGGGAAGTCTTTGAGCGCGAGCAGAGAGACCCCGAGGTTGTAGCGCGCGTTGTAGTGATTCGGATCCAGAGCAACGGCCTTCTCCAGATGGGCGCGGCCGACGGCGTACTGTCCGCCCTGATTTTCGAGAATCCCGTTTAGATATAAAAAGTCGAAATCCCGCGGGTGAGCAGCCAGCAGCCTGCGAGCGAGCGGCTTGGCCAACACGGAATCGCCATTGAGCACGAGAACTCGCAAATAAAGCCGCTGCGCTTCGAGATTGGCAGGATGAAGACGCGCCGACTTTTCGGCTAGATGAACGGCTTCCTGATAGTGAACTTGTCTGACCAGCACGGTCACCATTGCGGCCGTCGCAGGCAGAGATGACGGATGCTGCTGCAGGAACTTGGTGAGAACTTCTGAAGACTTGTCGAGCATGTTGGCTTTGCCGTAAGCCAAAGCCAGATCGAGGGTCAAGGTTTCGTTGTGCGGGGCGTCGCCCAGTGCTTCGATCGCGGAGTTGTAGTCCCCGACAGCCATCAGGGACTTGCTGATGCCGTCGAGCGCTTCGGTCGAAAGATGATCGATGCGCAACGCGGCCTCCCACTCGTTGATAGCTTCCTGATGTCGCTGAAGTTGATCGAGCGCGGACGCGAGAAGCAAATGCGGCTTCAGGACTTCGGGCATGAGATAAATGGATTGCCCGAGTGGCTTGAGCGCACCCTCGGCATCCCCAGAGGCGTAAGTCGTGAGGCCGACGAGATAATAAATCTTGGCGTTCCCCGGTTCCAATTTGAGAGCATTCTGAAATGCTTCCAGAGCGCAGGGGTATTGTTTGCGGTCGCCGAACCAGTCTCCGATTTCGACATAAGTGTCGGCGTCGGGCTGAGCCCGAAGTTTGGCTTCCAATGCTGGGGGACCGGTGCATGCGTGCAGGTGCGGGGATACGGCCAGAATGGCCGCGAACACCAGTACCGCCTTCAGCGTCGGATGCATTGATGGGGCAAGGATCGATGATCGCCTCTGCGAACCCTCGCAAGACAACGACTCCTGCGACTTGAGCATAATTGAGCAACTGGGAGGCCTGCAAGCGAATCTCAAGCCCAGCTAGGCTTCACAAAGAAAAACTGGAACTGGTGTGGAGGCTACGCTATTCTTGAATTTAATTCTCGAACCTACCGTTGAACCAGGCATGTTGGTCTGCATTCTGGCTCTGTTTTTCGTGCAGTTGCCGGTTTCTCAATCCTCCGCGGAGAAGAAACCGCCACCTCGTCTCGATTACGTCGGAGACGCGGTGTGCCGTTCCTGCCACGAGGAAAAGACGAAAACATATTTTCAGACTGCCCATCACTTCGCTACGAGTTGGCCAAGCCAGCACACTATGAAGGGCAGCTTCACGCCGGATTCGAACGTATTAAAGACCGGCAACCCCTATCTGACATTCGAGATGACAAAAACAGATCAGGGCTATTTTCAGACTGCCGTCGAGAAGATTTCCGACACCAAGAAAGTTACGCGCACCGAACGCATTGACATCGTCGCCGGCCTGCCACGCAAAGGCCAGAGCTATTTGTTTTGGAAAGGAGATCAGCTCTTCCAACTGCCCGTGACTTACTGGACAGAGACAGACAGCTGGGTGAACAGTCCGAGTTATCCCGACGGATCGCCCCATTTCGACAAGGCGATCATCCCACGCTGTCTCGAATGTCACGCCAGCTACTTCGAATGGCTGGCGTCGCCGGCCAATCGATACCGCAAGACCAGTTTGATCCTGGGTATTTTCTGCGAGAAGTGTCATGGTCCAGGCCGCAAGCATGTTGCTCTGCATCGCCTGCGGAAGTCTCCTCTGCCTCAGGGAACATCGGAGGCCATCGTCAATCCGGCCTCCCTCGCCCGCGACCGCCAAATCGACGTTTGCGGGCTATGCCATTCCGGCAATGGGGTGCCGATTCAGCCCGCACTGTCGTTTCTTCCCGGAGATGTGCTGGAGGACTACATCGATATCCCGTACTACAGCCCGGAGGAGTCCGTCGACGTTCACGGCAATCAGGTGCAGATGTTGAGGAGAAGCAAATGTTTCCGATCTTCCCCGACCATGACTTGTTCGACCTGTCACGATGTTCACACGCCACAGGAGGACGCGGCGGCATTTTCGCCGTACTGTCTGACTTGCCATCAGCCGAAGCAGTGCGGCGAGTATCCGAAACTGGGGGAGCAGATCGTGAGCAAATGCGTCGACTGTCACATGCCGCTGCAGCAATCCCATGTGCTTTTTTCAAATACCAACGGAAAGAAAATAACGCCCAAGGTGCGCAATCATCAGATCGGGATTTATCCGGGGGGCACGGTTCAGTGAAAGATGCTCATCGAGCTATATTCACTGGACCATTTTAATTTTGGTGCGGGAGGCGAAGCGGCGGTAGTTGCGGAAGGCGATTTCGTTGAGTTCGATCTGGCGGCGGTGGCGCAGCAGGCTGACTGTGGAACTGACGGGCAGAAGATAGTCGCGGCCGGAGATGGCGACGTAGTCGTAGTCGACCGTCATGGCGGCGGCGTGCATGGAGAAGTCGCGGGGCAGGTTGTCGGCGTCGACCGTGATGCGGCGGATTCCGCTGGTGGCGGCGTCGATGTAGACCAGGCCGTGAAAGCCGACTCCGATCGTGTTGTTGCTCTCGCTTAGGTCGAGCGTGGCGTTTTCGCGGGCTACGCGATAACTCAGAATCTGCAGAGTTGACCCGCCGCCCAGGCTGCCGGCTTCTTTCCAGGTGAACTCGGTTTTCGAGGTCGGCGCAAAGACGAGATTGAGCAGGGCGCCAAACTCGCCCACCGAAATCGGCCAGGTGGCGTTCATGTCGGCGCGTTTCAGGCTGCTGCGCTTGCCGTTGACTTCGAGCGTGATGCGCGATTCCTGCCGGTCGTGATAGGTCAGCAGCTCGGCGATGGAGTCGCGATGTTTCCAGTTGCCGTTGCCGGATTGATCGACCGAGCGGCTGGTGACCTCGATGCACACAAAATTCGGCAACGACTTGTTGTAGTCGAGCGCGCGCTTGCGGGCGCCAGCAATGATCGTTTCCAGTTCCTCGGGCGAGGGCGCGGGCACGGCGCCGGCGGGCAGCGACGTGATGACCAGATGTCGGCTGTTGTGGCCGTCGGTTTCGGGCGAGCCAACTGCGCTGGCCAGTTCGCTCGAATCATTTTGTGGCTGGGCCGCGCCGGTGGCGTTGTCGGGCGTGGTCGCGGCCGCTAACTCGGGGCCTTCGATTCGGAACGTCAGGCCGCGTTCGCTGGTCTTCCCACCTTGCGTGAGCTTCTCAATCACTTCGTAATCGCCGCTGGGCAGCGCGGTCGACTGAATCGACGCCAGGTAGGGAATCGAGCCCGGCCCCGTCATCTTCGCCAGATGCAGAGGCACTTGCGCAATCGCTTCGTGACTCTTCAGCACTTCCATCTCGAGAGTGGGCTGCTCGGTCGAGTTTGCGTCGGGATGCACCATGAAGAAGAAAGAAATTTGTTTGGCGCCGTGCGGCACGCGGCCGGAGATGCTGGGCACGACCTTGCCTTTGCCGTACTGCATGGGCTCGGTCGATTCCATTTCGGCGGGCATAGGATCGAGACGCTGGACCATGGTTACATCGCCGAGAGACGGACCGGCGGCTTCGCTCGGGATTTCGAATTCCTGGCGCTGAGTGCCGGCCTTGTCGTTGTTGCGGTCGAGCACCGCGGTTTCGACGATGTACTGGCCGGGCTCGGCAGTGAAATGGCGCTGCATGGTGATCAACTCAGACTGCGCGGATTCTTTGGAGTCGAGTGAACCGTGTTTCGGAACGTCTTCGCTGAAATGTTCGATGACTTCGCCAGCTTTATTTTTGATCTGCGCCACGATGGAAACATGCAGCGAGTAAAGATTGGCGTTAGGATCGTCGCGGGTTTCGAGGCCGTCGATGGGAACCTCGACCACGAGTGCGTTCTCGTTGCCCGTGGGCAAATCGCCGAGGCGCAACACGGCGGAGTGAAACTTCACGTCGGCAGGTAGCTGCGATTCCGTCAGCAGCTTGAGCAGCGGCGCTTCAAAGGGACGAATGCCCGAGCCCGCATCGGGCGGCACGGCAAAATAACCCGCGCGGGAATGGATCTTCAGTCCCTTGCGCACCGGTTGCACCGCCACCGGCCGAAACTTCCCGTCATATTGCTGAATGGGCGGAACGTAGGAAGCCTCGTAATACGTCGTCATGTCCGCGATCATTTGCTGCAGTGGTTTCTTCAGCCGGTCGGAGGCCGTGATGTACGCGCCTCCGGTATTCTCTGCTAGTTGGGACATAGGGCTTTTGTAGCCGGATATGCCCTCAGCTTCCAACCGAGTTAACGAGTCAGCGCCGGCCGTGATCGACCCAGCGGGGGCCATGGCCACGGTTTGAGTTGCCGCACCACTTCCAGTCGACGTCGGCGTAGGATTCATGTGAGCTGATGCCATCACGCCGCCAATGGCGACGGTGGCTAACAATCCCTGACCCGCTTGCTCGTCAACGGCGTTCGCGTCCACCGTATAAATGCTTACTCCAGAGCGATTCGCTGCTCCCGCGACAGTGAGCAGCATGTCTTTTGCGTTCGAGTCCAGCGGCGGCGCCTGCTCGAAGAAGATCACGACTTTTCGCCCTGGGAGTTGGCGCTGCGTACGCGCTAGAGCGAGTAGGCCGGCGAGAGAAGTCATGCAGTGCTGGTCTTGCACAATCTTCTGCGATTCTTCGAGCGCGGACAGCATGACGCGCGCGACGTTGCGCTGATCCGCGTTGACGCGCACTCCTGAAGAATCCACTCCTTTTTGCACCGCGGCGATGAGGTCTTTCTCCGGCAGTGCGGCAGCATCTTCCTTGGTTCCATCCTTGGCTCCATCATTTCGCTCGGTGGCGGCACTAACCGCCTTCTCCACGGCGGCAGTATCGGAAGTGAAATCCTGAAACAGACGGAGTCGGCCCGCAATGTTGAGCACAGAGAATGAGAACTGATTCGCGGGAATCATCTTCAATATCTTGTTGGCAATTTCGTGGGCGTTCTTCGCCGAGGACGGATCGAGCCGGTCGAAAACCAGTGTGATACGGTGGTCGCCCGATTTCCCCGTCACCAGGCGAAGCTCGCTGATCTTTACCGCGGAGCCGCTGTCAGAGACCGCAATGTCTGCCGGCTCCAAATCGACTACGGGCTTGTTGTGTTTGTCGTGAACCACCAGATCGAGCGTGACCTCGTCGGCGTTCGAGACAATCGTGGTCTTGTCGTTTTGTTGCGCTGGTGGTTGCGCGGACGAAATAGCGGCGGCCGGTGCTGGCGTCGTTTGACCGTAACCCCGGGGGGAGAGGAGGGCAAAGACTAGTAGTGCAAACAGCTTTTTCGTGTACATAAAAAGGAGCTCACCTTAAGCAGGAATATCATCCTTCGCCCCAAAGTACCCGCCATTCTACACGTCATCCCGCGCGATGCAACCACGGAATAGAGGCTTACGTGGAGGCTGGACTAGGCCTTGCACGGCTCGTTTCCGCTCAATTCGGAAATGGCTCGCCGGGCTTTACGACGCGAATCTGATGATCGGTAAAGGTGAGATGTCCGTTCGGCAGTTTGACCTTGGGCATGTGACAACTTACGCAGTTCGACTTGGCCGTGGGACAGATTTTGGCGTGGGTCTGAGGCTTGTCCGATGCCGGAGTGGAGGACGCCAGAGCAGCGGCGGAAGGTGAGTGGCATGCGAGGCACTGAGCATCATAGGTAGCATCCTGACGGACGACATCCTGGTGAGGATCGTGGCATGCAATGCAGCTGATGCGCGAGTCGGCGCCGTCGAAGCACCGGCTGTTGGCCAGACGATAGGGCTGGAACCGGACGGTGAGTTCGCCGCGCCAATGGTTGCGAACGACTGTCTCCCACGATCGATGACACTGGCCGCAAAAATTTGAAATGTCTTCCGCAGACTTCTTGCGCAGATCGGGCGGAGCGGAATCGAAAACACCGTTGAACGAATCGGCGAGGTGGGTAGTGGTGCCGGCGTGACAATGCTCGCAGGTCACTCCGGGCCGCAGCGTCTCGTAGGTCATTTTCCCGCTCGTGACCGCGTTACTGGCGTGACATCCGAAACAGACCTTGGTTTCGCGGAGTTCGATTGGCCGTCCAACAGCTTCGTCCAGATTTTTGGGTTTCAGGTCCTCGTCTCCGGTAGTGAAGTCGAGCCCCGGAATCGAAGGGTAATAGCTGACTGCACTTTCATATTGGTGCCCGTCGCGTTCCAGCACCCAGGTTTGCGCCCCGGCGCCAACATTCCAGTGAATCGGCACAGTAATCGTGCGCGTGCCATCGCTAACGCTGTAAGTGCTTTCACCCCCATGAGTCTCGACAGCGTAGTTGTACGGACCCTTGCGGACCGTCAGCTTTGGAATATCCTTGAGCACAGGATTGGCGCCGGGAAGCGCCATTGCCCGCCCCATCGGAGTGCGCGGCTGCGACTCCGAGCGCGCGCGGTGGCACGACACGCAGGCTGATTCCGTCTTGCCTTGCGCTACCACCCGACGCGAGAGGGCGAAGAAGGCCACGAGGCCGATCAGAGTGCCCGCAATCGGGCTAAGGATGTGTGGCCGGGTTCGTATCATTCTTCGTCATTTCAAGACACAGCAAGCGTTCGCGCCGGGCATCTTCCTTGCGTCCGAACTTTGAATAGGCCTTGGCCAGCGCGAGGTGAACCTCAAGGTTGTCGGGTTGCAATTGCGCGGTCGCTTCCAGATGTTCGATGCCGTTTTTTGTGTCGCCGGTCTCGGTTAGCGCCCGGCCGAGCACGAGTTGAGCGCTGGGCAGCGCCGGATCCTGGGCAACCGCCTTGCGGGCATAGGTCAGCGCAGTAGCGCCGTCGTTCTGCATCAGCGGAATCCAAGCCAGCATGACTTCCGCGACGGCGTTCGAGGGATTTACTTCCAGCTCTTTCCTGAACTCGACCACCGCCGCGTCTGGATCCCCTGCGTACAGCAAGTAGCCATAAAGATAGTGCGCGTTGGGTACGGCCGGAACGCGCGCGAATAGTTGCTGGAACTCGAGGCGCGCGGCGTCCAGGTCTCGCCGCATGAAATCGAACACGGCTTTGCCCGCGCTGATGTACAACTCCTGCTGATCGGACTTTAACTCTTTCGGGAGCAGCGGCGTGCGCAGGCCAGCCAGCCCCAGGGCCAGCAGCAGTTCGGAGTTCAAGTCTTCATCGTGGGTGAAAAAAGCGTAGCTGCGCAGCGCGTCTTCGAACCTGCCCATACGCGTGAGCAGCAGCGCTTCGTGGTAGCGCAGAATTTGTTCGTTGCGCGACTGGTTCGCCGCGCCCAGTGCCAGAGCGCGGTCAATGTCTTTCAGAGATGATGGATAGTCGGCAATCTCAAATTCGCACAACCCGCGCATGGCCAGTGCCGGGGCCGCATTGGGAGTGAGTTCGAGATAATGCGAGAGCGCATCCCGGGCCGCAGCGTAGTCGCCGGTCCCGTATTGCAGCGAGCCCAGGAACCACCATCCGTCAGGCCACTGCGAATTGAGTTTCAGCGCCTGCCGGTAGAGTTCAATGGCTCCGGGAAGGTCGTTAGCGTCGCGTGCAGCCGTTGCCTTTGCGACGACATCGGAGAAGTTGGCGGGATTGGCTTGGGCACCCGACAAGCGAGGCAAGAGCGCGACAACCAAAATCAATAGCGTGAGCCGGAATCCCGACTTCGCGCGCCAGTCACTGTTCCAACGACGATTGGTCCCCATCAGCGTGCACGACCAGTGAGCCATCTACGTCAGACGATGTTCCACCTTAGGATGCGCTTTCTGGAGCATCATCGTACCATGCGTATCAGGGGCTCGATCCGGATACGCGGCGCCAGCGAGGGGCATGAGTCTAGTGTGGTGTCGCCGGGTTCGCGGCGTCAGAGGATGGGTTGGCAGGTTGCAGAGCGGCATTAGTGGTCTGTCCCTCGGGCGCAAGCGGCAGGTTGACTTCCAGAGCGCCGACGTTGTCGGTCGCGACGTCCCGAACGGCAACTCTTATCGATATCGCTGACACCGGTACATCGAATTGCTGTTGCACGCGATAAATGGCCTCGCGCGGAGTTTCGGAAGAAAACTGCCCACTGTCTTCCGCGACCCTCTGCACGAGGGCATTCACAATTTTTCCGTCGGCATCAAAAGCTGCCGCTGCCAATTCCAATGCGGGATACCGGGCCGCAACCGTGTAATCAATTTCGTAGGTTTGAAGTTGGATCGGGCGCAAGGGTTTGAGCGGGTGGTTCGAGCGCCGCTCCCGAAAGTAAGCGGGCTGATCGGCCAGGCTTGCCATCTGTTCCGCCGTGGCCTTTGCTGGAGGCCCCAAGGCGTGGATGTGGGCGCGGAACAATAATTGGTGCGCCACTGGAGCGCCGTGCTGCATGTTGGGAGCCAACGAGTCTGCCGGCCGCGTCATCTGGAGCGGCGCCAGTTCAGAGGCGGCACGAAGCGCTTTCGAGGGCTCAGGTTCCGCCGTGTTCGGATTGCCGTAGTACGAACGGCGATATTCCAGATGGTAACCGCGTTTCGCCAGCTCTACATGAATATGACGCAGGCGCCCGTCATACTTCTGATTGCTTGGAGAATAAGTCATTGTGTAGTAGTGGGCGCCGGTTTCGGTAGCTTCGGTGAGCGCGCCGGCCACGTCATTCGTGCCATAGAACGCGCGGCCTCCGGTTTCCTCAGCAATTCCTCTTTCCGTCAGGTAGCTGCTATTCACAGCCGTGCCGTCGGAATTCGTCACCATCCCCATGCCCGACCCCAGGCTGCCAGGTTGAGTGCTCACGTGGGTCACTACTGATCCGCGGACATCGACCGGATAGACGGCGATTTGTCCGCGGGCCAAAGCGTCGGTCGCTTCCTTGATTTCTTCGCTGGCGCTCAAGGCTTCAACGGTTGCATCGGAACTGGGCAGGACGGCCGATTGAAACGAGGCCGAGAGCCAGATCAGATTCTTGTGTCCAGGAAGGTCGGCGAGAAATTTCGCAATCCCGACCAATGCGCGCGTTGCCGAATAATAGGGCTGGAAATTATCTGCATAGAGGAAAATTCGTGGAATATGAGCGCGCGGATTTTTAGGATTTACCGCGTCGGCAAGCGCATTGCGGTCCTCGGTAAAGCCCTGCACCAGGTAAAGTCCATCGCTCAACACGAAGATCGCGAAGCGGGTTCCGAGCGGCTTGCTCCGGATGAACTTCATCACCTGTTCGCGCGCCGTGGGCTGGTCGTCGACACTCATGTCGAGCACATCCAGCAGCAAAACGTAGAGCGGGCCGCGTTCCGGTCCCGACGGCACATTCACAAAAGTATTGGGCGGCAGGAAAGCAGGGCGTTTGGGCAGGGAATCGGAAATCAGATCAAAATCGTGAACGTCAAAAGAGCGAACCCGTTGCGTCTTGCCGTCTTCGGCGATCGAGAAATCGTCGGCAGTCAGGCCGGAGACCGGTTTTCCATTCGAGTCAGAGACGACCACATCGACAATGACGCGCCGCACGCTCTGGTGGATGACTAGGCCGCTCGATTCCTTGCGTTGTGCATTGGGGCTCGCCGGCGTTTGGGACGAAGAGTTCTGCGAAGAAGAAGCAACGTTTCTCTGCGCTCCGACCGCGCCCACCAACAGCGCGGCTGCCAAGAGGAGACGGGTTCTGAGCAGAACCGATGCCAACATGCGAAAAACTCTCCGGCGACCAGGACCGCCGTTTCAGCCGACTGTGATTCTACGCCACGACAACACATGGAATATATAGCACGCAACCGAGGGCACCACGATTCCCGATTCGGCTTTATTCGATCCTTACCGAGAGGCTTGATTCCGCAACCGATGCTCCCTGTCTGGCGGTCACCAGAACGTCGCACTGCCCTGGGCCAGGAGTAAGGTGCACCAGCATGGGGATCGAACCGTCGGGTTCCGGTTGCGAGATATTCAGTGGCTTGCGCGCGATCTCCTTGCCATCCCGCAACAGCTTCAACGTAACCTTTGTTTCTTCACCTACCGTTGTTTTCGGAGGGTAAATGACGAAGTAAAGACTCAGCGGGCTTCCCGGCGCAACCGAATCTGCCAGCGTCGGAGTGACTCGTCCGTTCTCCAGTTCGAAGGGGCTCTGGGGATTGCGCGGTCCGGTCAGGGGATCGAAACGGCGCACCAAGCCGAGAGAACTCAAAGCCAGATTCTTTCCTGGATCGACAAAAACTGAGACGCGCTTGGCCGACGTCTTGCCGGTCTGCTCGTCAGTAACCGCGGTGTCGATCGTGTAGTGTCCAGGCCGCAGCGCGATGGGTTCGGCGTAAAGAATGCGATCGCTTTGCAGCAGAGCCGCGTCGGCGGCTGGCACTTTGCGCACCAGTTCCCGGCTCACTTTTCTCACGATCTCTCCGGTGGAATCGTGAATGAACGCGACCAGCGCGGCTCGAACCAGAAGGTCGCCGGTCTTCTTGTCGGGAACCGATTTGATGCCGGCGAGAGGCACTTCAAACGTGACTTCGTATTCGACCGTGTTCTCCTGGGGGCGAAACTTCATGGCCGAGACCTGGTAAGGAAAGGCCACCGGGGCGGGTTGCGCGTTCATCGCGTTCAACGCCAGCAGCTCAAAAGGCTGGAGCGGTTCTCCGTTCAGATCGGGCACGGCGTAGTAGCCTTTGCGGGTCTGTACCGTCGTCTTGGGGCGGCTGATCTTGACATCAATTTTGCGGAAGTGCCCGTCATAATTGGTCGAGGTGGGAGAGTACGCCAGCTCGTAGTGGCTGCGCATATCTTCCATCATGTGCTGCATGGGAAGGGCGATCTCGTTCGTGTTGGTGACCGCGAAGCCTCCTGTCGATTCGGCTAACTCCCGCATGGCGAGCTGGGGGCTCGAGACTGCGGTGAGTTGAACGTCGTCGTCTTCGAAGTGCCCGTTCACGGGATCGACCGTCTGCGCAACACTCTCGGCCGAAACCCGACGTTGCGCAGCCAGGGCCGGCATCGTGGGGTCATCCACATTCAGCCCGCGGGTGTCGATGGTGTAGAACGACACTCCGGAGCGGTTGGCATAGCTGATGAGGTTGTCCACGGCATCGCGTCGGTTTACCGGGAATTGCAATCCATCCGCGAGATAAAGCACGACCTTCCGGCCAGGCAAGAGTTCCTCGCTGCGCACTAATTCGTGCAGGGAGTCCATTGCGTCCATGCCGTCCGACAAACTGTTGGCAAAACGCAGCCCTCTGACCAGGTCGGCCTGAGTAAGAAGAGCGGTGCCCAGAGTGAACGAAGCATCCTGGGAGGCGGCGTTCGCCGCCCAGAGCGGGTCCTTTGTTATCGCCGGTATGGGATTCGTAAGGGCGTTCAGTTCGGCCTGTGCCGTGGCCGCGCCGGTCGCCGGCGATGCGAGTATATTCTCCGCTGAAGCCTGCAGGCTCGCGACTATACTATCCGCCACCTGTGCCTGCACTGCCGGTCCAGAGCCTCCTCTTAGCCCTTTGGTGGCGGTGTCCACCGCCTTGGCCAGAGTGTCCTTGTCGGTGGTAAAGGCCTGCATCACCGCCAGAGTGCGATTCAGCCGGTAGATCGTTACATAAGTGTTCGGCAGATTGTCGCTCTTAAGAAATTCCTGCACCGCTCGCCGCGCGAACTCCAGATTTAAAGGAGCGATTTCAGCGAACACCACCGAAACGAAGTTCACCTGCCGCATGGTATTCAACGGATGTACGGTCTCGCCGCTCTTGGCCGGCGCGTTTTTGACCGGCCCGCTCGGGGTCCGCACTCCAGCCGCGTCGCGCTCGGCTTCAAGTTGATCGCTGCCCTGAATGTTGCGAAACACGCGCGGGTTCTGGCGAACCCCATCCTCGTAGATTTCCACTTCCTCGGGCCGTAGATCGGTGACCGTGTGGTGGTGCTTGTCGCGCACTACCAGGTCCAGAAGCACTTCCCGGGTGCTGGTATGAATCACTGCGCGATCCGGTTCAACTGGAGGGGGGGTGCTATTCTGGCAAACTAACAGAGAAAAAGGAATAATCAGGACGGTCAAGGTAACCGCAAGAACGGTTCGTGCCGGCATACAACCACCTCGCCACTCCCGCCGACTATCCCCAATTGGCGGGCTTTCCCCACGATTCTGGCCCGATCAAGACCGACAGTTTACCCCCAATGGTCAAAATATGCACGCTTTCCTTAAAAAATCGTTTTTTCTCTTGACAGTGCCCGGCGATAGGCGGTAAGTTGCGTCGTTCTTTGGAATAGTAGGAATCCACTACGTAATCGCTTACGGTCCTCTGAAAGTGCCATGCGGTCTTCGGGGATGGGGTCAGGCATGAGGGCTGATGAGCTTAAGCTTCAAAGCAAATTCGGGGAGGGGCAATGAATTCCATTCTTGAACTCGCGACGTTAAAGAAGATTACGAGCGCAGCAGCTTTCCTGCTGGTTCTCATCCTGCTGGCGTCGACCTGTTTCGGACAGCAGTTGACTGGTACGTTGAGTGCCACGGTCGCCGATTCCGCCGGCGCTGTAGTGCCGAATGCAAAGGTCTCCATGAAGAATGACGCATCCGGCGACGTGCGCACCACAGTCTCGAACGGAACTGGCTACTTCGCGATTACCGCCGTTCAGCCTGGAAGCTACTCAATCACGATCGAAGCTCCGGGCTTCAAGACGTGGAACCAGACTGGAATCGTCTTCAGCCAAGGCGATAGTAAGACCCTGCCCAACATCAAGCTCGAAGTCGGTAAAGTCACCGAGACCGTTGAAATCAAGGCCGGCGCCGACGTTGTCATCCCCGACAACGCCGAAGTCAGCACCACCATCAATCAGGAATTAATTGAAGATGTTCCGATCGTCGGCCGCGACGCGGGCGAACTCTTGAAGGTTATGCCTGGAATGGCGCTGGCGAATGGCATCAGCCAGGGATCGTCATTCAGTGACAAGATAGTGGGAACCAACACGGGTCCGGTGGGCGCCTTTTCGTCCAATGGTACGCAACCCAACGGGGCCATGGCTTATATGTTGGACGGCGCCAACCTAGTCGATCCCGGCAACGCCGGCACCCAGATCGCCAACATCAATCAGGACATGGTTGCAGAAGTCAAGGTGTTGATGTCGTCTTTCAGCGCGGAGTACGCCAAAGGCCCCGTGATCTTCCAGGCCTTCAGCAAGAGCGGCGGGAATCAGTTCCACGGTGAAGGCTACCTCTACGCTCGCAACAGCGCACTGAATTCTGACGACGCTTACGCCCACAGCCAGGGCATTCCAAATTCTAACGAGCATTACTACTATGCGGGCGGAAACGTTGGCGGTCCGATTATCATTCCAGGGCTTGGCTTCAACAAGGATCGCAAGAAACTCTTCTTCTGGGCTGGCTATGAATACATGATCCAGCACCCAGCTGCGAGCCCGGTCAACTACAACGTGCCGACCACCGAACAGTTGGGCGGCGATTTTAGCGAAAAGACCATCGATGGCGTACCCGGAAGCACGCCGGTGTCTGGTTGCGGGGGCAATACGACCCTCTTAAGTTGCCTTGGCAGCGGTGGCGTTTGGCAGTACGCTTACATGAGTCCTTACGCTCTGCCGAGCAATGCCTCTGGTGGAATCATGCCCACCAGCGACTATGACCCCAACATTGTCAACATCGCCAAGCTGTTCCCGACCCCGAACATTTCCCCTTCGGCGGCTAACGGTTGGAACAACTATCAGTACATCAGCACCGTTCCGCAGAACCGCTGGGAAGCGACCGGCAAAGTGGACTACGCCATCAGTGACAACACGAAGTTGACTGGGTCCTACACCCGGCAGATCGAAAACGACCAACACCCCATCGGCGTCTGGTGGACTCCACCGTGGACGTTGCCGTACCCGTCAAACGTGGTTGCGGCCACGACTTCGCAAGAATTCATGGCGAACCTGACTCACGTCTTCGATCCTACGACGACCAACGAGTTCGTGTTCACCTTAGCGCGGTATATCAACCCAGCCACCCTCGCCAATGCTAAGGCAGTTGATCGCACGGCGCTCGGATTCAACGTTCAGGGATTGTTCAGCCACACGACCTCTCAGATTCCGAACTTCGAAGGTCCGTGGGGCGGAGCTTTCCCGAACATCGAAGAGTTCTCCTTCGACGGGGGATTCGACAGCAACGCTTTTGGCGCCATCAAGCGAGACCCCGCGATCTACGACAACTTCACGAAAGTAATCGGATCGCACACCTTGAAGGCAGGTTTCTACTGGGATACCAGCGACAACATTCAGTCGAGCGGCGGCCTCGGGCCGGGCGATAACGGCACTTACAACTTGGGCTGGGGCCCGAACAGTTCGGGCAACGTGGTGGCTGACTTCCTCCTTGGCCGCACCGGCAACTACCAGCAGGTGAGTTCGTTCCCAACCAACGACCTCAAGTTCCATCAGTGGTCGCTCTACGCCCAGGATTCCTTCAAGGCGAATCGTCAACTCACGTTGAATTACGGCTTGCGATTCGATCACGTCGGCCAGTGGTACGGGACTTCGCAAGGCTTCCAGGTTTGGAATCCACAGACGTACCAGCAAAATAGCTACGGGCCCAGTGGCCTGATTCAGGCCGCTCCGAATAACACGGGCCTGCAGTGGCATCAAAACACCCCCAGCGTGCCGCTCTCTGGCATGAACTCGCCGTTGTTCTACTACGAGCCTCGTGTCGGCTTGGCGTATGACATATTCGGCACAGGCAAGACAGTCCTGCGGTCCGGCTTCGCCATATTCCACTACCAGATTTCAACTCAGGTATCGGATGCGGCGACCGGTCCTGAAGGGTCTTTCACTTTCACTTCGAGTGGTACTACTACGGGATACTCCCAGGTCGATTGCACGGCGACCGTGACGGCCTCCTGCCCCGGGAATGGGACGATTGGCAATGCGGGCTTTATTCCCCCGTCAAGCGTGTCTCAGAATGGCGCAACCGTCTATGGCCTGCTTCCAGGAGACAACAAGACGCCGCTGACCATGAACTACAACGTCACCATTTCTCAAGCTCTGCCTTGGCGTTCAGTGCTGGAAGTGTCATATGTCGGCAACAAGAGCCAGAACGAATGGATTGACGGAGGAAATGGCAAGGTCGGAGACCAGAACAACATAGCTCCTGGCGGTTTGTTCCTACCTGATCCCACCGGCTCGAACACCAGCGGATCAACCTTCGGAAAGCTGATGTCCCCCAACGCGCCCTCTTGCACCAGCAGCACTTCATTCAACAATCAGCCGCTGGCCTGCGCCAGCCAACCGAATTATGCGTTAACGTTCAACGCGAACGATTGGCGCCCCTTAAACGTTTACCAGGATGTTTATCTGCTCTATCACGGCAGCTACGCAAACTACAATTCGCTGCAGGTGACCTGGCAGAAACAGTCCGGTCCGATTACGTTCCTCACGAACTATACGTTCAGCAAGGTTCTGGGGATCCGTGACGGACAAACCGACAACGGAGCGGGCAATGGAACCGTTACCGATCCGACCAGCATCCGCAATAACTACGGTCCGCTGGCTTACGATCACACCCACATCCTGAACCTCTCGTATGTGTGGAATATGCCGAAGTTCATTCACGGGAATGCGCTTCTTGGCGGAGCGGTGAACGGCTGGCAGTTTTCGGGCTACACGACGTACCAGAGCGGCGCGGCTCTTCAGCCCTCGGTCAACGGGAACATGAATGCTGCGTATGCGGGCGGGCTGACCATGCCCACCAATGCGTTGCCTGACCTTCCCGACAACTCAATCCGGCTGCCCAATGGCTTGAGAGCGGTCAATGTCAGCCCGCAGACCTGGTTCGGTGTATCACCTGACAACAGCGGATATGAACTCATGCCACTGTTGTTGTGCAATCCTCGCCAGGGACTGAAGTCAGGACAGCGTTTCAATCCAAACTGCTTCGGTATGCCCTCTTACGGTGTGCAGGGTCCGCTGGAGTGGCCTTACATGCGAACTCCGGCCTACTTTGACAGTGATTTGGCGCTGTTCAAGAACTTCCAGCTGACCGAACGGCAAAAGCTGCAGTTCCGCATCTCGGCGGTCAACTTCTTGAATCACCCGCTGAGTCAGTTCAACCTGGCCGGCGACGCCGATAACTTGGTGAGCTTTACCGACAACTACAAGACCTTCATCAGGGACTCTGCCACGGGATCGGCTGGCAATGAGTGCGCATACGCCCTCGCGAACAATAACGCTACTGCCACTCATGGCGGATGTCTGGTCCCGACGGTCGGCATTTCGCCGTATAACACTTCCATCGCTACCGGCAAACCTTTCTTCAAGACGGGCAGCCGGACAGTCACCTTCGCCGTGAAGTATTTCTTCTAGGCGAATGCTCAAAGGCGAATGTTCATGACGTAGAATTCAAGGGGTGGCGCAAGCCACCCCTTGATTTTTCTTCACACGAATGCTTCTTCACGGGCTGGCTCGACGGATCATTGCGCTTGCGGCGTTGAGCGGCGGTGCCGTTGTTTTACTGCAGGGAGCGTCCGCTTCGAGCCCCATCCGGTTCGAACTCAGTAGGATTGCTTTCCGCCTCGAGAACGACCAGACTCCCGCCAAGAATGCGCCTGAAACCATGCCCGGCGGCGTTGCCGTCTTCGATTACAACGGCGACGGCCGACCTGACATTTTCTTTACCAACGGCGCCAATATCGCCACCCTGAAAAAAGACGATCCCAAGTATCACAACCGCCTATTCCGCAACGACGGTAACGGCGCATTTACTGACGTGACTACTGCGGCCGGACTTGCCGGCTCCGGCTATGACATGGGCGTCGCGGTCGCGGACTATGACAACGACGGCCATCCCGATCTGTTCGTTGCCGGCCTGCATCACAGCACGCTTTACCACAACAACGGGAACGGCACGTTTACTGACGTAACTGTGGAGGCAGGCCTGGACGCGAGCTTGAATCGTCCTGATCCCGAGTTTGGCCCTTACTGGGCCATTACCGGTGTTTGGGTCGACGTTAACAATGACGGCCTGCTCGATCTGTTCGTCGTCAACTACATGCAGTGGAGTTACTCCGACAAGCCTCTGTGCGGGTTTGACGGGGCAGGCGATTACTGTCACCCCAAGTTCTACAAGGGCCAGGCGAATCAGCTTTTCTTGAACAACGGGGATGGAACGTTTCGCGATGTTTCGAAAGACTGGGGCCTGCGCAGCCATATTGGCAAGGGGATGGGTGTGGGTATGGCCGACTACGATCTCGACGGGCGCCCGGATTTATTCGTCACCAACGACGCCTCTTATAACTCGCTTTTTCACAACATGGGGAACAAGTTCGAGGAAGTCGCTTTCGAGACCGGCGTTGCCCTCACCGAAGATGGCAGCTTTATCTCGGGCATGGGCCTGGATTTTCGTGACTTCAACAACGACGGCTATCCCGACATTGCATACGTCGCTTTGGTAAACCAGACTTTCCCGCTGTTTCTGAACACGGGCAAGGGGAGTTTTCGCGAAGTCACGAGCGATAGCGGCATGCGCGATGCCAGCCTGAAGATGTCTGGCTTTGGCGCAGCGTTATACGATTTCGACAATGACGGATGGAAGGACTTCTTCGTGAGCGGCGGCCACGTCCAGTCGATTTCGCTGCCAGGTCAGCCCATCGATCAGCCCAACACCGTGTTTCGCAACCTTGGCGCAAACGGGAAATGGCAGCAGTTGACGGAAGAAGCGGGCTTCAAATCCGTACCACCGGCTCGTCATCGCGGCTGCGCCTTCGGTGATCTGGATGGCGACGGCAGGGTAGATGTGGTTGTAACCGCACTCGGCCAGGATGCCGAAATCTGGATGAACCGCAGCGAGAAGTCAGGACACTGGCTCGATATCGCTCTGCGCGGAACCAAGAGCAACCGCGACGGCATGGGCGCGCGCATCAAAGTCGTGACCAAGAGCGGCGCTCAGTATAACCACATGACCAGCAGCGTGGGCTACGCCTCCTCAAGCTACGGCCCGGTCCACTTTGGCCTTGGCGCAGAGAGTCGTGCGGACCTCGTGGAAATCCACTGGCCCTCGGGAATTGTTCAAACTCTGCGAGACGTTCCAGGCGACCAGGTGCTGAAGGCTACCGAACCAGCCCGCTGAAATTCTTGGCCCCGGTGCTTACTTCGAAGCCTTCATTTTGGGTGCGAGCTGGGCGATCTGCTGCTTCACCAGATCCGCGTCGCGTCCGGCGGGGAAGTAAGTCAGGCAGTTCCGCAGGTGCTGGATTGCTCCAGCATAGTCTGCCTTTCGCGCCAAGATCACGGCCAGCAGTTGTTCCGTGCCCAGAACTGTGTGGCGCGGATCGATGGCCAGCGATTTCGCAGCGCTCACAGCGGCCTCATTGATCTTGCCCAGCTGGAACTTGGCCCAGGCATCGTCGTACCAGAGCTGCGGCGTGCCTGCCGGGTCGAGCTGCAGCGCCTGGTTCGCGTCTTTTTCGGCCTCATCCCAATCCTGTGCCTGAGCGGCCATCCAGGCAAGCTGCTCGTAGGGTAAAACGAATTTTGGATCGGCAGCCAAAGCCTTGGAAAACGAGTCTCGCGCCGCCTGCGGGTCGGTCGCCTCCTGAAGTTTGCCCAGTTGAAACCACGCCCCGGCGAATTCTGGATAAATCGCAACTGCCTTCTTCAAGCTTCCCATCGCCCCGCTGGCGTCTTGATTGAGCCATTCCGCTCTCGCCTTCTCGAACGCCTTCATGGCATTGGCAGGCGCCGTCTTGGTCGTGCTGCTCAGTTCAGTACCGCTGCTGCGTTCTTCTGGGAAGAGCGTAATCGTCCCCAGATCCGGCTCGTCGCGCAGATTCCGCACGGTGATCGTGACAGCACTGGAACGAAATCCGGCCAGGGCTGCACGTACCTGGCAGCCCTCGTACTTGGTTTCCATCTGCCGCTGTGCATCCGCTGGAATCCGCTCCACACCGTTTATGTCCACAAACCTGATTACGAACTGGCCACGGAGATCGGCCTGGGTCATGTTCACGACGTCGCCCTTGCAGTCCACGGAGACCAGCATCGGCTGCCATGGAAGAGGTTCACCTTCCAAAGCGAGTTTGCCCAGAAGCACTCCTCCGGCGCGGCCTTGCGCCGACATGGTCGTCCAGTAATCGTAGAATCCGCTGTCCTGTATCGAGTCCGGCCGGGTAAGAGTGGAAGGTGGCGCGGCAGTCGAGGTGTGCGCCTGCGCCTCAGCCTCTTGAACGAGGGCTCCTATGAGAACGAAAATCGAACAGAATGAAAACGCAAAAAGAAAGAGAGTTGCCTTCACAGCGCACCTGCCTGAAAATTCTTACCTGCCACTATTGTACGGCGGCGCCAGATGCGGAGTTCGAAAGAACTTTCGAAGAAACGTTCGAAGGAATTTGCTCCGCCGCGAGCGCGATTCCTGCGCTATCCTACTAGAGATGCGGGCGGCGCTATTATTCTGTGCACTGTTTCCGGCACTATTTCCGGGCGAGTTCGCGGCTCAGGAAGCCAATCCAGATCAGCTTTTCAAACAGGCCATTGACGAACAGCAACATGGCGATTTTTCGGCGGCGATCCGTGACTACCGCAAGGTGCTGGAATTACACCCCGCTGAAGTTCAAGCCAAGGCGAACCTTGGCGCGGCTCTGGCACACGTTGGGCAGTTCGATGAAGCGATCGCAATGGACCGCTCCGCTCTGACTGGTTCCAAAGACAAGAATCCTATTCTCTTGAATCTTGCTCTTGCCTACTACAAAAAGGGCGATTTCGAAAACGCGCGCCAGCAGTTCGAGATTCTGCACGACGCTCAGCCAGATCGATTGCAGGTGGTGATTCTTTTGGGCGACAGCGATCTGAAGACAGGAAAATCGGACGCCGCCCTCAGTTTGCTGGAACCTCTCGAAACCAAATATTCACAGAATCCGGATTTTGAATACGTGCTGGGCTCGGCTTTGATCGGCACCAAGGGCAGAAGGCGGGAGGGCGTGGCTCGCATGGAAAAAGTCGCCAAGGCTGGTTCTGCGGCGGACGCTTACCTGCTTGCCGGTGCGACGCTCATGGACCTGAATGAATACGAACAGGCTCGCCAGGATCTCGAAGAGGCGCTGCGCCTGAACCCGCGCCTGCCTAAGATCTATACGCTGGTTGGCACGGCGAGAGACAAAACCGGCGATGCGAAAGCTGCCGAGCCGGCGTTTCGCGAAGCTCTTAAGACCAACCCTGACGACTTCGAGGCGAATCTATATCTGGGAGCTATACTCTACAAACGTCGCGAAATTGGCGAGGCCAAGGGTTACCTGGATCGCGCGCTGCGGCTCAAGCCCACCGATTCGATGGCCCGCTATGAAGCGGCGATGTTGAAGAGTACGTCGGGAGACTACGAAACCGCCGCTAAGGAACTGGAATCGTTGGTCAAAGACGATCCGGATTGGCTGGAACCGCATGTCGAACTGGCGACGCTGTATTACCGCCTGCACCGCCCCGAGGACGGCGCGAAGGAGCGACAGATCGTCGACACCCTCACCGCGAAACAGCAGGCGCAAGGCCCGGGTAAGTAGTCACGTCGTTTCATCGCAGGTTACGGCGTGACGGTGATCTGCTTTCCGGAGTACGACACGATTTTGTCGGCTTCGTCCGCCAGATTCACTCCGACTCCGTGGTTCTCGCTTACGAAGACGACACGGAATGTGCGACTCTCGACCATCCCGGGAAACTGTCCTTTGCGGTCGCCGATCGTCAACGTACGCCCTGCCTCGTCCCAGTGCAGCGGAATCATCGCGTAAACCCCTTTTTCGTAATCGTAATTGTCATTCTCATCTTCGTAGAGCGTGAAGTCGCCGTTGGCGCCGCGGTAAATGCGAAGTTCGATCGGGTCGGGTGTTTTCTCCGTGGACCACTCTTCATCCGGGCCTAGAGGAAGAATCGATCCCGCGCGGACATACAAAGGCAGACGGTCGAGTGGAGTGATAGAGTTGATCGTTCTCCCGCCATCGATTGCTGACCCAGTCCAGAAGTCGTACCACTTGGCGCCCGGCAGATAGACCGGTCGCGTCGCGGCCCCAGGATCGGTGACAGGGTTTACCAGAAACGCCGGGCCATACATGAATTGATCGCCAACGTTCTGCGCGCGAGGATCGGTGCGGAAGTCCATAGCCAGCGGCCGCATAGGCGTGTAGGCCTCGCTCGTCGTCTTCCATGCCAGCGAGTAAATGTAGGGCAGCATGCGATAGCGCAGGCGATCGAAGTTCACGAGAATCGCCTGGGCATCGGGTCCGTAAGACCACAATTCATTCTCGTCAGGGTTGCGCGTGCCATGAACGCGCAGAATCGGATTGAATGTGCCGTACTGAAACCAGCGAATGAAAAGCTCGCGGAACGCCGGATCTGCAGGGCTTCCGAAAACAAATCCGCCAATGTCAGTAGTCCAATACGGAGCACCCGAGAGCGCGAAATTTAACCCCGCCGGAACCTGGCGCCGGAAACTGAGCCAATCCGAATTGATGTCGCCTGACCAAGCGGTAACCCCGTTGCGTTGCGAGCCCGCGAACGCAGAGCGCGACAGAATGAACACGCGCTTCTGATCGGATGCGCTGCGTTGTCCCTGATACACCGCCTGCGTGTCGAGCAAAGGAAACGCATTGACGTAGCGATTTCCGCTGCCCGCCGCCAGCTTGTGACCCAATAGGATGTTGTCTTCCTGGCCCTCGGTTTCCGGTTCGGTCGTGTCCATCCACCAAGCGTCAAGTCCAATGCTGAACAATCCTTTATTTACTTGATCCCAGTAATACTTGCGCGCCTCCGGGCTGGTCGCGTCATAGACGGCCATCGCGTCGGTATGGTAGGGCGGCTTCGCATATTTGAATTTGTCGACGAACCAGCCCTTGCTCTGCATGTAATCGTAGTTCGCCGAGCCTGGCTCGAAGAATGGCCAGATCGAAATCATCAGATGGAAGTTTTCACTGTGCAGCTGATCGACCATCGCTTTGGGGTCAGGATAATTCTTGTTGAAAACGAATTCGCCTTTGCGATTCCACCAGAACCAATCCTGCACGATGTTGTCGACCGGAATGTGGAGATCGCGGTACTTGCGAGCCACGCCCAAAATTTCATCCTGCGACTTGTAGCGATTCTTGCATTGCCAAAACCCGTAGGCCCACTTCCCGAACATCGGAGCCTGACCCGTCAGATCGCGATAGCTGGCGATGATTTTGTCGAAGTCCGGCCCGTAGAGAAAGTAGTAGTCGACGACATCGGCGACTTCGGAACTGATGTAAAGAATATTGGCAAAGCGATTGTTGAAGCGACTACGCGAAGTG
>Ga0210390_10000648_pt1 | contig 36728 bp, 30 predicted proteins | sample IncBWH11OmetaG_FD_161050 | JGI IMG/M metagenome (GOLD analysis project Ga0210390, IMG submission 161050) | Forest soil microbial communities from Barre Woods Harvard Forest LTER site, Petersham, Massachusetts, United States - Inc-BW-H-11-O ...
GACGAGTGTTCGCCGGGATGCTATCAATTCTTGGGCATTATTCTGGGGACTCGCAGGCGTTTGCATCGTTTCCCTCGTTCGGCTATCCCAGCGACGCCAGGAATCGCGGCGCCAGTTTTCGTGAACACTACCGGTAAAAATTACAGGAGGACAGGCTTGATGCGTTTGCGGTGGACCGCGCTCATAGTGCTCGGCGTACTCACGATTCTCACGTCGAGTTGCAGCTCGAGCAACGGCAACACCGTCGCGCCAGGCCAGCCGAATCCCACCCCGATCATCACCGGCCTTTTCCCATCCAGCGTCACCGCCGGCAGCCAGTCCTTTACCGTGTTCATCGCCGGCACCGGCTTCATTGACGGATCCACCGGAACTTCCACGGCCTTTTGGAATGGCTCCGCGCGCTCCGCCTCCGTGAATATCAACACCGGGCAAATAGCGATCACCGTTCTGGCTTCCGACGTAGCAACGCCCGGGACTTCGCTTGTAACGGTTTCGAATCCGCTGCCAGGTGGCGGCATCACCATCAATGCCGCGCCGTTCACGGTTTTTCCAACTCAAACGAACACGCCCCTGATCTCTAGCCTCAGTCCGGCGATCGCCAGCCCCAAGGGTGCTGCGTTCACGCTCACCGTAAACGGTTCGAATTTTGTTTCTGGTAATGCGAATAATCCTTCCGTGCCGCCGCCGGCGCCGCCGACACCTTTTTCAGGCTCCGTAGTTGCTTTCAACGGCAGCCCTCGCACCACGGCATTTGTGAGCGCCACCCAGCTGACCGCGCAGATCAATGCTGCGGACATCCTCGCGGCCGGCTGTAATGGCATCAGCGTGTTCACCTACACCGGCGGCGGCAATGAAATTTTCTCGCCGGCGGTCAGCTTCATCTCTTCTTCCACCAGCGCGCCCGCGATCTGCTCGCTTTCTCCCTCCAGTGTTGTAGCCGGCGCTTCTGCTTTCACGATTACCGTCAGTGGCGCGAGCTTCGCCTCGAACTCCACCGTCAAGTGGAACAACAGCGCGCGCACCACCACGTTCGTCAACGCCAACACCCTGCAGGCGCAAATCACGGCGACGGACGTCGCCAAAGCCGGCGTCGTGCCCGTCACCGTGGTGAATTCCGGTGGCGGCACCACGCCACCTCTGAACTTTTCGGTCTTGCCCACTCCGCCTGTCACTCCCACGATTACTTCCATCGCGCCCACCAGTGCCACTGCGGGTGGCGGAGGTTTCACGCTCACCGTAACCGGCACGAATTTTCTCTTGGATTCCGTTGTGGATTGGAACGGCGCGGCGCGGACTACTTCGTTCAAGAGCGCCACGTCGCTGCAAGCGCAAATTCTAAGCACCGACCTCGCTACCCCCGGAACCATCGAAGTTACCGTGCTCAACACCGCTTCCAACGGCGCAGCGGCTTTTTCCAATGAGTTTCCGTTCACGATCAACGCGGCGGCCGGAGCTGCGGTGAAGTTTCCGCAAGTAGTTTCCGTCAGCATTGCGGGCGGTCCCGCCGATGGGCCCAGTGAAGCTCCGGCGATCAGCTCGGCCGGGCGCTACGTAGCGTTCTACTCTCAGGCCAAGAATCTGATCGCTCCCGCGGTCGCTGGAAATATTTTTGTGCGCGACACTTGCGTGGGCGCGGCAAATTGCACGGCCAAAACTTCGGCCGTGGATGTGGCACCTGATGGCAGCGCACCCAACGGCAAGGCCGGCAGGCAAGTGGCCATCAGCGCTGACGGCCGTTTTGTGGCGTTCATTTCGCGTGCAACAAATTTAGTCCCCGGTACCGTCGTGGTCTCGCTTGGTTACTGGGAATTGTATGTGCGCGACCTCTGCGTCGGAGCGAACGCTCCTTCCGGCTGCACGCCGCATACCGAAATTATTTCAACGGGTGCAGAAGGAGAAGCCGCGAGCGGCCCCAGCACCAGCCCTGCGCTCAGCGCGGATGGCCGATTCATAGCTTTCGTTTCCGCGGCCACCAATCTCGTAGCGGAAAAACCCGTTTCGTTGCCGCAAGCTTACGTGCGAGATACCTGCGCAGGCCCGACTGCCACGAAAGCCTGCGTCGCCCGCACCGTCGCCGTTCCTGTGGATGACGAAGACCGCGTTGCGGGTGCGCAAGCTGGACGCCCGGCAATTTCCTCCGACGGCCGTTACGTCGCTCTGGAAATGTGGACGGCTAAATCGGCGGCGCAGAATTCGGTGAGCACTTCGCAAATCGTTCTGGCGGACACCTGCCTGGGAATTGAGCCGCCTGTTTCTTGCGAGGCTGCTGCGGAACGCATTTCCTACGCGCCGGATGATTCCAATCTCGGCGGCGCAAATATTTCACCGTCTCTCAGCGGTGACGCGCGCTTTGTGGCCTTCGAATCGCAGCCACCTGCTCCATCGAATGGCAACGCCGCGCAAGTGAGCAAGGCCTACCTGCGCGATACTTGCCTGGGTGACAGCGCGCCGGACGGCTGTGTTCCGTCCACAACTCTAATTGCGAATGACAGCACGACCACGGCCGCCAAAACGTTGAATTTCTCTCCGGCGATCAGCGCCTCGGGAAGATACATTTCGTTTGTGTCCGGCGCTGGCGCTGCCGCCGCGCCCGCTGGCCAGGTTGCCACCGAAGGCTCGCTCGTCGTGCGCGATACCTGCTTCGGCGCCATCCTTCCTTGCACCGCGCACACCTACGCCGTCTCCGAGGCCACGGCTGTCGTTTCGACTACGCGTGCCGCGCTGGTCGCATCCGGCACTAATAAGTCTGCGCCATTGGCCGCGGACCGCTACAGCGCCGCCCCGCTCAGCGCCGACGGACACTTCGCGGTGTTTTACGCGCCAGATACCATCGCCGCGCAACCTGCCAGCGGCGTTGGCGACGTCTATCTCACCGTCACTCCGTTCTAATCTCAGTCGCGCGCTGCTGCTCAGATGTAAACACGTCCGCGCACGCAACTGGACTCGCTGCGCGAAATTCCTTATTCTCCTTTGCGACCCATGCCGCAAGCTCTCAAGCCTGAAGCACTCCACCCTGGCGATTCGGTGCGCATTCTTTCACTGTCGAGTCCTGTAAAGGAATCTCGTCTGCAGCAAGGCGTCGAAGAACTCGCGCGGCTGGGCTACACGCCAAAGTTCGATCCCGACAGAGTGCTTGCACGGGGCGATTTTTTTGCCGGCACCACCGCCGAACGCGGCGCGGCGCTCAAAGAAGCTCTCACAGAAACCACCACGCGCGGAATTTTCTGCTCGCGCGGCGGTTACGGCTCAAATTATCTGCTCGACGGCCTCAGTGTCGCGCTCGCCAGTCCCAAGGTGCTAGTCGGTTACAGCGACGTCACCTCGCTGCAGATTTTCCTGTGGCAGAAATTTCGCTGGGTTGGTTTTTACGGACCGATGGCCGCAGCTGGCCTGGACAAAGGCGCGGGAGCCGCTGACGGCTACGACGCCGAAACCCTGACTCGTGCGCTGACCGAAACCAAACAAGGCTGGACGGTCCCGCTTCCTGGAACTGAAGCCGTGATGCCCGGCTCGGCCGACGGCATTCTTCTTGGCGGCTGCCTTACGCTGATCGAAACCGCGCTCGGAACACCCTGGGAGCTCGACACTCACGGAGCGATACTGCTGCTCGAAGATCGCGGCATGAAGCCCTGGCAAGTGGATCGCGCATTCATGCATCTGAAGCAAGCCGGCAAGCTGCGTGGAGTGTCCGGCGTGCTGCTCGGTGATTTCCCAGAGTGTGAAGCGCATCCGGGCAGCGAGTCAGTCCTCGACGTCGCTCGGCGCATTTTGGGCACCATGGGGTTTCCGGTTGTGTGGGGCGCGCCGATTGGCCACACACCGCGGCCCATGTTGACGCTGCCGCTGGGCGTCCGCGCGCGTCTGAAGGCTGACGAAAATCCGCGCCTGGAAATTTTAGAGCCGGCCTGCCGCGCATAAGAATTCAGCAGCTTGATGAACGCGGCGCATCGCCGGCACGCACAAGGAGAAAGCAAATCGCAACGCGATCAAACACGGTCACCGAACACATTCATCTCCTCGGCATCGCCGGCGCGGCGATGGCGCCCGTCGCCGGAATGTTGAAGGAGCGCGGCTATCACGTCAGCGGCTCGGACGTGAACGTCTATCCGCCGGCCTCGACGCTCCTCGATGCCCTGGGAATCCGCTGGCACGAGGGATTCCGCGCCGAAAATCTGCAGCCGGCGCCGGATCTGTGCGTGGTGGGCAACGTAATCGCCCGTGGCAACCCGGAAATCGAATACATCCTCGACGAAAAATTGCCGTACTGTTCCATGCCGCAGCTCCTCGAGCAATATTTCATTCCCGGCCACACTTCCATCGTGATTGCCGGAACCCACGGCAAGACCACCACCACGGCCATGCTCGCCTGGATTTTTCACCTCGCCGGACGCAAGCCTGATTTTCTGGTGGGCGGCGTCTCCCCGAATTTTGGCGACCGCAGCTACGGCCTCGGCGGCGGGGAAGAATTCATCATCGAAGGTGACGAGTACGAGACCGCCTTCTTCGATCGCGGCCCGAAATTCCTGCATTACCATCCGGACGAGCTGATCCTCACTTCACTCGAGTACGACCACGCGGACATCTACCCAGACCTGCCATCTATCGCCGTGCAATTCCGCAGGCTGGTGAACCTGGTCCCGCGCCGCGGAAAAATTCTCATGTGGGGCGAGAGTGACGAGCTGAAACAAACCGTCGCCAAAGCATTCTGCCCCGTGGAAACTTTCGGCTTCACGCCCGAATGTGATTGGTGCGCGGGAGATGTGCACTGGCACGACGACGCTACCGAGTTCCGAGTTGCCTTTCGCGGCAGCGAAGTCACCCGTGTGCGCATGCCCGTCGCCGGCAAGCACAACGTGCTGGACGCGCTCGCAGCCACCGCGCTCGCCTACGGCCGCGGCGTCGAATGTGACGCAATCCAGCAAGCTCTTTCCACATTCGTCAGCGTGCGCAAGCGCATGGAAACCAAAGGCGAGGCCAACGGCATCCTGGTGGTCGAAGATTTCGCGCATCATCCCACCGCGATTCGCATGACGCTCGAAGCCACGCGCACGCGCTGGCCCGGCCGCAAAATCTGGGCTGCAGTCGAGCCGCGCTCCAATACCATGCGCCGCAAAATCTTCGAACACGTGCTGCCCGAATCGCTGGCCATCGCCGATGCCGTCGTTATTGGCCCCGTCAGTCGCGCCCAATTGCTCGAAGAAGGCGAGCGCCTCTCGCCTGAATACATAGCGCGCTCGCTGCTCGATCGCGGCCGCCCCGCGAAAGCGTTCGAATCATCGGCAGCGATCGTTGATTATCTCGCCGCAGAAGCCAAACCCGGAGACATGGTGATGGTCATGTCCAACGGCAGCTTCGATGGCCTCAGCGGCAAATTGCTCGACAAATTTAAATCGCTCGAAGGAGTCAGGAAATGAATTCGGCCGGGCGGATCGTTCTGGCACTCACCCTGTTGTTTTTCGTACGACCCGCGTCGGCCACCATCGGCTATCACATTTCCCTTAAGGATCCGGAGCAGCATCTCTTTCACGTCAAGATGCAGATTCCCGCTGCAGCCTCGGACCAGGAAATCATCGTCGCTCTGCCTGCCTGGAACGCGTTGTATCAAGTGCGCGATTTTTCCTATCGCGTACGTGACGTGCGCGCGCGGAATGCTGCGAGCCCCGCCGCGCCGCTGCCAGTCCGCATGCTCGACAAGCAAACCTGGAAGATTTCGCTCGCAGGCGCAGCCGTCGGTTCGGCAGCGCAAGCCGCCACCCTCGACTACAGCATCGAATGGGACGATCCCGGCCCGTTTAATTCGCAACTGAACGCGCACCACGGCTTTCTGAATTTCGCCGAAGTTTTGATGTACATTCCCACGCGCCGCGCCGAGGAGACGCAAGTCCAGTTTGAAGACGTACCCGAGGGCTGGCGCATCGCCGCCGAACTTCCCGCGGGCGCGACGCCAAATTCCTTCACCGCAGCAAGCTACGACAAGCTCGTGGACGCGCCAGCCGAGGCAGGGAAGTTCGCGGAATTTGCATTTGACGAAGCCGGCGCGCATTTTCGCGTGGTAGTGGATGGCAAAGACTGGCACCGCGAATCCCTCGAATCCATCCTGCGCGATATCACCAAATACGAAGTGCATCTGATGGGCGGCGCTCCCTTCAGTGAATACACTTTTTTCTATCACTTCGGCCCGTATCCCGAAGTCGGCGGCGGAGGGATGGAGCACTCCAATTGCACCGCGATCTCGACAGCGTCGGGCGATACAGCAGCCTCGGTGTCAGCGCATGAATTTTTCCACGCGTGGAACGTGAAACGCATCCGCCCGCAAACACTCGAGCCCGTGGATTACACCAAAGAAATGTACACGCGCGCGCTCTGGTTTGCCGAAGGCGTCACCAGCACTTACGGCTCCTACACTCTCGAACGCAGCGGACTCTGGACGAAGGATCAATTTTACGCGGACCTCGCCGGGCAAATCGGCGAGCTGGATTCTCGCCCCGCACACCTCTGGCAAAGCGTCGAGGAATCCAGTCTGGATGCCTGGCTCGAAGGCTACGACGAATATCGCCGCCCCGAGCGCAGCATCTCGTATTACAACAAGGGTCAAATCGTCGGAGACATGCTCGACCTCGCGATTCGAGACGCCACCGACAATCACAAATCGCTCGACGACGTCCTGCGCCGCATGAACGACGCTTACGCAAAGCAAGGCCGCTTCTACGACGACTCGCAAAGTGTGCAAGCAACCGCCGAAGAAGTCGCCGGTACAAAGTTTGACGATTTCTTTCGCGGCTACGTAGCCGGCACCGCAGAAATTCCCTACGACAAAGTTTTCAGCGCCGCAGGCCTCGAACTAAAAGTCGAACGCCGCGCAGCTCCAGACCTCGGTTTTTGGGCCAGCGGCCACAGTCTGGGTTCCAGCGCGCAAGTGCTAGTAACGCAAGTAGCGCCGGGTTCCACAGCCGAGGCAGCAGGATTGAAAAAAGGAGACGCTCTGCTCGCTCTAAATGGCCAGCCGTTGCCGCGATATCTGCCCGCATGGCTGCGCGAACAAAAGCCCGGCGAAACCATCACTCTGCGTGTGCAGCGAGATGGCAACGATCTGGATCTAACCTTCACGCTGGCCGCGATTGACCTTAATAAATTCACGCTCGTCGAAATCCCTGGAGCGACCGAGAAACAAAAACGCATTCGCGAAGGCTGGCTGAAAGGAAGAACCGATTGAGGTCGCCGGCATCGTCGCGCCGCTGAATCCATGATTCGCACAATCTTGGTGCTGACGTTCGTCGCTCTGGCCCTCCTATTCGTGCAGCCTTTGCTGATTTTGTGGACGCTGCTGACCGGCGACGCCAATTTCATGTATTGGACGTTCATCGGCGCCCTGCGCATCGTGTTGCGTCTCGCCGGGATTCGCGTGCGCGTCGAAGGCCTGGAAAATATTCCCAGCGGGGTCTGCGTCTTCACTTCGAATCACGCCTCGAATCTCGATCCCGTCGCTCTGGTGCCTAACATCCCCCGACGCGTCGCGCTTCTCGCCAAGAAAGAGGTCTTCCGCATTCCCATCCTCAGCAAAGCGATCACCTTGGCCAAGCTGATCCCGGTGGACCGCGCTGACAAAGAAGCTGCGGCGGAGAGCGTGGACATCGCTGTTGAATACTTGAAAGACGGCTTGTCGTTCTTGGTTTTCCCAGAGGGCACGCGCAGCCGCGACGGTCGCTTGCTCCCCTTCAAGAAGGGCACGTTCCTAATGGCGATCCGCGCCGCTGCGTGGGTCGTCCCCGTATCGCTCGCCGGAACGCAGCGCCTGATGCGCAAAGGGGATTGGACCATTCACCCTGGCGAAGTGGTAGTCCGATACGGCCCGCCCATCATGGCCGCGGAATATGCGGAAGAGGGGCGCGATGAACTTCGCCGGCGCGCGCAGGAATTAGTCGCGGCAGGCTTGCCCGAAGAACAAAAGCCACCAGCAGGGAACTGACCGAACCGCAGCGTCCGTCAGAAATTTCCACTCGCACGTGATCAGAGGCGCTCTACGGCGCGCTTAATTTCGCGACAGTCTCGCGCAACTCGCGCAATTCCTTCTGCAACTCTGGCAAGCGATTAAACACCGCCACCGATTTCCGCCACGCCAGATTATCCGTCGCCGGATAACCCGAATAAATCGCGCCTGCCGGAACATCGCCCGGCACTCCCGACTGCGCCGTCAGCACCGCGCCATCGCCAATCGACAAATGCCCCGCCGCGCCCACCTGCCCCGCCAGGATGCACTTGTTTCCCACCTTCGAAGTTCCAGCGAGTCCCACCTGACCGCACAGGAGCGTGTCTTCGCCCACTTTGCACGCGTGACCAACCTGCACCAAATTATCAATTTTCGTTCCGCGCCCGATTCGCGTTTCGCCCACGGTCGCGCGATCAATCACGCTATGCGCTTGAATCTCGACGTCGTCCTCAATCACCGTGATGCCAGACTGGCGCATCTTGTGCCAGCTACCATCATCCCGCCGCGCGAAACCAAATCCGTCCGCGCCAATCGTCACGCCGTTCTGCAGCAGCACACGATTCCCGATGCGGCAGTTCTCGCGCACCGTCACATGCGAATGTGCAAAGAAGTCATCGCCAATTTTCGCCCCTGGATAAATCGTCACAAAACTGTGCAACACGGCGTTGCGTCCGATCGAAACATCCTCATCCACAAAACAGTACGGCCCAACATGCGCCCCCGGCGCAATTTTGGCAGTCTTCGCGATCACCGCCGTGGGATGAATCTCCATCGCAAATCGCGGCGCCGGATGAAACATCTCAATCGCCCGCGCAAAATCAAGATAAGGATTCGCGGAGCGTAGCGCCGCAATGCGCACCGGCCCCGCGTCTTTCGCCACAAAGATCGCCGAAGCCCGCGTAGTTTCCAGTGCCGGCCGGTACTTGCGGTTCACCAGAAACGTCAATTCGCCCGGGCGGGCCTCTTCGATCCCTGCCACGCCAGTAATCTCCAGGCTCGCGTCGCCGTCAACCTCGCACCCCAGCTGCTTCGCAATCTCGCCCAATCTCATGATGGCTTCTCCTCACGCCCACAATTGCGCAGCCTCAATGTACAACAGAGACGCAATTCAGTCCTACGCCAGCCGCGCACGGCACACCACGGCGCCCGACGGTCGCACTCGTACGATAATCAACTATTCGTTGAAAAGTTTGGATTGCGAAGCCGCCACGGCGCCCGCAGCTCGGGGAGTCCGCCGAGCCGCCCCCACCACTCCCAATACCTTCATCTCCGCCAGCGCCGAACGCGGAATAAACAGTCGCAGGGTATTTCCATGCAGATCAGGAGGCGTCAATTGCACCGCATTGTCTAGCAGATCCAGCAAATCGTTCGCCACGATCCCTTCCATCACATCCTCGTCCCGAAAACGCAGCCGCACCCACAGCCCATCCAGCTTGGGCCGGCTCAGGAACACCTTGCGCTCGGGCTGAAACGCGTCGGGGAACTCCCGCACGAAATACACCGACTTAACGGAAGCCATCGCGACCGAAACATGCTCCCCGTCAGGAGTTAGTAGGTCAAACGCCTCCGCCCGCGCCAAGGCCGCAGGGTTCAAGTAGCCCTTCAGGTGGCCGCGGTCTAGCAGCAACACCACCACTTTCTTGCGAGTCGAGGCCGGGGCTCGATCTTTCACGTTTTTCGGGCCTTTTTCGGCGAGAATCTTGCTAATTTCCCAGGCGTTATGTTATTCTTGCCGCTGTTTTTCGTCAACTTATTGGTGCTTAAAGGGTTAGCATCGGAGTCACCGCCGATTGACCGAAAAGGGCAAGATCCTTAAATCTGCCTCCGTCATAGCCCTTGCCACCGTTATCAGCCGGATTTGCGGATACTTACGCGATCAGCGGGTAGCTATTCTGCTCGGCACATCGCCGGCGGCGGACTCGTTCATCCTTGCGTTTCGCATTCCCAATTTGATTCGACGCTTGACCGGGGAAGGCGCCCTAGGCGCCTCCTTTATACCCGTATTTACCGGTTATTTGCGCGGAAATCCACCGAAGGAGGCCTGGCAGTTCGCGCAACGAGCTTTCTGGGACATCGCAGTGATTCTAGCGGTCGTTGCGGCGCTAGGGAGCGTTTTTTCCCGGCAGATTGTCGGCAGCCTCACCGCCATGGGCGTCGGCCATGCCCACTGGGACCTGGCGATCTACCTGAACCGGATCATTTTTCCATGCGTCTTTTTCATGGGCCTGGCGGCGCTCGCCGGCGCGATTCTGAACAGTTTTCATCGCTTCGGCCTGGCTGCTTCCACGTCAATTCTTTTCAACGTGGTGTTCATCGCGTTTTCGTTCGGCTTGTTGTACCGGCCCATCATGAACTGGGCGCCGCCCGAGTATCGCACCCCGGCGGTCGGCCTGGCGGTTGGAATTTTGGTTGGGTCGGCGTTGCTCGTGGGAATGCAGCTCCCGGCACTCTCGAATCTGGGCATGCGCTTCCGCCCGGACGTCAATTTCGACGATCCCGGCGTGAAGAAAGTTGGCAAGCTGATGGTGCCCATGTTTTTTGGCGCGGGCGTGTTTCAGATAAATTTCTTCGTGGATTCAATTTTCGCGGCTTCATCGCGCATGCCGGAGGGCAGCATCAGCTCGCTCTACGTTGCGGACCGCGTGATGGAGCTGGTGTTGGGCAGCTATGCGATAGCGCTATCGACGGCACTGCTGCCCACCATGTCGCATCAGGCAGCCGAAGGGAAGTATCAGGAGATGAAGCAGACGTTTGCTTTTGCACTGCGCGTCGCTTCCTTCATCACCATCCCGGCGGCGGTCGGCTTGATTCTGTTGCGCGTGCCCATTACGCAGGTGCTTTTTCAGCATGGCGAGTTCATGGCACGTTCCACGGCGCTCACGGCCCACGCACTGCTGTTTTATTCGCTGGGATTGCCGGCGTTCGCGGCGATCCGCTTGATTACGCCCATGTATTACTCGACGCAAGATACGCTGACACCGGCAAAAGTGGGAGCCTGCGCGGTGGTTCTGCACGTAGCACTGAATATCGTGCTGCTCTTTGGTTTCGGGCGTTATTTGTGGAATGCCAGCCCGGCGCTGGCCAGCTCGCTCGCGGCCTATTTTAATTTTGCGGCCTTATTCTTAATTTTTCGCGGACGCTACGGCAGCCTCGGTTCGACGGCTATTTTCAGTTCGCTCGGGAAAATGGTGCTCTGCGCGGTGGCCATGTCCGGGGCGTGTTTCGCGGCTTTAAAATATTCGCATCTGGCGGCGCTGGAGCACTTTCTCGCCAAAGGCGCGTGGCTCGCCGCGATCATCATCGTCTCGTCGGGAATTTATTTCGCCCTCGCTTGGGCGCTGCGTTGCGAGGAACTGCCGGAGCTGTTGCTCCTGCTGCGGAGCGCGGAACCAAGCCCGGCCGCCGGCACGCTGGACGTTTCGTAGTAAGGCGCGCGACACGCAACAAGCGAGCGCAATTTTTCTGCCGGAGCTTTCATTCCGGCGCAACAAATCAGGAGCTGTGCATTGGAATCTGACATTCGAGCATTCTTAAATTATCTGCGCGTCGAAAAGGGCCTCTCGACCAACACGCTGCTCGCCTACCGGCGCGATCTCGCCAAATTCGCCGCCTTCTCGGCCAAGCGTGGGCTCACACTGGATCAATTCCAGCACACCCACGTGGTGGATTTCCTGCGCACGCTCTATCTCAAAAAACTGGACAGCCGCACCGTCGCGCGTCACCTCGTCACCATCCGCCATCTCTTCCGATTCGCTTTCACCGAAGGAATCATCAAGGAAGATCCCGCCGCCAACGTGCAAGCCCCGAAATTTCGCCGCTCGCTCCCGGAATTTCTCAGCGTCGCTGATGTGGACCGCCTGCTCGCGCAACCAGACGTCAACAGCACCCTCGGCCTGCGCGATAAAGCTATGATCGAACTGCTGTATTCCACCGGCCTGCGCGTCTCCGAATTGTGCGGACTAAAAGCCGCGGACATTCAAACCGAGGCAGGCTGCCTGCGCTGCATCGGCAAGGGCAACAAAGAGCGCCTGGTCCCGGTGGGCCGCGCGGCGCTGGAACTCGTGCTGCAATATATGAAAAAATCTCGCCCCGAAATTCTGGGAGACAGAACTTCGCCGTATCTTTTCCCATCGCGCACTGGCACGGCGATGAACCGCATCGCATTCTGGAAAATCCTGGGAGCCTACGGGCGCAAAGCGGGGTTGCGCAAGGCCCTCACGCCGCATATGCTGCGGCACAGTTTTGCCACGCACCTGCTTGATCGCGGAGCAGACTTGCGCTCCGTGCAAATGATGTTCGGCCACGCGGATATTGCAACGACGCAAATCTATACCCACGTTGTCGAAGAGCGTTTGAAACAAGTTTATAAAGCGCATCATCCGCGCGCCTAGCGGTTCGCGCGCAAAAAATCGAGGAAGGCGGAAATTTCATGCCCGATTACATGTATCTGTTGGAAAGCCGGCTCTCGCCGGAACAACGCGCCGTGATGGAGCGCGTGCAGGAGCTTTCGCGCACGCAGGACGTGAACGTCTATCTCACGGGCGGTGCGGTGCGCGATCTGATCTCCGGCATGCCCATCCGCGATCTGGATTTCACGGTCGAAGGAAATCCCGTGAAGATGGTGCGCGAGCTGGAAAAAGGCGGCGCGCGCGTCGTCTGGGAAAGCGAGAAGATTCGCCACCACGAAATGATTTTTGCGGGAGACGTGGACGGTTCCATCTCCGCCGCGCGTGAGGATTTCTACGAGCGTCCCGGCGTAAAACCCGAATACCGTTTCTCCAGCGTGATGGAAGATCTGCGCCGCCGCGATTTCGGCATCAACGCCATCGCCATTTCGCTGAACACGCAATCGCGCGGCCTGCTGCTCGATCCGATGAACGGCCTCGCGGACCTCGAGAAGCAGGAAGTCCGCGCGCTCTCCATCCACGCTTTCACCAATCAACCCATTCGCCTCATGCGCATCCTGCGTTACGCCGCTCGCATGGGATTCAAAATGGATCCACGCACGCAGGAGTGGTTTGACCTGGCCATCGAACGCGGCGTCACCGACCGCATCGAAGGAGTGGACGTCGGCCACGAAATGCGCGCGCTGGCCCGCGAAGACAATCCCGTCGCCACGCTGAAGCTGTGGGAAGCGCACGAAATGCTTGCGCTGATTCATCCCTCGCTGCAAAAACGAAAGCCGGATTACGACAGCCTCAACAAGCTCGCCCGCGTGCGCTTCAACCTTTACAGCGCGGGTTTGCGTCCGCGGCTGCACCTGGCCGTCGCCTATTACACTCTGGGCCGGCTGAAATCGCGCGAAGCCGCAGCAGCCTTGCGCCACTTGGAATATCGCAACGCCGAAATCGAAGAAGCGGCAGAGCTGATTCCCGAAACACAAAAGGTCGTAAAAGTTCTGAAGAGCGCCAAGACCAACGCCGCCAAAGACGCCTACTATTATTTGGCGTCCTTGCCCGCCGAAGTCCTGGCCTTCATCGAAGTGGAAATGCCCAATCCCCGCGCGCTTTCCAAGATTCGCAATTACCTGCAGAAGTGGCGGCCGCTGCGCATGGCCTCGCCGGCCGGGGAACTCGAAGCACTCGGCGTCGAGAGAGGACCGAAATTCGACAAGATCGTCGAACAATTCTTCGAGCTGCAATTGCGCGGCAAGGGCAAGACTCCCGAAGACCGCACCAAAATCCTGAAAAATCTCGCCGGCATCAAAGACGAAATCAAAAAGCCTGAAAAAGAGAAAAAGAAGCGCAAGGGCGCCCCGGAAACCGCTCCGCACGCGGAAGCAAAGCCGCAGGACAAATCCAAGGGAGCCGCGACAGGCGGCAAAACTGCGCCCGCCGCGGCAGCCGACGGAAAATCGGCGCCCGCCGGCAAAGCCCCTGCCGCGACAGCCAAGCCGGGACAATCCGCAGCAGCGGCCATCGGCGCACGAGCGCAAGCCAAACACGATAAGGCCGCGCACGACGACAAAGCCGCCGGAAAAAAATCGAAGCCGCGCCGAGCGAAAAAAGCACGCCGTTAACGGCAATGCGAGCCTTTACACAATCAGCGGACAAACATCAGCCGTAGATTGCTGTTACGCGCAAACTCAAGCTGGTTTAGAATGAACTTCGCATGGATGCCTCGAACTTCGTTCACCTTCATCTGCACACGGACTACTCTCTGTTGGACGGCGCCTGCGAAATCGGCGAACTTACCGCCGAAGCCGCCCGTCGCGGCATGCCCGCAGTCGCCGTAACGGATCACGGTAATCTTTTTGCGGCCGCAAATTTCTATCACCAGGCGACCACTCACGGCGTAAAGCCCATCATCGGCTGTGAAATGTACGTCGCGCCAGACAATCATAAGAATCGCGGCACCGGCGCCGAGCGCTCCAATCACCTCGTCCTGCTGTGCGAAAATGAAAAGGGCTACCAGAACCTCATCAAGCTGGTTTCCACGGGATATCTCGATGGTTTCTACTACAAGCCCCGTGTGGATCACGAACTGCTCGCGAAACACAGCGAAGGCCTCATCGCTCTCTCCGCCTGCCTGCGCGGCGAAGTAGCCGACGCGCTGCTCTCCGAAAAATACGATCAAGCCCAAAAAAGCGCATACCGCCTGCGCGATATTTTTGGCAAGCAAAATTTCTTCCTCGAAGTGCAGGACCAGGGCCTCGAGCAAGACATCCGCGTCAATCGCGATCTGGTGCGCCTCTCCAAAGAATCCGGCATCCCGCTCGTCGCGACCAATGATTGCCACTACCTCACGCAAGCCGATTCGCACGCGCAAGAAGTCCTCATGTGCATCCAGACCGGAAAAACCATGAGCGACGCCCAGCGCATGAAATTCGCCACTGACCAGTTTTATTTCAAGACCGCCGAAGAAATGGCGCACGTATTCCGCGAATTGCCAGACGCCGTCACGCGCACCGTAGCGATCGCCGAACGCTGCAACGTGAAGATCCAGCGCGTCAGCAATCCATTTCCAGAATTCAAAGTTCCCGAAGGCCACACCACCGATTCATATTTCGAACGCGTCGTGCGCGAGGGTTTCGCCTCCCGCGCTCCGCAAATTGAGCGCCTCACGAAAGAAGGCCGCCTGCGTCATCCCCTCGCGGATTACGAAACCCGCCTGACAGCCGAAATCGAAATGATCAAGAAGATGCGCTTCGCCGGCTACTTTTTGATCGTCTGGGATTTCATTCATTACGCCCGCGCCCAAGGCGTCCCAGTAGGCCCCGGCCGCGGTTCCGCCGCAGGCAGCCTTGTAAGCTATTCGCTGCGCATCACCGACGTTGACCCCATGCAGTACGAACTCCTCTTCGAGCGCTTCCTGAACCCCGAACGCATCTCCATGCCGGATATTGATATTGACTTCTGCATGCGCCGCCGCGGCGAAGTGATCGAATATGTCCGCAATAAGTACGGCGCCGAAAGCGTCGCGCAAATCATCACCTTCGGCACCATGGCCGCGAAAGCCGTGCTGAAAGATGCCGGTCGCGCTCTCGACATGCCCTACGGCGAAGTGGACCGTCTCGCGAAAATGATTCCCACCACACTTAATATTTCGCTCGAGGACGCGCTGAAGCAAACGCCCCAACTCGAAGCCGCGCGCAAAGAAGGTCAGGTAAAAGAACTGATCGAAGTAGCGCTGCGACTCGAAGGCCTCGCCCGCCACGCCTCCACGCACGCCGCTGGGGTCGTCATCTCACCGCGCCCGCTCACCGAAATCGTCCCGCTCTACAAGTCGAACAAGGATGAAATCACCACGCAGTACGATATGAACGCCCTCGGGCGCATCGGCCTGCTGAAAATGGATTTCCTCGGCCTCACCACCCTCACCATCCTCGACGACTCCGTGCGCATGATCAAACAAAACCGCGGCATTGACCTGGACCTCACCACACTCCCGCTCGACGACGCGCCCACTTATGCGCTCTTCGCCCGCGGCGATACCACCGGCATCTTCCAATTTGAATCGCACGGCATGCGCGACATTCTCAAGCGCTATCAGCCCACGCAAATCGAGGACCTCACTGCGCTCAATGCGCTCTACCGCCCCGGTCCCATCCAGGGCGGCATGATTGACGAATTCATCGGGCGCAAACAGGGCAAGAAAAAAGTCACCTACGACCTGCCGGAGCTGGAAGAAATTCTTTCGGAGACCTGGGGCGTCATCGTCTTTCAAGAGCAGGTAATGAAAATCGCCAACCGCCTGGCTGGATACTCACTGGGTGATGCCGATATCCTGCGCAGCGCCATGGGCAAGAAAAAAGCAGACGTGATGGCCGCGCAGCGCGAAAAATTCCTCGCAGGCTGCGCCGCCGGAAAAGTTCCCGCGAAAAAAGCCACCAAGATTTTCGATCTGATGGAAGAGTTCGGCCTCTATGGATTCCCGAAAGCCCACGCCTGCGCCTATGCACTGCTCGCGTACCAGACCGCCTATCTGAAAGTCCACTACCCGGTCGAGTTCATGGCTTCGATGCTCAGCTCCGAAGCCGGCAACACCGAAAAAGTCGTGAAGTACATCAACGAAGCGCGCGGCATGGGCATCCGCGTCCTTCCGCCAGACGTTCACGAAAGCGGCCTGTACTTTACTCCGGTTGGCGACGACATTCGCTTCGGCCTAGCGGCCATCAAAAACGTCGGCGAGAACACCGCCAAAGCCATTTGCGAAGCGCGCGGCGAGATAGGCCGCTTCCGTACGCTCTTCGAGTTCAGCGAAGCGATCGAACCTAAATTTTTGAACAAGCGAGTGCTCGAGAGCCTCGTCAAAGCCGGCGCCCTCGATTGCACCGGCGGCTCGCGCGGACGCCTCTTCGCCGCCATTGACCAAGCCATCTCCCGCGGCCAGAAAAAACATCAGGAGAAAACGGTAGGGCAGGGCGGCCTGTTTCTCGCCGGGCCCAGTGAACTTCACAACAGTCAGCCCTGGCAAGAATCCGAACTCCCCGAAGCCGATGACTGGTCCGAAGAGCAGCAACTCGCTGGAGAATATTCCGTGCTCGGATTTTACATTTCCGGCCACCCGCTGGATAAATATGCCGGCCGCCTGAAAGACTTGAACGCCTCCGAACTGGCGACGATGGAAAGCCGCAAGAACAACGAAGACCTCGTCGTCGCCGGCATCATCGTGCAGATTCGCCCCATGCGTTCGCGTCGCGGCGCCCGCTGGGCGATTCTCACTTTGCAAGATCGCACCGGCGTGATCGAAGCCCTCGTTTTTCCCGAAGCATTCGCCAAGCTGGAAGCGATTCTCAAATCCAATACACCGCTGCTGGTCAAAGGCCGCGTGGCCGTGGAAGATGTCGGCACGCGCCTGATCGTCGCCGATGCGCGCCTGCTCGATCAACTCGCCGATCGTCCGCCAAGCCTGTTGCGCGTGCGCATGGACCTGAGCACGGTGAACACCGGCGCGCTCGACCAGCTGCAAAAATTGTTCTCCAGCCGCCCAGGCCGCTGCCGCGTATCGTTCGAACTGATTAAAGATGATGGCAGTGCCGCGACGCTCGACATCGGCAGCGCTGTCCTGGCTGACCGAGAGTTGGTCGAACGCGTGCGCGAAATCTGCGGCACGGATTCCGTCGCGCTGGTGCAATAGGCCGCGTGCGCTAAAATAAATTGCCGGGCCGGCCGGCAAGGTCGCCCGCAATCGAAAGCGTCAATCTCCGAAGCGATAAGAGGGAAGTGAATTGGCCGAAGGTGATTCAGTGAGCAAGCGCGAGATCCTCGCCGAGAAGCTGCGCAAACGCCGCGAGCGCAAAGAGCGCATGAAGAAGTTTCGTGCGATCAAAAAGGCCCGCCGCGCCGCGCGCGAAGCGGCCGCCGCCAAGCCGGCCGCGCAGAACCCCGCGAAGCCCGCGCCCTCGTCCGCAAAACCAGCGACAAATACCCTGCGAGCCGGCACCAAGCCCCCCGAAATCCTGAAACCGCAAGCCGCAAAATCCGCCGCAGCTCTCACTCCCGGCGAAATTGACAAAATGAAAAAGCGCGAAATTGACGCGCTCGAGCGCGACGTCGCCGACCTCAGCCGCCTCACCGCGCCCACCGGCGAACAGTCCGTCGAAATCCAACGCATCCGCCAGGAAGTGGACGAACTCAAGCGCGAGTTCTACATCCACCTCGGCGCATGGCAGCGTCTGCTCCTCGCCCGCCATCCGCAGCGTCCCTACACCGACGATTACATCCGCCTGCTCTTCGAAAACTTTTCTGAAATCCACGGCGACCGAAATTTCGCCGACGATCCCGCGCTCATCACCGGCATGGCCAAATTTCACGGCCAGCCCGTCATGATCATCGGCAGCCAAAAAGGACGCGACACCAAGCAACGCCTCGCGCGCAATTTCGGCCAAGCGAAGCCCGAAGGCTACCGCAAAGCTCTGCGCGCCATGCATCTCGCCGCGAAATTCGGCCGCCCCATCATGGTTTTTGTGGATACCCCGGGCGCCTATCCCGGAGTGGACGCCGAAGAGCGCGGCCAGGCCGAAGCCATCGCGCACAACCTCCGCGAAATGTCGCGCCTGCCCGTGCCCATCGTCATCACCATCACCGGCGAAGGCGGTTCCGGGGGAGCGCTGGCTGTCGCCGTCGGCGATCGCGTGTACATGCTGGAAAATTCCGTGTACTCGGTGATCTCTCCCGAAGGCTGCGCTTCCATCATGTGGCGCGACCCCACCAAAGCCGAAATCGCTGCCGAAGCCCTGAAAATCACCGCCCCCGATTTGCTCGACATGAAATTAATTGACGAAATCGTCCCCGAGCCCGAAGGCGGCGCGCACAACGATCCCGAGGCCGCCGCAAAAATGCTCGACCCATTCCTCACCCGCGCGCTCGACGATCTCTCCCGACTTTCCCCGCGGGAAATCGTTGACCAGCGTTACGAAAAATTCCGCCGCATGGGCCAGTTCTTCGCCTAGATCTAAAATCTGTGATATGAGTTGGCAGGCCCGCACCAGCGCTTCCCACGGAGAAATCTAATGTTCTGCCAATACTGCGGAGGCCCACTCGATGAAGGTGCGCGCTTCTGCAAATCTTGCGGCAACGCCGTGGCAACTCCAGTGCCCATCCCGTCTACCGCTGCGCGTCTCGCACCGGCGGACCCCGCGCAGGTCTTTCAGCATCACGTCCGCGTTCTTGGTATCATCTGGCTGTCGTACAGCGTTTTCGGAATCATCATGTCCATCTGGATTCTCGCCTTCAGCCACTATTTTCTCCCCGGCATGCAGGATCTTATGTCGCGCGGCGGTGCGTCGTTTCCGTTTCCGATCATTCACTTCATGCACGTGATCTACGCGATCTCTTCGGCCTACGGCGCGGCCACCGGAATCCTCGGGGTCATAGCGGGTGCGATGCTGCTGCAAAAAAAGCCCGCTGCGCGAATCCTCGCCATCGTCGCAGCTTTCCTCAGCGTGCTCAGCTTTCCGTTGGGGACGGCCGTCGCCGTGTACACGCTAATCGTGCTAATGCCCAAAGAAGCGGCTCGCAATTACCAGCAACTCGCTTTGGCTCCTTGAAACGAATTCGAGCCGCGCGCGAAGATATCCGCCCGCGAAGGCTCTGACTTCGCGTTCCTAGCGGCGTGCTTCAGTGCGCCATCCGTGGCGTGGCAAACGTCACCACAATGCGCCGCGCCTTGACACTCCGCGTCGCATGTAGTCCTATTCGTCAGTCGCACATCGTCGCGGTGTTCCAGGAGGCATCGATGCGGCGTCTCGGAATCTTGTGGGTTCTCTACGGTCTGCTACGCCTCATCGGCGCACTCGGAGTATTTCTGTACAGCAACGTCCTCGTCTTGATGTGGGGCGCGATAATCACTCGCGTGCCCAATGCCGAAACCATGATGGGCTTGTTCCACTCTGTTCTGGTTTTCGTGATCATTCTCGGAATCGTCGCAGGCGTCGTATCAATCATCGCCGGCCTGGTTCTGATGTCCAGCGGCGCGTCGGCCAAAAGCCTTGGCCTCGTCGCGGCCTTCTTCGGACTAACCAACGGTCCGCTCGGCATCGCGCTAGGCGCCTACACGCTCGTCGTCCTGGTTCCGGCAGGCACCCGCAACCCCTAGGCCATCGCCTCGATATATGCGATAGCCCCCCCCGCAGCCACTTCCGACCGAGTTGCCGCGAACTTCCGTGCCCGTGAAACCCGCCAAGCGCCCCTCCTTTCGCTTCGTATTACGTTCCCCATTGGAGCATTGAACACCTTCCAGCCCTCTTTCCATTGCCCTCCTTCGCCCCGTGCTTTAGCTTCGATAGCAGGGGATCGAAATCCATGGCGGACGCGAGCACACCTCTTATGGACGAAATTTTTCGGCCGTACGAAAAACTGGTTGAGATCACTATCCTCGGCAAGACGTTCCTCGTCCCCGAAAGAAATTCGCTGCTGCGCGCCTTCCAGTTCATCAGCCCGGAAACCGTTCCTTACGGCCGCTTCTGTTGGAATCAGGAATGTCAGTATTGCAAGGTGAGCTGTCAGCTTTCCGATGACGACCAGGCCCGCCCGATTTTAAGCTGTAAATTCCTAGTATCCGACGGCATGAACATCTCCGAGATGGCCCCCGAGCTGGTCGGCTGCCTGCGCCGCAAACTCGGCGCCGCCGCGCAAAATAATCCCACCACGCCTGCGGCGAACGCAGCATCAGAAACCTCCAAGCCCGATCACAAATCGAGCACGCAAAGCGAAAAACTAGATCGCTAGCTCCAGCGAATATCGTCGCCCGCCACCGCCGCATTCGAGACTCCTGTCTCCTTCACGTCCTCTGTGCAACCTCGATCCGTGCATCGAACTTGCGCGACAATCGCGCGACATGTCATCCTTGCAATTCGCCATCTCACGCCACGGAGATTCGTAAATGCCACTCTGCGATGGATGCGGTGCTCAAGTTGACGATGAGCACATTCGCACCCGCATCGAACGCCTCGAACGCGCCACGCGCTTCCGCCCGATTCACATCCAGGTGCTTTTCCTAGCCGCCGCACCGCCGTCGCAGCCCGAAGATGACTTCTACCGCGCCACAACCGGCACCAAGCGTTCCGCCGCATCCCAAATATTCTTCGACGAAATCACCAAATCCATCGGCCGCAAGCCCGGTGACGCCGCGGACGAAGAAGCCGCTCTCGCAGAATTTCAACGCGCCGGCTTCTATCTCGCCTGCGCCGTCGAATGCCCAATCGAAGCGCCTGAACAGCTCGCCGCAACCGTCAGCAAGTTCGCTCCGAGGGTGCTATTGCGCGTGAACACTTCCTACAAACCAAAATTCGTCGCGCCGCTGTCACCTGCATTGCAACCGCTGGTCGCGATGTTCCAAAACAACTCCTGGGCCGACCGCCTGATCCTGCAGAATGGCGCGCCCTTCGAAGCTCCCACCAACAGCGACCCACAGCCGCACGCCGAATTTGGCGCCGCACTGGCTGATCGCGTATCCAAAGCCGTCGCTCACCATAGCTAACGCCGCCGCATCGCAGCTCCGCGATTCCCGCGCGCGTGCAAAAATTGGCGTTTCGCGTGACGCACCGCCGCGTAAAAAGTTCCAAAAACCTCAAAAAATATTTTCGAGCGTGCGCGTAATTTGAGCAACCCACCTGACACCTCCGCCGTCCAACGCACTGGAGCTCCTCAGTGTTCACGCGATCGATTCTGACCTCGCGGGCTCAGTCACGCTGGTAGTTGGCCGATAGCTCTCATAACAAAAAATGCATGGACCTTCATCGCCACGGGTTTGCCCGCGCGCGGAGAGGCCTGCTCAAAAAAACAACGGAGGCATTGAGAAATGCGTATCAAGATAGGTCTGCTCGTAGCGGTGCTGGCTCTGCTGTCCCTGCCGGCGCTCGCGCAGAATGGCAATTCGGAAGTTTCTGCGAATTTCACCGGAAACTTCCAGAAGCAAGCGAATGGTTTCGGTGTGACTGATACCTCGACCGATGCCGGGGGGTTTCTACTGAGCTATCGTTATCATTTCAATCGCTGGAGCGCTATCGAGGGCAACTACGGCAACACGCTTTTTTCGCAAGTCTATAATTCCGGCACAGTCACGCAAGCCCGCGTTCAGGAAGCCACCTTCGCCTACGTCTTCACTTTCGGAGTGGATCGCGACGCGCGTTTCCGTCCGTTCCTAGAAGCCGGCACCGGCGCATTGTTCTTTTCACCAACCGTCGCCGGTTCGACCGCGCCCTCGATTAGCCAAAATCGCCCCGCGTTCCTCTATGGCGGTGGAGTCCAGTACAAACTTACCCACCGTTTCAGCGTGCAGGCCGGCTACCGGGGGCTCATCTATACCGCCGCTGACTTCTCGGTTCCCACCCAGGTCACCAACGCCAAAACCAACATGGCCGAGCCCTACGTCGGCGTTTCGTTCCGCTTCTAATTTACCCCTGTAACAACCACCCTGCCGCGGCGGTAGCCTGCGCAGCCACAGGCTACCGCCGCGGATGTATTTGGATTGCTCGAAGCCGCCAACCTCGACGCAACTCGATGCGGCGAAGAGCCTTGCGACCGCTCGCTCGCGATATGCTAGAATTCCCCTGTTTCACTCAGGAGCACAATGGAGCGTTCACATGAATGCTCGGCATAAATTCCTAATCGGATCAGGAATCATTATCGCGACGCTGCTAGCCCTGGCCTATGTAGGCTTCACCCAAAGCAAAACTTATTACCACACGATCACGGAGCTTTCGACACTCCAAGGCGCATCTCGCCACCAACGCATGCGCGTCTCCGGCAACGTGCGCGCTGGTTCCATCGAGCATGTATCCAACCGCGTGGATTTTGTGCTCACCGAGCAGGGCAGGGACCTCCCAGTAAGCTACGTCGGTCGCGATCCGCTGCCGGATACGTTCAAAGACGGCGCGCAGGCCCTGGTCGAAGGCAAGATCCTGCCTGACAATCATTTCGAGGCCGAGCAAGTGCAGGCCAAGTGCGCTTCAAAGTACGAAGCAGCGCCGGTCGGCACCACCCCGGCCGCGCCGCAGCCGGGACAAACTTCGACGGGCGCCGCCGGGCGACCTTCAGGAAATTAAGTTTCTTGAGAACTGAGAAAGCATCGCCGGAGAATCCGTGGATATTTTAGGCTCGTTTGCACTACTACTCGCCTTCCTTGCGGCGGTTTACGCGGTTCTCGCGGGCATAGCGGGCATCATCACGCGCCGCACGCTACTCACCAAGAGCGCGCGCAACGCCGGCATGGCCGTGTTCGTCCTCGTGACAATCGCCGTCGCCTGCCTGGAATATTTCTTCTTCACTAACGATTTTTCCATTGTTTACGTAGTCGAACACAGTAATCGCGCGCTCCCCGGCTTCTATAAATTCGCCGCGCTCTGGGCCGGACAGGAAGGCTCGCTGCTTTTCTGGTCGTGGCTGCTTTCCATCTACGCGTTCCTCGTGCTCTTCCTGAATCGCAAGCGCCATCCGGAACTCATGCCCTACGTCGGAGTGGTCCTCGCTGGCGTGCAAACTTTTTTCCTCACGCTAAATAATTTCGTCGCCACGCCCTTCCGCGTTCTCGCCGGTCCGGACAACGCCGGCGTGATGCATCTGGCAAAAATGTCCGAAGGCCACGGCCTCACTCCGCTGCTGCAATATCCCGAGATGGTGATTCACCCGCCGATGCTCTATCTCGGCTATACCGGCTTCTCAGTCCCGTTTGCATTCGCCCTCGCAGCGCTGCTCGGCCGCTACCCCGGCGAAAAATGGATCCACATCACCCGCCGCTGGACCATGATTGCGTGGTGCTTCCAAAGCATCGGCATTCTCCTGGGCGCGCACTGGGCCTACGCCATGCTCGGCTGGGGCGGGTATTGGGCCTGGGATCCGGTGGAAAACGCATCGCTCCTACCGTGGATCACTGGCACCGCGTTTCTACATTCCGTGATGATGCAGGAAAAGCGCGGCATGATGAAAATCTGGAACGTCTGGCTAGTCTTCACTACCTTCATGCTCTGCATCCTCGGCACGATGCTCACGCGCTCCGGCGTAGTCAGCTCCGTGCACGCCTTCGCGCAATCTTCCATCGGCAGCTGGTTCGTGGGATTCCTGATCATCACTTTCGTAGTCTGTTTCGCGGCGTACTGGAAAAATCGCGATTACCTGCGCAGCGATAATCAGCTCGATTCGCTCGTCTCGCGCGAATCCAGCTTCCTGTTCAACAATCTCATCCTGCTTGCCGCGTGCTTCGCCGTTCTGTGGGGCACGCTCTTCCCGGTCCTGTCAGAATGGGTGCAGGGCAGCAAAATCAGCGTCGGCGCGCCCTTCTTCAATAAAGTAAACGTCCCGATCGCGCTCTTCCTGCTGTTGCTCACCGGAGTCGGCCCGCTGCTGGCCTGGCGCAAAACTTCTTTCGACGCTCTCAGACGCAACTTCGCGTGGCCCTTCGCCGGCGGCGTGCTCGCGGGAATCATCGGCTTCATTTGGGGCTTCCGCGATATTTACTCTCTGCTGTGCCTGATCCTCGGTGTATTCGTCACGCTCACTATCGCGTCCGAGTTCTTCCGCGGCGCCCGGGTCATTTCCGCCCGCGACGGCACGAATATTTTCACTTCGATGGGCGAGCTAACCATGCGCAACACCCGCCGCTACGGTGGCTACGTCGTCCATTTCGGCATGGTGCTGATCTTCATCGGCATCGCCGGCACGCCATTCAACAAAGACCTGCAAAAAGAAATGGGCGTAGGCGAATCGTTGCGCATCGGCCCCTACACGATCCTGTGCCAGACCTTCGATCACATCGAAACGAACAACTACACGTCGCAACGCGCCACCCTCGAAGTTTTCAAGAACGGCAAATCGGCCATGATGCTGTTCCCGGAGCGCCGTCTGTTTCGCGCCAGCCAGATAACCGAAACCATGGTCGCGATCCAATCCTCGCCACTGCGCGACTTGTACGTGGTGTACGCCGGCGAAAGCCCCGACAGCGGCAAGCCGGTGATTCACGCCTACTTGCTGCCACTGATCAAATGGATCTGGTTCGGCGGAATCGTAGTAGTCCTGGGCACCGGCCTCGCGCTGCTTCCAAATCGCCGGACCGCCCTGGTCCTCCGCCCGGCCACAGAGCGATCCTGGGCCGGCACGCTAGCGGAATCCACCCCAGCAATCGGCGCAGTAGCCCGCAGAGTAGAAGGCCATGATTAAAATCCCTAATTCGCGAACTAACGAACGCATGCCAAAAAACTCCCGGCGAACTCTGCGGTCTTTCTCTACGTCCTTTGCGTTAATGTTTGCCTTTCGCGCAGTAGCGCTAGGCATGATCATAATGGTGAGCGCCGCCACGCCCGCAAGAGCACAAGAAACTCCGCGCGGCAAAGCGCTCGGAAAACGCGTCCTCTGCATGTGCGGCGGCTGCGAAGATTCTGCCGGCCTCTGCAATCACCCTGGTGGCACCTTCTCCGGCCCCTGCGAAACCGCCCGCGGCATGCAAAAAGATCTCGACGCCCACGTAACCCGTGGTGAATCCGACGACCAAATCCTCCAAGCCATGGTCGAACAATACGGCCCCACAGTCCTCGTCGAGCCGCCGAAAAAAGGTTTCGACCTGCTAGCTTGGATCATGCCCATCGCGGTTCCGCTTGTCGCGCTGGTCCTAGTCTGGGAAGTAGTCCGCCGCTGGCGCCATAAAGCCACTCTCGCTCCAGCCGGCGGCCCGTCAGTAAGCCCCGAGTTGCTGGCTCGCGCGCGACAAGAAGCAAACAGGGAACCAGGACGTGAACACGATGAGTAGCGTGGACATCGCCGTGGCCTGCGCCCTGCTCGCCGCGCTGGTGATCTATTTCATCTTCGGTGTCAAGCCCCAAGCTTCCGACGACGCGCCGCATCGCACCAAGCTCGACCACCTGATGGAACGCCGCGACGCCATCTACGAAAATCTGCGCGATCTGCGCTTCGAATTTCGTGCCGGTAAATTTTCAGAGCAGGATTACGAGGAAATCAAGCAGTCCCTGGAAGTCGAAGCCGCGCGCGTGCTCGCCGACATGGACCAACTCACCGGTGGCACTCCCACGCCCGCCACGCGCCAAACTTCCACCAGACTCACAACCGCCGAAAAGGTGCGCCAGTCATGAATTGTCGCTTCACCATCTTTCAAGTTCCCACAAAAATCGCCACGCATCGTGGCACGGCAATTCTCGCAACGCTCCTACTGCTCGCCATCGCCGCAGCAGCGGCGACCACCGCAACAGCCGGCACTCTCAACGGCACAGTAAAAAACGGCACCACCGGACAAGTAGCCGCGGGCGCCGACGTAATCCTTATCCAACTCCAAGGTGGCATGCAGCCGGTCGCCAACACCAAGACCGATGCGCAAGGCCAATTCCATTTCGACAATCCGCAACTCGGCACCGGTCCCATGCTAGTCCGCGTCGTCTACAAAGGCGTGAATTACCACGAGCCCATCACGCCGGGAAAAATGACCGCGACGATCGAAGTTTTCGAGCCGACGAACGATCCCAAGTCATTCAACATCGCCAATCACGCCATCATCCTGCAGCCAAACGGCGCGGACCTGATGGTCGGCGAAGAATATATGATTGCCAATAAAACGCAGCCGCCGCTCGCCTTCTATCGCGAGGATGGCTCCTTCGATTTCACTCTCCCCGATGGCGCCGATTTCAATCAAGCCTCCGCCTGGGGATCCTCCGGCATGCCAGTAGTGCAGGGAACAATCGACAAAGGCAAAAATAAAATGGCCATCGCCTTTCCGTTCCGTCCCGGCGAAAGCGGCGTGCGCCTTTCCTACAAAGTCCCGTACGCCGGCAATCACATCACGTTGCACAACGTCTCGCCCTATTCCAGCGAGCGCCTGATCATCGCCGCCCCACCCACGGTGCAAATTTCCGGCACCGGCATCACCGCCGCGGGACAGGATCAAGGCTTCAACGTGTACATGCGCGACAACGTCGCCGCAAACGCGCCGGTCGAAATCAGCGTCTCCGGCACCGCGCCCATGCCTTCCGCGTCGCAAGGTGGCGGCGGTGGTCCGGTGGGAGCTTCGAGCGCAGCCGGCGGTGCGGATGATTCGCAAAATCCCTCCGTGAATTCGCGTGCCGACGCCAGCTCAGCCGATGCGCCGTCGGCCAGCGCTACGACAATTCCCGCCCGTCTCGACAGCCTGAAATGGATTCTCACCGGCGGCTTCGTTTCCATCTTCATCCTCGGTTTCGCCTATCTCTGGCTGCGTCCGCAACCAGCCGCTACCGACGGCAGCGCATGGACGACCGAAGCCGACGCCCCAGCTCCACGTCCAACGAAAAATTCCGGAGCGCGTCCCGCGCAGCAGTCCGCAACCTACGCGCCAGCAGCAGATCCGGCGCCGCAGGCACGCGTCGCCACAAACCCGCCGTCCTCCGCAGCCCAGGCCTCGCGCGGCGCAGTAGAAACCATCGCGGGTGTTGACCACCAAGTTCAAAGCAGCCTCGACGATTTAAAAAATAATATCTTCCGCCTCGAACTCCGCCACCAAGCCGGCACCATCAGCGACGACGATTACGCCCGCGAACGCGCGCGCGTAGAAAAAGCCCTCCGCGACCTGGTGCAAGGCTAGGCGCCGCGCATTGCCCGTGCCCGCGACGCAAACGCCAGCCATCCCTGCTCGAATCGGCATATTGTTCGACAACGTCGAAAAACGTTTCGGTTCGCTGGCCGCACTCCGCGGCGTATCGCTAGATATAACCGCCGGAGAATTCGTCGCCCTCCTAGGACCGAATGGTGCAGGGAAGACCACGCTCCTGCGCATGGCCGCCCTGCTCATGAATCCTACACGCGGCTCGGTGCACTTCACCAATGGTCCAGCAATCGTCAGCGACCGCGTGCGCACGCAAGCGTTCGTTGTCAGGCCCAAGCACGTGATCGGCCTCGTCGGCCACAGCACGCTGCTCTACGACGAACTAACCGCCGCAGAAAATCTCGCGCTCTTCGCGCGTCTTTACGCTCTCGACAATATTGCAGACACCGTCGCCACTGCGCTCGAAGATTGCGGCCTCGCCACTCGCGCCGGAAGCTTGGTGCGCACCTTTTCCCGCGGCATGCGCCAGCGCCTGGCCATCTCGCGCGCGCTTTTGCATCAGCCGAGCCTGATCTTGCTCGATGAGCCCGCAGCCGGCCTCGATCGCCAAGGCCTCGCATGGTTTAGCACCCGCCTGGCCCGCCTGAAACAAGAAGGCTGCACCGTGCTGATGAGCACTCACGCGCGCAACGAATCGCTCGACTTAGCCACACGCGCCGTCGCCCTGGCAGGCGGGAGAGTCGATAACGATAGCGGCACAACTGGCGATCCGCGCGCATTGCTCGCAGCGCTGCGGGCGGAGCAGTAGCGTGACCACCGCCAAAGCTGCCGCAATAATCCTCGCCAAAGAACTCCGCCTCGAATTCCGCACGCGCGAACTCCTTACCGCCACAGTAATTTTCGCCCTAGTCGTAGTAGTCCTCTTCAGCTTCGCCTTCGACCCCACCGCCGCTGAATCCCGCCGCTACGGCCCCGGTCTCCTCTGGATCGCCTTCCTCTTCGCCGGCTCGCTGATGCTCAACCCATCCTTCGCGCGCGAACAAAACAACGAAACGCTCGACGCTCTCCGCATGGCCCCCATCTCCAGCTTCGCAATCCTCCTGGGAAAAATTCTCGCCAATTTTATTTTCATGTCGCTAGCCGAACTGGTCCTCGTCCCAATATTCGCGGTCCTCTACAATCTCTCGCTGGCAGGCATCGTCTGGCGCCTGATACTCGTCCTGGTCCTTGGCACGCTCGGCCTCACAGTCACCGGCACGGTCTTCTCCGCCATCTCCGCTCACGCCCGCATGCGCGAACTCCTGCTGCCGCTGCTCGTGCTCCCGCTGCTTACCCCTCTGCTGATCGCCGCGGTTGAATCCACAGCCTCCCTCTTCGCCGAACAGCCCGCACTCGACCGCACCTGGCTCGCGTTCCTCGCTGGATTTGATATTGTGTTTCTGACGGCTTCCTGGCTTTTGTGCGATCATCTTTTGGAAGAATGAAGCGTAACGAACGAAGATTCACGAATGAATAGTTTTAACCGATGCGCCGCAGCAAGGCTCTGCGTCCGCATCAAGGAAAAGGCCGCAGCAAATGAAGGCACGTTTCACCATCACCGCGCTCGTCGCCCTGCTGATTTTCTGCGCAGGCTATGCCGCCCTATTCATCGCGCCCGATGAAGCGACGATGCACGCCATCCAGCGCATCTTCTATTTCCACGTAGCCAGCTGGAACGCCATGTTCTGCGCCTTCTTCGTCGCCTTCTACGCCAGCGTCGCCTATCTCGTCACTGGCAAACGCAAGTGGGACGCCCTCGGCGTCTCCGGAGTGGAGGTCGGCGTCACCTGCTGCACGATTGGTCTGATCACCGGCCCCCTCTGGGCGCGCCCCGTCTGGGGCATCTGGTGGACTTGGGACGCGAAGCTCACCTCCACCTTCATCCTCTGGCTGCTCTTCATTGCGTACCTGCTGCTGCGCGGCTTGGTGGAAGATCCCGAAAAGAAAGCATCCCTATCCGCCGTCTTCGCAATTTTTGCCTCTCTCGATATCCCGCTCGTCTATCTAGCGAATCGTTTGTGGCGTACCCAGCATCCACAACCTGTGATCGCAGGTGGCGATGGCTCAGGGCTGGATCCCACGATGAGCAAGGTCCTGCTCCTTTGCCTCTTCGCCATCTTTTGCGTAATGATATTGGTGCTAGTGGATCGCTACCGGCTGGAGTTGCTGCGCAACGAAGCCGCCGAGCTCCGTTACGAAATCGAATCGCGCGGACTGGATGCAACAACTGACTACGCAGCAACCCCCGCGCTGCAAAAAGGTGCTCAATGAAAAACTTCGAATTCCTGTTTACGGCGTGGATGGTCGTCTGGGCCGTCTTCTTCGTCTATGAAATCAGCGTGGCCAGGCGCATCGCGCAAACCCGCGAAGAAATCGCACGCCTGAAACAGCAATTGCAACAGCGCTAGCATTGGCAACAAGAGGTGCACGATGCCCGACCCAAAAAAAATCGCAGTAGTGCTGTTCCAGCTCGGCGGCCCCGATAGCCAAGCCGCGGTCGAGCCATTCCTCTACAATCTCTTCTGCGACCCAGACATCATCAATTTTCCCGGCGCCTTCCTGGCCCGCAAACTCATAGCCAAACTGATCTCCACCACGCGCTCCAAAGTAGTCGGCCAACACTACATGGAAATCGGCGGCGCTTCTCCCATTCGCCGTCTAACCGAACAACAAGCGCGCGCCCTCGAAGTCGCTCTCAAGCCGCACATTTCCGCGCGTTCCATCGTTGCCATGCGGTACTGGCATCCCAACACCGCCGAAGCCATCACCGTCCTCGACAGCGAGCCGTACGACGAGCTAGTCCTGCTCCCGCTCTATCCGCATTATTCTTTCGCCACCACCCGCAGCAGCCTTAACGAATGGAATCGCCAGTACAAACCGACGACGCCTGTAAAAATCATTGACCATTTCTACGACCATCCCGACTACATTGCCGCCATCGTCGAACGCATCAACACCTTCCTGGCAGAAATCAAACGCCCCGACGAGATCCACCTGGTATTCAGCGCCCACGGCCTCCCGCTCGCGCTAGTAGAAAAAGGCGATCCCTACCCAAAACAGATCGAAGAGACCGTACAAATGGTCCGCGAACTAGGTGCCTGGCCCAACCCCCACGTCCTCTGCTACCAAAGCAGAGTAGGCCCGCAGAAGTGGCTGCAACCGTCGCTAACCACGACCATCGAAAAGATGGCGCACAGCGGAATCAAACGCATGCTGGTAATACCCATCTCGTTCCTCACCGAGCACATCGAAACCCTGCACGAAATTAATGTCGAAGCCCGCGAAGAAGCCGAATCCCTCGGCGTAACCGAATTTCGCATGATGCCCGCGCTCAACGATTCGCCCCTTCTAATCCGCGCGCTCGCCGATCTGGTCCTCCGCTCCGTCGGCATGCGCAGCGGCGTAGCCTCGCTCGCTTCGTAGCCGGCCACCGGTCGTTGCAATTCTGCAAGCGCCAAATACGCACAGAAAATATCAGTTGAGAAAGTCTTGACACAGCCATCCGCAAATCATATAACCCTTTGTTGATTAGCTATGCTTGATACGGGAATTCTCGACTCATAGATTTTCGTTTGCAGTAACAGCAGTCAACGGGCCTATGGCAGAAATTCCGGAAGGGAAGTCGGGTCAAGCCGCACCGTCGCCTGTAGCGTCGGCAGCGGTCGCGTCCCAGTCGCCGGAAGGGCATGAAGCGGCAAAAGCGGTCAATACTGGCCGCCGCAGAATCGTCTGGGCGCTCATTTGGGGCTACCTCGGCGTCAACTTCCTGATGTTCCTCCGTTTTTTCTTTCCCCGCGCGCTCTACGAACCCAACACGGTCTTTAATATCGGCTTCCCCGCCGATTTCAGCCTGGGCATTGACCAGCGCTACCTGATGACCAATCGCGTCTGGGTCGTGCGCGAGCCCGATCGTCTCTTCGTCATCTACGCCCGCTGCACGCACCTCGGCTGCACGCCCGAATGGAAGCCCGCGGAAAATAAATTCAAGTGCCCCTGCCACGGCAGCGGCTACGACAGTGAAGGCGTCAATTTCGAAGGGCCCGCGCCGCGTCCCATGGACCGCGCCAACGTCATGCTCGACCCCACGGGAAAAATTTCCGTGGATACCAGCCGGCTATACGTGGACGATCCGCGCGCCGGCGTCAACCATTTCAACGATCCTGGAGCTTTTCTGAACGTGTAACGCAGCACGCGCGGCAAAGTTTTTTGAATTTCAGCAAAACCAGTAAGCGTCACAGGCCACGTAGACTTGGGTTCGGAAGGGGTAACACCGAATGCCTGAAGAAAACGGCGGCAGCAAAGACAAAACCAGCGTCCTGGAAAAAGTCCAGGCCGACGCTGCCGCGTTGCGCGAAACGCTCAAAGAAAAGACCAAGCAGCAGGTTGACGGGCTGAAAGAGCCGGAGAAAACCCAGCTCTATCGCTCAATGTTTCGCGTCAAGCACGACGAGGAGCCGCGCAACCGCGCCCTTAGCGTCCTCTCCAACGTTTTCTTCCATCTGCATCCCGCCAAAGTCAATCGCGACGCCACCAAATACAATTTCACCTGGGGCATGGGCGGCATCACCTTCTATCTCTTCATCGTCCTAACTTTCACCGGCGTCCTGCTGATGTTTTATTACCATCCCACGAAGGTCCAGGCATTCCGCGACATTCTCTATCTCGAAAACGACGTCCCGTTCGGCAAGCTCCTGCGCAACATGCACCGCTGGGCCGCGCACTTGATGATCATCGCCGTCTGGCTGCACATGTTCCGCGTCTTCATGACCGGCTCCTACAAACGCCCGCGCGAATTCAATTGGTGCGTCGGCGTGCTCCTGATGGTCTTGACCATGCTCCTGAGCTTCACAGGATATTTGCTTCCGGACGACCAGCTCGGATTCTGGGCCGTCACGGTGGGCACGAACATGGCCCGCGCCACCCCGTTCTTAGGTCACGAGGGCCCGCTCGGCGGCTTGCTCGGCATGACGCCGTACAACGACGTCCGCTTCGCGTTATTGGGCGGCTCCATCGTGGACGCCAACGCCCTACTGCGCGCCTACATCTGGCACTGCATCGCGATCCCGCTAATCGTTTCCATATTTCTAGGCGTCCATTTCTGGCGCGTCCGCAAAGACGGCGGCATCTCCGGCCCAGCTCCGGTAATGCTAGAAAGCGAAATCAAAGAGGAACGCAACCCGCGGCCAGTAGTCCTGAGGCCCAGCGGCATGAGTCAGCACGATAAATGATTTTGTAGCGCCGGCGTCTCGCCGGCTCTTTGCATTTGCTGCTGCCCTTGAAGTTGTGGCTACCAGCTTTAGCTGGGCGCCTTTGACGTTGCCGTAAATTTTGTAAATGGCAGGAGCCTAACGGATGGATTGGCATCAAATCTGGGAAATCGCCTCAGCGCCGGACAACGTGCCCATCGTGGCTATGTTGTTCCTGATCCCGTTCTATCTCTGGTACGCGCTAAAACAAGGCATCGAAAACGACAAACTGATCGCCATCCTGGAATCCGACGCCAACCTCGCCAAAACAAAATACCGCAAGACGCAAGACTGGGACCCCACGTGGGAGCGCGAAGTTCACACTTGGCCCTACCTGATGCGCATGGAATTTCTGGTCGCGATCATCGTCACGGTCCTGCTGATGGTTTGGTCGCTCACGCTCAACGCGCCGCTAGAAGAGCCCGCCAACCCGAACGTGACCATGAATCCTGCGAAAGCCCCATGGTATTTCCTGGGCCTCCAGGAAATGCTGGTCTATTTCGACCCATGGATCGCGGGCGTCGTAATGCCCACGCTGGTAATCGTCGGCCTGATGGTCATCCCGTACATTGACGCGAACCCGCTCGGCAACGGCTACTACACCTACAAACAGCGCCGCTTCTCCATCTGGACCTTCATGTTCGGCTTCGTCGGCCTGTGGGTCCTGATGATCGTCATCGGCACCTTCATCCGAGGCCCGGGCTGGATGTGGTTCTGGCCGGGTAAAACTTGGGACGCTGAACGCGTGGACTATGCCGTGAACCGAAACCTCGATCAGGTTTTCGGCATTGACGGCTCGTGGACCTCCGCCATTTTTCACGTCACAAAAGATCAAGGGGCCATCTGGGCCCGCGTGGTCTTCGGAGTCTTCCCACTGATCGCGTTCTTCATCGCCTCTGCGATCCTGGTCCACTGGATCTGCATGCGCACCGATTTCAGCCGCAAGATTTACCAGCGCATGAGCCTGGTGCAACTCGTAACTATGTACACGTTCCTGATCCTGATGTTCTCGCTGCCGCTCAAAATTTTGCTGCGCCTGGTTTTCACAATTAAATACGTCTGGGTGACGCCGTGGTTCAGCATATGACGATGCGACGAGCATCGTCCTCCCGCCGAATCATCGCGGGATCAATATCACGCTGTAAGCTTCTGTCAATTTCATTGAAGAAGGAGATTCTTGGTGCCTGATCGTTCTCTAGAAGCCGGTCCCAACGATCCGATCAAGAGCAGTTCCTTCGCCTTCCCGCTTTTGATAGCCTCGCTCCTTCTGATGCTTACCGTCGCTTGGTCCTTCTACGTCGAATTCTACGGTCTGCAACCCTGGCGCGAATATCAAAACCGCTTCGCCAAATCCTATTCCACCTACCTCGCCAAGGAAGTAAAAGTCCAAAAGCAGAACGAAGCCACGGTGTACGCCTCCGCGGATTACAAAGCCCTGCTGGCGAAAGTCGACGCCGCCGAAAAAGCCGCGAAAGTTCAAGACGACCAGATTGCCAAGCAGATCGCGCTCCTCGACGATCAGCGCGCCGCTCTAGGCGATGCCTTCAAAGACGCCCGCGGCAAAATCGGCTCGCTCGTCTATCAATACGAAGTCACGCCTGCATCCAACAAGTCCGCCAAAGCTTCCGCCAAGAAAGAGCTGGAAGACGCCGAAACCGGGAAGAGCATCACCTGGAAAGTAGACTGGCCTCTCGGCGACGGCAAAATTCAAAAAGACAAGCCCTTCACCGGCAATGAACTCAACGACGTCTTCACCGGCATCATCGCTCAGCGCGCCGCACTCGTAGGCCAGCGCGGGGACGTGGATAAACCCGCAAAGGAAGCCCGCGACGCGCTAAACCAATACGCCTCCGAACATTTGCCCGGGCTCAGCTCCACGTCGCTCGAACTTCTGCAGCACTCGATGCGCGATTTCGACGCGCGCATCATTCAAATCAACGTAAATCCCCCAGGCGCGACGCTCAATAATCTCGGCGGCGCAGGCCTGGTGGACCGCTGCCAGTCCTGTCACGTCGGCACGGAGACTCGCTACGTTCCTGCCCAAGTAACGCTAACCAAAGCGGACCTCGGCTTCGCGAAAAGCAAAGACGCGCCCTACACCAGCCATCCCGACCTGCTGCTTCTCGAAACGCATCCGCTGGAAAAATTCGGCTGCTCGCCGTGTCACGGCGGCAATGGACGCGCCGTCAATTCCGTCGAGCGCGGGCACGGCCGCTACGAGCACTGGCTCTACCCACTCTACTATCCCGAAAATTACAACGCCGGTTGCCAGCAGTGCCATTCCCTGGACATGGTCACCGAGCACGCGCCCGTCCTCAACGAAGGCAAGCAGCTCTATCGTCAGAAGGGCTGCATCGGCTGCCACCGCTTCCAGGGTTTCGACAATCAAGACGAGCAGCTCGTCAATGCGCGCCAGCAAATCCTCGCGCTCGCGAAATCCAAATCCGACGACCTGCTTGAAATCCCGCGCCTGCAGAAACTCGGCGACACCGCCGCCACCAACGCAGCCGCAGAAGCCTTCAACGCGCAAGCAATCAACCTCACCGTGGACATAGCGCGCATGGATGCCACCAGCGAATCGCTCGAGCAGCGCAGCCACGATCTTCTTCAAGAAATAAAGAAGGTGGGCCCGGACCTGAAAGAAGCGCGCCAGAAACTGCGCAAAGAATGGATTCCTTACTGGATCGGCCACACGACCGAGTTTCGTCCCACCACAAAAATGCCGCAGTTCCGCATGTCGCAGGACGAAATCCAGGCCATCTCCGCATTCATCTGGCAGGATTCGCTTCCCGGCCCAGCGCTCGAAAAACAAGCGCCAGGCGATGCCGCCCACGGGAAGGATTTGCTCAATGAGCGAGGCTGCCTCGCGTGTCACGCTATCGGAGAAGGCGCAAACGCTGTCGGCGGCACGTTCGCCGCGAACCTCAGCCGCGTCGGCGAAAAAGAAAATTACGATTACGTGGTCCGCTGGGTGCACAATCCCCGCCAGCGCACGCGCCCGTATTGCCCCTACGAGAAAAAGGATCTAGGCCCAGAAGATTACGCGAAACACAATCTCCCGTACGTTTTCGATCTCGATCACTCGCGCTGCCCCAACGACGGCCACGAACTCCTCGTTCAGCAGCCCACCATCATGCCGAGCTTGCGCCTATCCGACGCAGACTCGCGCGACATCGCCAGCTTCCTGATCACTCAGAAACACCCCGACGCAAACTACGCCGCCGCGAACTACATGGACGACCCGCAAATGGCCGCCAAAGGCAAAGACCTAGTCCGCCACTACGGCTGCGCCGGATGCCACGAAATCAGTGGTCTGGAAGACGAGGGCCGAATCGGCACCGAACTAACCAATGAAGGCAGCAAGCCCATCGAGCGCCTGGATTTCGCCCTCTGGACCGAAGACGCCAAACGCGGCGAGCAGCCCGTCTTCAACGCGGACGGCACATACGTCCTGAAACCGTACACGCGCGATGGCGAAAAAATGGCCTGGTTCGATCCCAAAGGCTTCTTCGAGCACAAACTGGAAAATCCCGCGCTCTACGACGCGGGGAAATATCACGCGAACCCGATGGACGCCCTGCGCATGCCGAAGCCCAACCTGCAATCGCAGGATGAAGTTCAGGCGCTGGTAACCATGCTGCTCGGCAGCACCGATCCTACTCTGCCGCCGGAATACATGTATAAGCCCGCCGATCGCCGCAAGTACATTCAAGACGGCTGGTGGATCGTCACCAAATATAATTGCATCGGCTGCCATCAGATTGACGTCGGCCAGAAATCCGTGCTGCAGACCTTGCCGATGTATCAAGGCGATCAAAAGGGCAATCTGCCGCCGGTGCTCACCACCGAAGGCGCGCGCGTAAATCCCGAATGGCTCCGCGGCTTCCTCGCGAATCCTGCGCTCAGCACCACCGACACCAATCGCAACGGCGTCCGCCAATATCTGCAAGTGCGCATGCCCACGTTCTCTCTTTCGAACGACGAGATTCGCAAGC
>Ga0210390_10000649_pt1 | contig 36697 bp, 31 predicted proteins | sample IncBWH11OmetaG_FD_161050 | JGI IMG/M metagenome (GOLD analysis project Ga0210390, IMG submission 161050) | Forest soil microbial communities from Barre Woods Harvard Forest LTER site, Petersham, Massachusetts, United States - Inc-BW-H-11-O ...
GCATGCGCGATCGCGGCCGGCGTGGCGACGATCTACCGCAACTACTTTGTCCCGGCCCGAGGCGGTGTCGGCCAAACCGCCGAACGACAGCTCGACGGGCTGGCCGAACTCGGCGAGGCATTGAGCCATGCCTTGGGCCTGCCGGTCGGCGCGTTGTGGAATATGAAAAACGGATACGCTCTGTGCAGCCGAGCCGGCCTCGACGCCATCACCGATTATCTCGGCAAACTCGACCCAGAGCCGATCGATACTCTGCGCGGAAAACTGTGCGTCGGCGTGCACCGCGATGTTGAAGCGACCGAAGCCGCGGGCGAAGTCCGACCGCTGGTCTCTCAGGTCTTCTGCTCCGCTTTGCCGATCGCGTACAGCGGCATACCGGCTGCTCGGTGGGAGCGCTTCGCGCGCTTCATATTGGACGCCGCTTATGAGGCGACGATGTGGGAGGCGGTGCTGAACGCCCGGCGCGGCATCTCGAGTACTGTTTTTCTGACCCTTCTCGGCGGCGGTGCATTCGGCAACCCCGAGGCGTGGGTAGACTTCGCGATCCAACGAGCGCTCACGATCGTTGCGAACTTCGATCTCGATGTCAGGCTGGTGAGCTACGGCGCCCCGTCGAAATCGGTGCTTCAGATCGTCGAGGGGTTTCGCTGATGCGCTCGATGGTGCGCAGATACTCTGCGGGAAGCCGCCAGTATCGGGCACCGCTCAAGATAAGGGTTCTGTACTCGTCACTCGGCCCGCACGGCACAAAATTGCGCTGCGGCTCGGCGATGTAGGTCAACACGTCGAGCGGCTCGGCCCGGTGCCCGTCCTTCAGGACCGTGATATCGACGCGCTGATAGGAATTGCGGGCCGGGTCGCGATCCGGGCGGAACCCCTCCGCCGTGTCGAGTGCGCACCTATCCATCTCGTCGAGGCGGTACACCGCGCCCCAGACAAGGTCGCCGACCGCGGGAACGATCGAGGCCACATCGCAGCGGCGTGTCCGTGAGTAGCGGGGGAAGCACAAGGAGTAATCCGGCAGGCTGGCGATTGCGACGAATTCCGCTGACGCGCATCGCGACCGCACCTGAGTCCAATCCAGGTTTGAGCCATAGGCGAAGTAGAGCATCCCGTCCTCGCGCTCGATCGGGGAAGCTATAGGTTCTTGACCGCCTGACCGGGGTCAATGAGGATGCCGACTGCCGCGCGGGGCGCGCTGAGGTGTGGCCGTATCCGTCAAAGGAGGCTATCGAACACAACCCGCAGCGAGACAGCATCCTTCATGCTGAGGATCAATTGTGGGATCGAGGTAGAATATCACCTTAAGCGCTTGAATAAGCTCATGTTGATACTCCTGCCTCGTCCGCCATCGCCGGCTCACGGCGACCCTGGCCCGAGCGCGTCCGGGCGCGTCCTATTTGCGCAGGATCGTCGCGAGGCGTTCGCGGGTATCGCTGGAGATCGTCGCCTGCGGCGTCAGGGTCACGCAGCCGAGGGCGAGCCGCCCGTCGAACGCGGCGCGCTCGTTGGCGACGCGGATTTGCACCGGCTGCGTCTCCGTGTGGTCGAGGACGAAATGAAGGTCCGCCTCGATAATCTGCTCGGCCGCCGCTTCGATTCGGGTGTGCGCGAGCTGCCTGCCGGTGAAAACCTCGACGACAAACCCGGTGCCCGCCGTCTCGGGTGAGAAGCCGAGGACGACGTTGGCCGACCACGGCCCCGGCGGCAAATCGATAAACGGGCCATAAACGAGGTGGCGGACGCGGCCGGTGACATCGACCGGGCGCGTCGCCGCGGCCGGCTGCGGGGCCGGCGCGTTCTCGTTGATGAAGAACAGCTCCGGCTCCCAGACCAGGGGCTTCAGATCCTGGCGCAGCATCATATGGGAGACGTATGGCAGCAACGCGCCGTTGACGACCGCCTGATCGCGCTCGCCGAGCCCGCTCGTCGCACGGTCTTCGCCCTGAAAGTGCGGCGTGAAGCCCGCTGCGGCCAACTCGGCGACGATCTCGGCAATTTCGACGCCGCTCGCCGGCAAATCGAGATGCCCGGCGATCTGCGCCGCGACGGTCGTCGGGTCGCGGCCGTCGTCGATGGCGATCACCAACGCGCCCGGGGCTTTGATCAGGTTGAGCATCGCGGCACAGCTGCTAGCGGCGCCCCGGGTTGCCGTCGCGATGTCATAGCCGGCGCGCTCGACGAGGTCGGCGAGGGCGATGCGGGGATCGCCGACGGAGACGACAAACGGCCGCGTGCTCTGCACGATCTCGCTCTGCAGCCGTCCAACCGGCTGGCGCGAGCACACCAACAGGTTCGGCGCGCGTGTTTTGACGACCGCGACGGCAATGTCATCGAGCGTGTTAAGCGCGACGCGCTCGACCGTGCCCAGGCGCGGTTCGGCCAGCCGCGCGATCAGCATGTCGCACCATTCGGCGAGCCGGCTCGGCATTCCGATCGAGAATAGGACCATTTGCTCGCGTCAGTTGAAAGATCGCGCGCCCGTCTCGAAAGCAAACCGTGGAAGGTCCCGGCCGTCGCCACAAACCGGCCCGCGTTGCCGATCGGCTAACACCGGACAACTCATTTTCGCTCGGCGCCGTCGCTCATGGATTGATCGACCGATTGACGACGATGCCGGTCACGATCGGCCCGGTCACCGTGCTCAACAAGGTGAAGAACTTTTGCATATCGGACAGCAGCGCGTTCGACACGTAGATGATGTCTTTGTCCTCGATGGGGAACCGCTGGGCCAGGAAATAGCTGTTGGGGTCGCGGAAGTCGAGGCGGTACACGACCGGCGAGTCGTGCCCGGGCCCGACCGGGAGGTTGGTCGTACCCAGCGCGCCGACGACCGCGGGAGGCTCGTAGCGGAACAAAAACACCCCGGAGGGGTCGGCGCGCTGGTCCTGCAGGCCGCCGGCCCGCGCAACCGCCTCCGCCAAGCTCATCGTCTCGGCGTTGAACGTCAGCTGGGTGTTGGTCGTGGTCGCCCCGAAGACCGAGAAGCTTTGCGGAATGCGCACCAGGGTCAACACGTCGCCCGGCCACGCGTAGATGTTTTCCGCCGGGTCCCCGACCAGCGTGCTCATCGGGATCGTCACGGTTTCGCCGCCGCGCGAAAGCCGCACGAAGGTCGCGTAGACCGGAGCCTTTGCGCCGCCCGCGGCGGCGATCAGGTCGAGCATCCGGTCACCGCCGACCGACAGCGGCACCCGCGCGCCGTTGACCACCTCGCCCGAGACGGTTGCGGTGTTGGTGACGCTCTTGGCGACGGTGACGATGACTTGCGGCTCGATCGCCTTTCCCGCGAGGCGCTGCTCGATCTCGCCCTGGACTTGGAGCGGCGATTTTCCGGCGACCGCGACGCGCCCGGCAAACGGGACGCTGATCGCGCCGTCGCGCGCGACAACCTGGTCCGGTACCGTCACACTGCGCGAGCCGGTCGGGATGGTCTCGGTGCCGGGGGCGCCGAACAGCCCGCCGCCGGCCGCTTCCCAGATCGATACCACGACCGTGTCGCCGATTCCGATCTTCGGTTCAGGGGGCTTTCCATATTTCCAGAACCGCGTCCGAAAAGTTTCCTTCGGCTGCGACAGCAGCGTCGTTACGACATGGTTGTTGATGTCGACGACGTCGAACCGGGGCTTGCCGTCCTTGACCGACTGGTCGACGACCTGATGGGCGGTCGGCCCGGCGGTCGGCAGCGTGTAACACCCGGCAAGAGCGATGCTGGCGAGGCAAACAAACGGGGCAGAGAACTTCATCGGCGCGGAACGGTTTATCGAAAACCCAAGACATCTCTACTAGAAAGAGGAATGAGGCAAGATTCGCGTCGGCCCGCAGATTCGGGCGGGGTCGTCTCATGCGCAGGCGCCGCCCCCTGGAGCGTGCCGGCGCGACCGCGACCGGGCGCGTAATCAGGCCGAAGCGGAGTTCCGTGCCGCGGCGCCGGCCGCGTCGTCGTCGGGTATCGCCCGCGCCCGCCGCGGCACCGGCCAGCCGAGCCCGGTCAGCTCGTCGCGGGCGTAGTCGAATGCCGGGTCGAGGACCGCCGCCCGGAGGTAGGCCGCCGCGGCCTCCTCGATTCGCCCTTGAAGTTTAAGGGCGTGGCCGAGCTGCAGGTGGGTGTCGGCGATGTCGGGATTGAGCGCCACGGATCGCCGGTAAGCCTGCTCCGCCTCGGCAACCTGTCCTGCTTCTTTCAGCGCATGCCCGTACTGCACCCAGATCGCCGGCGCCCGCGGGATCGCGCGCAGCACCTCGCGATACTGTTGCGCGGCGCGCTCCCATTCGCCGGCGTCGCGCGCGCTGTTGGCGCTCGCCAAGGTCTCGGCGGTCGGGCCGCGCCGCCCGACCCATTCGCGGCGGACATAGCGGCGAGCCCGGAACCAGGGGCGAATCACCTCGCGCGCGACAAACATCGAGCTGCGGCGCGGGCGGAATGCCGCCGGCCGCACCTTGCCGGGTGCGAAACCCGCCGCGCCCCAGCTTTCCCACAAGGCCTGGTCGAGGGCGTTGCGTTCCAGAAACGCCTCGCGGGTCGATGCCGGCAACGACCTTTCGGTCACCAGCCGCCATCCGGTGTGCGCCTGCAATTCGGCCGAGGTGTTGCGTGGTGCGGCCACCGCCGGCACGCCGAGATCGGCGCCTACCGCCGCGAGGACGCGATCGCAATCGGAGTGCGACCCGACAAACCAGAAGCCGGCCAGAGCCTTGTTCAGAAGCTGATATTTTCGCCGGTCGGTCATTGCCATCAAACGCAGCTGTGACAGCTCCAGCCATCGCGACAGCAGGAAATGTGAAATAAAATTGCAGGGGAGGGCCTTGAGATGAAGAGAAAAGCTGTAGGTTCCGAGCCCCTTTGCCAGGTGATCCATCATTTTCCAGTTGTAGAACGACAACTGCATTTGCAACGGGTCACGCAGCAAAACTATTTGCCGCAGCTCGCGCCCCGGGAAAAGTTGCTCGAGCGAGCGGCCAATATGGTGCCCGGCGACAACCCGCGCCCGGTCGACATCCGGAAAATCGGCGGAGCTGGTGCGGGCATCGGCGCGCAACCGGCGCTGGGATTGCCAGAACACGCCGGGGGCGCAGTGCTCGGCGAGGTGCACCTGAATGGTTTGGCCCGCGGTTTTCGGCACATGCAACAAAAAATAGACCCGCCCGGTTTGGGCGGCGCTGTTCCGCGGCCGTTCAGGCTCGCCAATGGGAGGGAGTTCCCGGACGCTGCTCATCGGCGCCCGGCTGCTGCTGCGGAAAGCGGTCTCAGCGCCACCTGGCCAATGGCCGTCACTTGCCCGCAACCCTCGCCAAAATGCGCAGATGTCCGGCCAGTTCGCTCCGATAGCGCGCGGCAAGCCCCTGGACGCGGCGAGCGACGACGAGCGGCCCCGGGCGCCAAAGCCTCGGATCCTCCAGGCGTTCGATCACAACTTCCGGTGGACAGGGAAGCCGGGTCAGCGGGTCGAGATATCGCGGGTAGAGGATCAGCGCGCCCGCGACGAGCTCCTCGAGGCTGAGCCACCGGCCGCGCCCGGTCGCCGCGCGGTCGGTCCCCGCGAGGTCGATGGTCAGCCCCCAGCCGGCATAGAACGGCCGGCCGTAGACGACGACCCGGCGGCGGCGCAGCAGCGCCTCGAAGCCGGCGAGCGAGGAGAGCGTGTGCAGCTCGTCGACCTCGCCGAGCAGCGCCGCGGTCGAGACGCCCCGCACGACCGCGTCGGCGACGCTGTTGGCGACCGCATCGGGAATCGCACCCGTGCGGTGCCCTGCATCGACATCGGGATGCGGTTTGTATAGGATAAAGGCGTCGGGATTGGCGGCGCGGACGCGCTTCAACAAATCGAGGTTCCCGCGAATTTCGGCGCTGTTGCGCAGCACCGAAAGATCGTCCTCGACCTGCCCCGGCACCAGGATCCGGGGCCGGTCGCGCGGCAGGTCGAGGGACACCGTCGCGGCACCCTGGTTGTATTTGGTGATGCCGTGCACGACGAGGCGGGCGATCAGCGACCGGGCGCGCGCGATCAGCCGCTCGTCGAACTCGGTCTCCAGCAACAGCTGCCGCAAGTCCGACGAAACACGCGGGTCGTAATGCATGCCGCGGCCATCGAGCACCAGCGAGGCGGCCGGCACGAAATCGGAGCCGAGCCCGACCGAGCGGACAAACCCGTCCTCGACCCAGATTAACGGGATGTGCTGGCGCTGGGCGGCGGCGACAAGCCCTTCCGGGACGCGCGACGCCCAGACCGCGACGCCGTCGCCGGGTCTAGCGCCGGCCGCCGCCAACGCCCGCCCGGCGGTGCGCCGGAAGACCGGTGTGCCGACGCTCGACCGCAGAAAATCGGCGACGCGGCGCCGCTTCCAGAACGACATGCCGACGCAGACGGCGATCCGGCGATTGGACTCGTCAATTTTCCGCCAGTCCGCGAGGATCGACGCGATGTCCTCGAATGAGGCCGGGGTTTGCCTGAAGGGGTCGACATGGCGAGTCGCCACCAGGCACGCCCCGGCGAAGATTTCATCTCGACCGCGGCGGAACGGCCGCTGCGCGACACCCGGGCCATCGCCGGTAACGCCCCACCCCGAGTAAAACGCGTCGTCGAAGCAAGCGACGTCATGCCCGGCGAGCAACGCGAGAAAGCCGACCTCGCCGCCGAGCGTATAGACGCGCTCGGCACGCTCGACCGCCGCCCACGGGTCGACCGTCCCGGTCACGATCTGGCAGCCGCGGCCCGCCGCAATGCGCCGCAGCTTCCGCGAGCCGCGAAAAGCGGCGCCGGCCAGCACGACGACCTTGTCGGTCGGATGTTGCGCCAGCGCGGCCGCCAGCATGGCGGAGAACGCGCTCTCGAAGCGCGGCGAGCCGGTCGCGCCGGCGTCGAGGAGCGCGATCCGCTCGCCACCCGGCAGAACACGCGGTCTCCACCATGTCCCGCCGACCCGGCGGGAAACCAGGTCGCGGCGCGCGGCCGCGGCGCGATTGATCAGGGCTGGCGTCTCCCAGCCACGGCTCGCGAGCACGCGATCGGGCGAAAGAATGTCGGCCGCCGAGCTTGGCCCGACCGTCGCGACCGCCGTCACGCCAAGGATCGCGCTCGCCCGGCGATAGCCGGGTGGCGCGCGCAACAGCCCGCGGTCGAGCGCGAGAAACGGGACCCCAAGCGCGGCGGCATGAGCGCGCATCCGGCGCCGTCCTCGCGCCAAACGCCAGGCCGCCAGCCCGACCACCGGGCCGGCGGCGACGGCTTCCGGAAACAGCGCCGCCAACGTCGCCTCGCTCAACCGGGCGCCGCGAACGTCGAGGCGGCCGGCCGCGAGGTCGGGACGTGGAAAGTCGCGCTGCTGCTGCGCGGGGCATGCCGCATCGGCGCTCGACATGGCTTCGGCCGTCGCCGTCTCCACAGGCGCGGGGTTCATCGCCGCCGGTCCGCCCCCTGCTCCTTAGCCGGGCGATCGACCGCCGACCGGATCGGGCGGTTCCGCCACAACGGGCGCATCCGGTGAGGCGAAAATCGATGCCCCGATCCGCGGCCGCCAGCGGTTTCTTTGCAGGCCGCTCGCCTCGATCGCGTCGCCGAGCCGCCACGCGAGAACGCTGCGAGCGCCGAGCGTCGTCGTCGTCCACGGCACCGCCGCCGCCCAGGACCGAAACGGGCTGCGCCGCCCGTAGGCCCAGATTTCGACCCGCAGCGAGCGCCCGACGCTGGGCCCGCGGGCGTGAAATCCAAACGTGTCGGCGACGACCAGGGTGTTGGCGGGGACCGCGAGCGCGACCGGTGGCGGCAGGCCGAGCGCCGCGAGCTCGCCCGGGTCGATGCGAAACGAGCCTTCGCGGTTCTCGGCGAGCGTGGACCGGCGCGCGCCGAGGCTCGTCCGCCGCTCCCAGTCGAGCCGTTCCGGCGTGAGCCGGTGCGAGCCCGGGACATAGGTGAACGGCCCGGCGTCCGGCGCGACATCGGTCAGAAACAGCCATGCCTTGACCGTCGGGTGAAAGGTGTCCGCGTGCAGCAGGGTCTGCGGGTCGACCGGGCCCTCATGGGCATGACGCAGGATTGCCTGCACCCACACGACGGGCTCGGCGTCACGACAGCCGGCATACCGGACGAGGCCACGCCACTCGGCCGACTGCAGCACGGCGGCGAGCGCCGGCAGCGCGGTGATCGCGCGGCGGTCGAGCGCGATCTTGCGCATCAAGGTGTCGCCCTCGACGATTTCGCGCAACGGGCCGCGATAGGCTTTGACCTCGGCCAGCAACGCCGCGAACTGACCCGACGGCAGAAAATTCTCGCGGACGACAAAGCCGTCGCGGTCGAAAACGGCACGGTCCGCGACGGAGATGAGCCCGGCCAGCCGGCGGCGGCGGGCGGCCGCCAGCCGATGGGCGAGCGCCACCCGCGAGGCGTGCAAGCCCCATTCGTTCAGGCGCCGGCTGCCGATGATCGGGTTGCGCTCGAACGACTTGGTTCCGGTCGGCAGCTGCGCGATCCAGACCGGGGTCATTACCGCACGGCGCAGTTGCGCCAGCATTCATCCCTCTCTGAACAAGACTATCCTCCGGCCGCGCCAACCCCGCCAAGCAATCGCATGGATGCGTGGCCGATTTCGCGCAGCATCAAACACTCGCGTGATGCAGCTTGTCCACCGAATTTGGCCGCGGCACTGGGCTCGCTGGTCGCGGGCGCGCCCGCGCCTTAGCCGCGAGCGGCCGGCCGCGGCGGATCGAGCGGCGTGGTAATGCCGGCGGGGCGCCACGGGTTGCGGCCGAGCTTCAACCTTTCGCAGATATCCATCGCCGACCAGTAAAGCGGCACGGCCCGGTCTCTGAGCAGCGGAAAGGCGGCGGGGTCGAGCCCCAGCCAGGGCAGGAACGGGTTGCGGCGGCCGTACGCCCAGATTTCCACCCGGGTCGATGGGCCCGCCGCGATGCCGCGGGCGTGAAACCCCATCGTGTCGGCGACAATCAGCGTGTTTTCCGGCACCGCGAACACCTTTGGGGCGCCGAGCCCGAGCCTCGGCAGCTCTTCGAGCGTGATCCGGGGGGAGCCGCGCGCCGCCTGGAAATCGGCGCTGCGGCGGGCGGTCAGCGACTTGCGCCGCTCCCAGGCAAGGCGCCGGCGGGTCGGGCGGTGCGACCCCGGCACATAGACGAACGGCCCGTCCTCCGCGCAGGTGTCGGTCAGGAAAAACCATGCTTTTACCGTCGGGTGGAAAGTGTCGGCGTGGAGCCGGGTCTGCGGGTCCGGCGGCGCCGCGCAGGCCTGCGCGAAAATCGTCTGGATGTAGACCAGCGGCTCCAGCCGGGACGAGCCGACATAGCGGACGAGACCGAGCCATTCCGGGCTTTCGAGCATGGCTTGCAGCGCCGGAAGCCGGGAGAGCGCCCAGCGATCGAGCGCGATCCGCCGGGTGATCGCGTCGCCCTGCTGCTGCTGCCTCGCCGGCGCCGCGAGCTCAAGGGCCTGCCGCTTGACCGCGGCAAAGTCGGCCTCTGGCAGAAAATCGGGTTTGACGACAAACCCGTCGCGGCGAAAGGCCGTGCGGTCCTCGCTTGAAATCAACGGCTCCAATTTCGCGCGGCGCCGTTCGGCCATGCGCTGAGCGAGCCGCATGCGCGCGACATGCAGCCCGGCGCGGTTGAGCCTTGGGCTGCCGATAATCGGGTTGTCGCGAAACGACTTCGCCCCGGTGGCCAGCGCCGCGAGGTGCACCGGCGCTAGCAGCCACGAACGAGCGGCGGAGCTCATCCCGGCCTCCGCGAGCGCTATGCCGCCGCAGGCAGCCCGCGCTCCAACAGCACCGCCAGGCGGCGGGCGAAGGCCGGCGGGTCGGGCAACTGCTCGCCCTCGACGATCCGCGCCTGGTCGAGCAAAAGCCAGGCGAATTCGCCGATCTGGTCGGAGGCGCGGCTTTCGCCGACGCTCGCGGCGAGCCGCTCGATCAGCTTGTGCCGCGGGTTCAGCTCGAGGATGCGCTTGGCCGTCGTGTCGAGCTGATGGTGCTGCTTCAACAGCCGCTCCAAATGCATGTCCATGTCGCCCTCGTCGGCCACCAGGCACACCGCGCTGTCGGTCAGCCGGTCGGAGCCGCGCACGTCCTTGACCGCGTCGCCGAGTGCGAGCTTGAAGATCGCGATCAGGCTGGCGAGCTTCGCTGGCGGGTCCGGCACGTTTTGCGGCTCGGCTTCCGCGGGCGCGATCTTGACGAGATCGACGCCGCCGCGGGTCGCCGACTTGAACGGTTTCTCCTTGAAGGTGCCAATCGCCGGGACCCAGAACTCGTCGATCGGGTCGGTCAGCAGCAACACCTCGACGCCGCGGGCGCGAAAGCCCTCAAGCTGCGGGCTGCGCTTGACGATGTCGAGATTGTCGCCGGTAATCGTGTAGATCGCATCCTGCCCCGGCCGCATCTTCTCGACATACTCGCCGAGCGACACGAGCCCGTCGCGCGCCGTCGAACGGAAGCGAACGAGGTCAAGGAGCGCGTCGCGCTGCTCGCGGTCCTCGTAGAGCCCTTCCTTCAGCACCGCGCCGAAATTGTCCCAGAACTTGGCGTATTCGTCGGGCGCCTCGGTCGCCTTTTTGCCGAGCTCGGTCAAGACGCGCCGGGTCAGCTGTTGGCGGATGCGCGCGACCATCGGGTTCGACTGCAGCATTTCACGGCTGACGTTGAGCGGCAGGTCCTCGCTGTCGACGACGCCGCGCAAAAAGCGCAGATAGGCCGGCAGCAGCTCGGTCCCCTCGTCGGTGATGAACACCCGTCGGACGTAAAGCTTGACCCGGCTCTTGCGCTCCGGGTCGAACAAATCGAACGGCTTGGTCGAGGGGACGAACAACAGGCTCGTGTATTCGAGAACGCCCTCGGCCTTGTTGTGCAAGGTCAGCCACGGGTCGTCAAAGCTGTGGCCGACATGGTGATAGAATTCCTTGTACTGCTCGGGGGTGATCTCGGCGCGCGGCCGGGTCCACAAAGCGGAGGCGGTGTTGACGGTCTCCTCTTTGCCGCCGTCCTTGAGCACGATCGGCAGGCCGATATGGTCGGAATAGGTGTGGACGACCCGGCGCAGACGGGCCGGGTCGAGATATTCGTCCTCGCCGTCGCGCAGATGGACGACGATCGCCGCACCGCGCTCCGCGTCGGGCAGCGGCTCGACCGTGAATTCCCCCTTGCCGTCGGAGGTCCAGCGCCAGCCTTCCGCGTCGCCGGCCTTGCGCGCGCGGACCTCGACCCTGTCCGCTACCATGAAAGCCGAGTAGAAGCCGACGCCAAACTGGCCGATCAGGCTCATGTCCTTGCGCTGGTCGCCCGACAGCTGGCTCACAAACGCAGCCGTGCCCGAGCGCGCGATCGTGCCGAGGTTCTCGATCAGCTCGTCCCGGTTCATGCCGATGCCGTTGTCGGCGACGGTCAACGTGCGGGCCGTTTTGTCGGGGGTCAGCACGACGCGGTATTCGGTGTCGCCCTCGGCCAGCGCCGGCTCGGTCAGCGCGGCGTAGCGCAGCCGGTCGCACGCGTCCGAGGCGTTGGAGATCAGTTCGCGCAGGAAGATTTCCTTTTCGCTATAGAGCGAATGCGCGACGATTTCGAGGAGGCGGCTGACTTCCGCCTGGAAGCTTCTGGTTTCCTGGGTCATGGTCCGCCGTCGCGGGTTGGCGTTAATGCGCCTCGGATATGTAGCGAAAGACCCGCGCGCGCAAGATCACCAAGGCTTGCCCGAAATCACCCGACCGGTTGGCGGATGCCGCGGCGCCAGCGCTCGACGGTCTCCTCGATCCGCCTCCCGTCGGTCTCCTTCAGCCAGGCTTCGGTGAACGAAGCAGTGCCGCTTTTTGGCCGGCGTTCGCTGGGCAGCGGCGCGAGGCTGCCGCGATCTCGCCGGCAAATTCGACTTCCGCTGTTTTCAAATCCTGGTCCGACGGTTCTAGCCCAGGGTCGGCGACATCGAGGCGGCTGACCATTGCGTAGACCCTCACCGCCCGCGTCGTCATTTTTCCGACGTTGCCGATTTCGAGCGGCGCCCACTCCCGGTACTCGAGCAACACCGTCGCCCGCGACGCGGACACCGCGATGACCCGCCCGACCCCACGTTCGCCGTCTTCTGGTCTGCCGTCGCCGTCCACGAACCTTCTCTCCATGCCGCGAGGGTCGGCCCAAAGCTCGGCGAATTTGGTAAAAAAGGGGTGAATAGCGGCTGCTCGAGTTGCGCCGGGATGCCTGTTCCGCGGCGACGCACCGCGGCAACCCGGTCGGTTTATCCTTGCCATTGTGCCTCCGCCACCCGATACCTTTGCCATGGGCATGTTCAGCCCCGCTCCGCGGCTTGTCGCGGTCCTCGGGCCGACCAACACCGGCAAGACCCATCTCGCGATCGAGCGCATGCTCGGCCACCGCAGCGGGATGATCGGGTTTCCGCTGCGCCTCCTGGCGCGTGAAAATTACGACCGCATCGTCAAATTGCGCGGCGCCCGCGCGGTGGCGCTGATCACCGGCGAAGAAAAGATCGTCCCGCCAAACCCGTCCTATTTTGTGTGCACGGTCGAATCGATGCCGCTCGACCGGCCGGTCGACTTTCTAGCGGTCGACGAGATCCAGCTGTGCGCCGACCCCGAGCGCGGCCATGTCTTCACCGCGCGGCTGTTGCACGCGCGCGGCCTCGCCGAGACGATGCTGCTCGGCGCCGACACGATCAAGCCGCTGATGCGGCGGCTCGTCCCCGAATTCGAGCACGTCAGCCGGCCACGGTTTTCGACGCTCTCCTACACCGGCCACAAAAAAGTGACGCGGCTGCCGCGGCGTAGCGCGGTCGTCGCATTTGCGGTTTCCGACGTGTTTTCTTTGGCCGAGCTGATCCGCCGCCAGCGCGGCGGCACCGCGGTCGTGCTCGGCGCGCTCAGCCCGCGCGCGCGCAACGCCCAGGTCGGCATGTTCCAGGCCGGCGAGGTCGACTACCTCGTCGCCACCGACGCGATCGGCATGGGGCTCAACATGGACCTCGACCATGTCGCCTTTGCCCGCACCGCCAAGTTCGACGGGCGCGGCCCGCGCCGGCTGACCGCCGCCGAGATCGCCCAGATCGCCGGCCGCGCCGGGCGCCACATGAGCGACGGCAGCTTTGGCGCCACCGCCGAGCAGGGGCCGCTCGACCCCGAGATCGTCGAGGCAGTTGAAAACCATCGCTTCGACCCGCTGACCCGACTCAACTGGCGCAACACGAGGCTGCGGTTTGGGTCGATCGAGGCGCTGTTGAAGAGCCTCGACGAGCGCCCCGATCGCCCCGGGCTGGTTCAGGCGCGCGAAGCGGACGACCATCGCGCGCTGCAGGCGCTGGCGCGCAACCGCGAGGTCGCCGAGCTCGCCGCCAACCGCGGCGCGGTGCGGCTCCTGTGGGAGGTCTGCCAGATCCCCGATTTCCGCAAAATCATGACCGAGAGCCACACCCGGCTGTTGACCCACATCTTCGGCCATCTTGCCGGCCCCGAGGAACGGCTGCCGACCTCGTGGATCGCCGGTCAGGTCAGCAATCTCGACCGCACCGACGGCGACATCGACAGCCTGATGGCGCGGATCGCGCACGTCCGCACCTGGACCTACATCACCCACCGCAGCGACTGGGTCGAGGGCGCCGCCGCGTGGCAGGAGCAGGCCCGCGGCATCGAGGACCGGCTTTCCGACGCCTTGCACGACCGACTCACCCAGCGCTTTGTCGACCGCCGCTCGGCCTTTCTGGTGCGCCGGCTCGCCTCCGACGACGAGTTGGTCGCGTCCGTTTCGGCGAGCGGCGAGGTCCGGGTCGAGGGCGCCTATGTCGGCCGGCTCGACGGCCTGCGGTTTGTCCCCGACGCCATCGACGGCATCGAGATGCGGCTCGTCAACACCGCCGCGAACCGCGTCTTGCGCAGCGAAATCGCGGCGCGCGCCCGGCTCCTCGCCGCCGACGCCGACGCGGCGTTTGCGGTCGATCCCGACGGCACGCTGCGCTGGCGCGGCGGGGCGGTGGGGCGCCTCGCGGCCGGCGAGCGGATACTGGCGCCGCGTGCCGAGCCGATCGCCGGCGACTTTGTCGAAGGCGACGTGAGAGAGCGGATCCGCCAGCGGCTGACGGCGTTTGCCCGCGCCGAGATCGAGCGGCGGCTTGCGCCTTTGCACGCGGTCTGCGCCTTGCCGCTCGGCGGGGTCGGGCGCGGTCTCGTCTTTCAGCTCGCCGACGGGCTGGGCGCGCTGCCGATGGGCGAGGTGGCGCATCACGTCGCGGCACTCGACCGCGCCGATCGCGCCGCGCTCAGCCGGCACGGCGTGCGCTTTGGCACCGAGTTCGTTTATGTCGAGCCATTGCTGCGGCCCGAGGCGCTGCGGTTCCGCGCATTGCTGTGGGCGGTGCGGCAGGGGCGGGCGACGCCGGTGCTGCCGTCGGCGCGGCGGCTCGCCAAGGCAATCGACACCGATCCCGCACTGCCCGCGTCGTTCTATGCGGCACTCGGCTTTTTTGTCGCGGGCGGGCTTGCGTTGCGCGCCGATCGTCTGGAGCGGCTCGCCGCTACGGCGCGGCGACTGAGCCGGGCCGGCGCGTTTACCGCCGACGCGCGCCTCGCGGCGCTCGCCGGCATCGAGCCGGGCGTGCTTCGGCGCCTGCTGACGGCGCTCGGCTATCGCGCGGTGATCGACGACGGCGTCGAAAGCTTCGTGGCGCGGCCGCGCCGCCGCCGCGACACCACCAGCCGCACTGCGCCGCGCCCGCCGCGCGACGGCCACCCCTTTGCCAAATTGCGGGAGCTGAAGCTCGCTTGAGCGACAGCGGCGGCACGCCGGCACCGCCCGGCCGGCGGCTCGACCAGTGGCTGTGGTTCGCGCGCCTCGTCAAGACCCGCTCGCTCGCGGCGCGGCTGTGCGCGGCCGGGGTCGTGACCTTGAACGGCGTTGCGGTCCGCAAGCCGAACCACCTGGTCCGGGTCGGTGATTGTGTCGCAGCACCGCAAGGCGGGTTTCGCCGCACCCTAGAGGTGCTGGCGCTCGGCGCGCGTCGCGGCCCGGCGAGCGAAGCCCGGCTCCTCTACCTTGATGCCGCCGCTCCGGTCCGGCTCGCCGACCTGAGCCCCGCATGGGAGCCGCTCTTGGCCGAGGCCGACCCGGAAGACTGAGATCGCTTCAGGACACTCCGTCGCGCGGTTCGGCCAAAGCCACCGCTTCGCCAATGCCTCGCCAGTCGGCGGTTTGTTGCGACAACGGGCGGTTGATCAGGCCGAGCGGGCTGCAGTGGCCGACGGCGAACACCCGCACGCCGGTTTGCGCGAGCCATGTCCCGCCGGCCGCGGCTGAGATCGCCCGCGGCGTTACCCTCAGCGCAAAAGCCTGCCGCACCGCCCGCCAGCCGCAGCCGCCCATCCCGACGACGACCGGCGGGTTCAGCCATTCGATAAGCGGGATCAGATGCCGTTCGGTGCACGCGCTGACCCAGCTCGCGCGCACCGGCCCGTTCATCGCGCCTTCCTTGAGGCACAGCACCGAGTTGGTCAGGAACACCGGTGCCTCGGCATCCAGTTCGCGCGGGTGTTTCGCCGCAATCCCCGCCTCGGCGAGCAGCCTCCACAAATTCGCGTTGGTCTTGTTGGCGGGCTCGTCATGCCCGCGATTGCGGACAAAGTAGTCGACATTGCCGAAATCCTGGCCGACGACCAACAGCTTGGGCCTTTTATGTCCGAGCCACAATTCCCAGTGGCTGACCACGTCGGGGTCGTAGTCGAACTCGGCGCAGCTGCGAATTCTGCCGGGGCTGCGCTCGACGCAAATCCGGCAGGCTTTACGAGCCGCCACCAGCGCGCCGTATTCGGTCATGCTGCTTGCTCCGATGCGAGTGGGCCGGGCGTGCCTTTCCGCGGCCTTTCGGGTCGATTATGATCGGCCGATGGCAACCGATCATCCTGCTCCCCGCTTTCATTACCGTCTCGGACTGAACCAGCCGATCGGCAGCCCGTCGCAAAAGCGACTGGCCGAGATGGCCGAGGCGATCGGCCGCGAGACCGACGGCCAGTTCCGGCTCGACGTATTCCCGGAAAGCCGGCTCGGCCCCGACCCGCAGATGCTCGCCGACATGCGCAGTGGTGCTCTCGAATTCTTTGTGGCCGGCGCCACCCTGGGCGATTTGGCGCCGACGAGCGCGCTGCCGCTGCTGCCCTTCGCGTTTGCGGATTCGACGGCGGTGTTCGCCGCGCTCGACGGCGCGCTTGGCGACCGCATCCGCGGCGAGCTGGCGCAGCACGGCATTCATGCGTTCCGCCATTGCCTGCAAAACGGGTTCCACCACCTGACGACCAGCAGCCGGCCGGTCCACATCGCCGCCGATCTTGCCGGGGCCAAAATCCGCAGCCCAGGCGGTGCCATTGCCCGCGACTTTTTCGCGACGTTCGGCGCAGAGGCGGGCTACGTCCCGTTCAACGGGATGTACGAGGCGCTGAAGGAGCGCCGGTTCGACGGCCAGAGCGACCCGCTCGGCGTCGTGCTGTCGCTGAGGCTCCATGAGGTGCAGACCCATCTGAGCCTGACCCGTCACTGGTGGTCGGGGTTCACCGTGCTCGCCAACGCCGATGCGTGGGCTGCCCTGCCGCGCGACATTCAGGAGATCGTCGAGCGCAACGCCGAAAAATATGCGTTGCTGCAGCGCCAGGACACCGAGGCGGTCAACGCCGGCGGTGCGGACGAGCTGGCCCGGCTCGGCATGACCGTCAACACCGCCGACGCGGCGAGCTTTCGGGCGAAGCTCGGCCCGTTCTACGCGCGCTGGCGCGAGCAGGCCGGCCCCGACGCGTGGCGGCTCCTCGAAACCTACGCCGGCGCAATCGCCGGCTGATGATGCCGGCACCCAGCGACCCGTTTCGCCTCGACGGCAAGCTGGCGCTCGTCACCGGCGCCGGGCGAGGGATCGGCCGGGCCGTCGCGTTGGCGCTTGCCGCCGCCGGCGCCGAATTGGTCCTGGTCAGCCGCACCGCGAGCGAGCTTGACGCGGTGGCGGGCGAGATCGCGCGAGCCGGCGGCCGGGCCAAGGCCGCGCCTCTCGACGTGACCGACAGTGCCGCGGTGCGCGCCGCCTTCACCAACCTCGAGCGGCTCGACATCCTCGTTAACAATGCCGGCGTCAACCGGCCGCAACCCTTTCTCGAGGTCGACGAGGAGACCCTCGACCGATTGCTGACCCTCAACGTCCGCGCCGCGTTTCTGGTGGCGCAGACGGCGGCCCGGCTGATGGTGGCCGCAAACGGCCCAAAGACTGGCGGCGGCGTGATCGTCAACATGTCCTCGCAGATGGGCCATGTCGGCTCCGAGTACCATCGCACCGTCTATGTCATGACCAAGCACGCGATTGAAGGGCTGACCAAGGCGATGGCGGTGGAACTCGCGCCCAAAGGCGTGCGTGTCGTCTCGATCGCGCCGACCTTTGTCGACACGCCGTTGGTCCGTCCGTTTTTCGACGACCCGACGTTCCGGAAATGGGTGCTCGACCATATCCCGTTGGGCCGGCTCGGCACCGTCGAGGAAGTTGCGTCCGCGGTCGTCTTCCTCGCCTCCCCCGCGGCTTCCCTCGTCACTGGGTCCTCACTGCTCGCCGACGGCGGCTGGACCGCCTGGTGATCCGCGATCCGCGGGGCGTTTCAAGTTTCCGCGAGGATGGCAAGCAGACTCCGTTATCTGCACGCCGTCTCGGCTCAGCGCCGACAGCAGCCGCTCTGCAGTCAAATCGACCCAGAGATTGAGGCATGGCCATCCACGCGACACCTTCGCCCGCGCATGTAGCAGTGCCGTGGCGGCTTTCAGATCGGACCCGCAATTCGAAGGATTCTGATTTTGGGGCTGTCCTGGCTACGATCCAAAAAAATTGCCGACGAAAGCAAAAGGCCGAACCCCTCTGCTGGCACTTTAGGGGCGAGGGACATGCAATGGATGATCTCGAACAACTTGTCCAAATCGCCGCGGAGGGCGACCCGAACGCCTTCGTGGAGCTTACACGACGGTTTCAGCACTTCGCGTTCGGCTCGGCGCTGGCGTTGCTCGGCGACTTCCAGCAGGCGGAAGACACCGTGCAGGAGGCATTTCTGGCCGCGTGGTGGAGCTTGCCGAGCCTGTCTGATCCCGCAGCGTTTCCCGGCTGGCTCCGCGGCATTGTCCGGCATCAGGCATTTCGCGTGCTTCGACGCAGGCAGTTCGAGAGCGTTCCTCTTGACGCGGCAGAGAACATCCCAACCGAGCGCGCTCTGCCGGATGACCAACTGGACCAGCACCAACACGCCCGAGCCGCCCTGGCTGCTATTGCGAAACTCCCGGCACCCCTTCGGGAGCCGGCGACACTGTTCTACGTCCATGAGTGCTCGCACCAGGACATAGCCAACTTCCTCGGCATTTCGGCAACGACGGTGAACAACCGTCTGCATGTTGCTCGCGCCAAACTGAAAGAGAGGATGCCAACGATGGTTGCTGAAATCCTCCATGCCCACGGTTTGCCGGATGACTTCGCCAATCGAATTGGTCGTCTGGTCGCAGCACGCGGTGAAGTGATCGAGGCCCTTTTCGATACGCACTCCTTGCCCGATCTGCTCACGGAACTCGCGGTCAGCGATGAGGCTAACCGCCGGACGATTACCGTCCAGGTGATTCAACGACCTGGCGGTGGAATTGTGCGCGGTGTCATCTCGTCTCCACCGGGGGAAACACCACGCGGAGCGACCGTGCTGAACTCGCTTCGTTACGCTGAGGTTCCCCTAAATCGAAATACGTTTAGCCGAGCGGTGAAACTTCTTGCCGGTCCGCGTCCGCGCAAACTCGGCCCCGAACCGTTGGAGACAGGTATCAAGGTGATCGACGTTATGTGTCCTTTGGCCGTGCGGGGAACGGTCGCCATAGCCGGCGAATTACGCACGGGACCGGCGGTCGTAATGGAGGAATTGGTGCGTCGATTGAGCGGTAGCGCGGATCGAGTCTCCCTATTCACATTGATTCAGCCGTGGAAGGACGGGGATTTCTCGTACGCGGCAGAGTTGAAAAAAGACGGATTTAGCGAAGGGACGGTCGGGGCCGTGCAGACCTTCTTCTTCCGCGCCGGTGACGGCCCGTGGACCACGGAGCGTCTGGCCGAACTCGCCGCCGTCGATACGGTAATCCATCTGTCCCGCGGCATGGCCGAGAAGAAAATATATCCCTGCGTCGATCCCCGAACGTGTCGATCCCGTCTATTGGAGACGAAGGGCGTGGGAGACGATCACGTCCTGATAGCCGAGCGTGCAAGGCAAGCCCTGAGCTTGTTGATGCACCCGGCTCTCGCCGAAGCGGCTGACCAGATAATTCTTCACCGCGCCCAGAAGCTCGCCAACTTCTTCGCGCAACCGTTCTTTTGCGCCGAGCCATGGACAAAGCGACCGGGTTCGCACGTGAGTCTCAAAGACGCCCTCCAAGGCTGCCGGGAAATTCTCGATGGCGTTCACGACGATCTGCCGGTCGAAGCATTCTACTTCACCGGCAGTATCGACCAGATTCGCGCAACGCGTTCCGGCTGAGCGGATGCGGCAAAGACCCTCATTTGCTCCTTGTTGGCAGAGGTTATCATCCGATTGAAAAAGGGGGTGACATGCCTCGCGATCCTCAAACTCATCGCACTCCCCTCGACGTTCTCAACTATGAGATCGTCCAGGAGCAAGCCAGTGCGCTTGGGCGAATGGGGCGAGCGCTGGAAGCTGCCCTCGCGAAGTTGCCAGAGTTCGATGCCCTCCATCCGCCTGCGGACGTGCCGGCGTCAGCGCAGCAGGCACGACGTATCCTGGTATTGGAGGCCGGCCACGCGCTCTGGATGTTCGTGGTCCAGCGAGAGGCGTGTGGCCTGCGGGACAGCCGCAACATCGTGAAAAGCTATAACGTGCCGCGCGAGGTCGAACAGTGCATGGGACCCGCATACTCCAACAGACGCGAGATGGCCCAAGCGGCACCAATCACGCCTTAACCCAGCGGGCATACGCACCACCCGTCTGGAACAAGCTGCCCTGGCTGACCGGCGGCGTCCGCTCACGGAAATCGCGGCTGGTGATCTCCATGTTAAGACATTTCCGAGATTTCTTAACGGCCAGAAAGCACCGCTTCAGGGCTGTGGCCGCTCAAAGGCTTGAAGAATTATCGGCACTCCTTCCCACAATTGATCCGGACAAACCGCCGAGGAGCTGAATGATGAAGCCTCGCCGGGACGGACCGGCGGCGCTTGCACGGCAAGATGGATCGTCATTTAGGGGGCTTTCGCTATCGCGATAATGCACGCCGACAGTTCCCGCGATGGCAATGCCGCTTTGGGGCATAATCAGTCGATCTTTCTCCGCGGCGGTCGATGCTCGCTGCGGGTAAGGTCGGACGGCCATCCGCAAGGTTGCCAAAATCGGTCGTTTGATGGCGCGACGGGACGCAGCAAGCGCTGGCGTGCCTGTTGATTTCCTGCAAATAACAGGTGGAACAGGAGTGGAGGATCGGATGCCTCGCCATATCAAATCCGGCGCGCTAGCCGGGAGCCAAGACGAAGCCGACGCCAGGGTCCGCGCCACGGTCGAGACGATCATCGCCGATGTCGCCAAGCGCGGCGACGCGGCGGTGCGCGAATTGTCGGAAAAGTTCGACAAATGGTCGCCGCCGAGCTTTCGGCTGTCCGACGGTGAGATCGCGGCGCTGGTCGCCAAGGTGTCGCCGCAGACGATCGACGACATCAAATTCGCGCAAGCCCAGATCCGCAATTTCGCCGAGATCCAGCGCGCCTCGTTGAGGGACGTCGAGGTCGAGACCTTGCCCGGCGTCGTGCTCGGCCATCGCCACATCCCGGTGGGGCGCGTCGGCTGCTATGTGCCTGGCGGGCGCTACCCGATGGTCGCCTCGGCGCACATGTCGATCGTCACCGCCAAGGTCGCCGGCGTCGGGCACATCACCGCCTGCACCCCGCCAAACCAGGGCGGCCCGCACCCCGAGACGATCGCGGCGATGCATCTGGGCGGCGCCGACGATATCCAAGTCTTGGGCGGCGTCCAGGCGGTGGCGGCGATGGCGCTCGGCACCGACACCTTCAAACCCGTGGACATGCTTGTCGGCCCCGGCAACGCCTATGTCGCCGAGGCCAAGCGCCAGCTTTACGGAAAAGTCGGCATCGATTTGTTCGCCGGCCCGACCGAGATTCTGGTCATCGCCGACGAGGCCGCCGACGCCGAGATGTGCGCGACCGACCTGTTGGGGCAGGCCGAGCATGGCCCGACCTCGCCCGCGATCCTGCTGACCACCTCCGAAAAGCTGGCACACGACACGGTCGCCGAGGTCGACCGCCAGCTCGGCGTGCTGCCGACCGCCGACGTTGCGGGCGTCGCTTGGCGCGATTATGGCGAAGTCGTCCTGTGCGCCGACGACGACGAGATGGCGGCCGAGGCCGACCGGATCGCCGCCGAGCATGTCGAGGTGCTGACCCGAGAGCCGCGCCGCTGGCTCGACCGCCTGCACAATTACGGCGCGCTGTTCCTCGGTCCCGAAACCAACGTCTCCTACGGCGACAAGGTGATCGGCACCAACCACACATTGCCGACCAAGGGTGCGGCGCGCTACACCGGCGGTCTGTGGGTCGGCAAGTTCCTGAAGACCTGCACCTACCAGGAGGTCAAGACGCCCGAGGCGAGCGCCATGGTCGGCGAATACTGCAGTCGCCTCTGCGCGATCGAGCGGTTCTGGGGCCACAAGGAACAGGCCGACCTGCGCGTCCGCCGCTACGGCCGCAAGAACGCCGCGGATTGAGGGGTTCCCCGATGCCGACAAAGCCTCACCTCGAATTTCACCGCGTCGACATGGATGCGGGTTGGCAGACGCCGCCGGGCTATCCCGCCGGCATCGAGCAAAAGATCCTCGCCGATGCGCTCGACGAGGAGCGCAAATCGGGAAGCCGCACCCGCCTGTTGCGGTTCGCCCCCGGGGTGTTCACCACCGCACCTTTTGTCCACGACCACTGGGAAGAGGTTTATCTCGTCGCGGGCGACCTGACCGTCGGCAACGACGCCCACGGCCGCGGCGGCGAGAATTTTCCGGCCGGCACCTATGCCTGCCGCCCTCCCGGTGCCGTCCACGGCCCGTTCAAGTCGGAAGGCGGCTGTCTCTTATACGAGATCCACTACTACGCCGACTGACGCCTGGGGTGCCGCACCTATCTGGCGTTGATTGCCGGAATACGCGATAATCCTCCAGCCTGAACGATCGGGCGGGGGGAAGGATGGCGCTGTCTCCGGCAAGGCGGGGCAACCCGCCGGTTTTTCACGTCGTCTTGATCAAGCCGACGCACTACGACGACGACGGCTATCCGATCCGCTGGTTCAGGGCCGCGATTCCGTCGAACACTCTCGCTTGCCTGAACGCGCTCGCCGAGGATGCGCGCGGTCGCCAGGTGCTCGGGCCGGGAGTCGACATCCGCCTTCACACCTTTGACGAGACCAACCAGCGCGTCCGCCCCGAGCGCATCATTCGCACGATCCGCGGGTCAGGTGGGCGGGCATTGATCGGGTTCGTCGGCGTTCAGTCGAACCAATTCCCGCGCGCCCTCGATCTCGCCCGGCCGTTACGCGCCGCCGGCCTCCCGGTGTGCATCGGCGGCTTTCATGTCTCCGGCTGCCTCGCGATGCTGCCCGAGATGCCGCCGGAGATGGCCGAAGCGCAGGCGCTCGGCATCTCGTTTTTCGCCGGCGAAGCGGAGGGAGGCCGTCTCGATCAGGTCTTGCGCGACGCCTGGGACGGCACCTTGCGGCCCGTCTACAACTTCATGAGCGACCTGCCGGGGCTGGAAGCCGAGCCGCTGCCGATCCTGCCGTCGCGCCATATCCGCCGGATCGCCCACTCGTTTTCGAGCTTCGATCTCGGGCGCGGCTGCCCGTATCAATGCTCGTTCTGCACGATCATCAACGTCCAGGGCCGCAAGAGCCGGTTTCGCACCCCCGACGACCTCGAACGGGCGATCCGCCAAAACTACGCGCAGGGCATCCGCCGGTTTTTCATCACCGACGACAATTTCGCCCGCAACCGCAACTGGGAGGCGCTGTTCGACCGTCTGATCCGGCTGCGGCAGGACGACGGGATCAAGCTCAACCTGATGATCCAGGTCGACACGCTCTGCCACCGCATTCCGAATTTTATCGAGAAGGCAGCGCAGGCCGGGGTGCGCCGGGTCTTTATCGGCCTCGAAAACATTAACCCGGACAATTTGATCGCGACCAAGAAACACCAGAACAAGATCACCGAGTACCGCGTCATGCTGCAGCAATGGCGCGACCACGGGATGATCACCTATGCCGGCTACATCACCGGATTTCCCGCCGACACCAAGGAATCGATCCTGCGCGACATCGAGATCATCAAGCGCGAGCTGCCGCTCGACCTGCTCGAATTGTTTTACCTGACGCCGCTGCCGGGTTCCGAGGACCACCGCAACCTATGGCGGGAAGGCGTGTGGATGGACGAGGACCTGAACAAATACGACCTCTCGCACCGGGTAGCACACCATGCGCGCATGTCCGACGCGGATTGGGAGGAGGCCTACCACGCCGCCTGGGACAGCTTTTACAGCTTTGACCATATTCGCACGGTCCTGCGGCGCGCCGCGGCCAACCCTAACGGCCGCCCGCGCACGATCGTCGTCGCTCTTTTGTGGTTCAAGCTGGCGCAAATGCTGGAAGGGGTCCATCCGCTCGAAGGCGGCGCCTTTCGCCGCAAGGCGCGCGCCGAGCGGCGCCCGGACCGGCCGCGGCAGGCAGCGCTCGCGTTCTACCCGCGGGCCGCCGCCGAGATCACGGTCAAGGCGTGGCGATACCTGTCGATTATCCGCCAAGTCCACAAGCTTCTGAAGCAGACGTTGGCCGACCCCGACCGCCTGGCCTATACGGATTTGGCAATGGCAGCGCCGCAAGCCGACGAATTCGACAGCCTCAACCTCTATCGGCTGACAAAAGGCGGCGAGGCGGCGGTCGCCCGCAGACGCCGCGACGACCTGCTGCGCGCCGCTGCGGGCTAGCCTGTGTCGGCGGGATGGCGGTTGCTCATCGGCAAACGGGCCACGACCAACCGGGTGGATCGCGCGGCTGCTCGAGACCAAGCCGCGCCTCGTGGCCGCTATGGCGTTGGCTAACAAGATGGCGCGCATCGCCGGGGCGGTCATGGTGCGCAACCGACATCCACCACGCCTCCTCAGGCGAGGCTGCGTCATGCGAAAACGACGCCGCCGAGGATCGCGAGAAAATGACAGGCGGCGCCCGCGAGCACAAAGCCGTGCCATGCCGCGAGGCGGTAGGGCAGCCGCCACCACAGCAGAAAAGGGACGCCCACCGAATAGAAGACGCCGCCCGCCGCGATCAACAGCGCGGTATGCGTTGAAATGCCCGGGCCGACCGCGACGAGGCTCGCCCAGCCGAGGAGCAGATAGAGCATCGCGGAACGCCAAATGCCGCCGATCGGGAACCGTAGCTTGAAGAGCACGCCGAGCGCGGCGGCCGCCCACAGCGCCACCGCCAAGGCGATGCCCGACACACCGCCGCGGGCGAGCGCGAACGGGGTCGCCGACCCGGCAATCATCGCGAAAATCGCCGCATGGTCGAGGCGACGCAAGAACCGGCGCCGCACCGGATCGGTCGCCGCACGGTAGCAGAGCGAGCAGCCCAGCATCGACAACAGCCCGGCCACATAGGCGACGACCCCGACATCGAGCCGCGGCTTGCCGCTGGGCAGAGCCACAAGCAACGCCACCGACGCGGCGACGCCGCACACGAGGCCAAAGCCGAGAATCACCAAATCCGCGACCCGCTCGGCTCCGCGCGCCACGTAGGCCGCGGTCGGTAGACTGTTTGGGTTCGCGCGTCTGTGGCGGTCTGCGGACCGCTCCTCTGCCATGCTCGATCTGTCGCTAGCTTTGGAAGGAAAGTCGCACCAGCGCCACTGGACGGGGTATCAGGATCCGGGCGGTTCTTCAACGTTGCCGGGCGATCGACCGATCGGCGGGTTGCCTCTGGGCATCCGTGCCGCGGCAGCGCTCGCAATTCTGGGTCGTCGGTCCCGGGCACGGCCGATGCGGCATGTGCGCTTACTTGTCGCTTTCCGGTTCGAGCGACCAGTAGTAGCCGACGGTTGGCGCATGAGCCATCGAGCTCACCCCGACGGTTGGGCCGGTGTAGGTCGTGATCGGCGGCGCCTCGATGACGCTGGTCTTCGGTTTTTCTGCGGCGGGCTCTTCGCTGACGATCTGTTGCGAGATGTCCGGCACCGCGCTGAAATTTACCGCGGACGGGGTGTCAAAGCAGTTCTTGTCTTTTTTGACCCGACAGGACGCGGCGTCGGCCGACCCGGCGGCCATCACCGCGCAGGCCATCAGGGTAAGGGCGAAGGGTCCCCAAAACCTCATTTCACCGTACCGCGACCGAGTGCACTTTTTAACTTTTGCCCGATTGTTGACTGCGAGTCCATATTGATCGAGAGGCGTCGACGGCAGGGCCACGGAGCAGGTCATGAGGCAGATAAAACCAATCCCTGGCGGCCGGCGCGAACCGGCTGGCGGATAGGGCGATGCACGTCCTGATCTGCGGCGGCGGCGTGGTCGGCGCGTCGGTCGCCTATTTCTTGAGCCGCCGCGGGGTGCGCACCACGGTGATCGAGCAGGGCGGGCTCGCTTGTGCCGCGTCGGGCAAGGCGGGTGGTTTTTTGGCGCTCGACTGGTGCGACGGGACCCCGCTCGCCGCCCTCGCGCGGCGCAGCTTCGCGCTGCATGCGCAACTCGCGCGCGAGATCGACGGCGACTGGGGCTATCGCCGGCTGACCACTTATGGCGCCTTTGCGACCCAGCATGCTCGGGCTCGCCGGCGCGGCGGCGCGCACGATCTTCCGTGGCTCGGGTCCGGCGCCGCCGTGACGGCCCGGCTCGGCACGCCCGAGACGACCGCCCAGGTGCATCCGGCGCGCTTTAGCGTAGCGATGATGCGGGCCGCGCAGGCGAGCGGCGCCGGCTTGCGCCGCGGCCGCGTCGACGGCGTGGTGCGGCATGACGACGGCGGTGTCGCGGGGGTGGTGGTCGACGGCGCCGTTGTCGAAGGCGACGCGATCGTGATCGCGATGGGGCCGTGGTCGATCCTCGCCGGCGCGTGGCTGCCGCTGCCCCCGGTGTTCGGGCTCAAGGGGCACAGCCTCGTCTTCGAGACCGGCGCGCGAATTCCGGCCGAGGCGCTGTTTTGCGAATACCGGGAGGCGAACGGCGTCGAGCAGACGCCCGAAGTGTTTCCGCGCGACGACGGCACGACCTATGTCTGCGCGATTTCGAGCGACAGCCCGCTGCCGCTCGACCCCGACGAAGTGGCCCCGGACCCGGGTGCCGTCGAGCGGCTCGAGGCGATCTGCCGCGACCTCTCGCCGGTCCTGGCCGCGGCCAAGATCGTGGCGCGGCAGGCCTGCTATCGCCCGATCGCGAAGGACGGGTTGCCGCTGATCGGCCGGGTGGCTGACGTGGCCGGCGCCTATGTCGCGACCGGGCACAGCGTCTGGGGCATTTTGAACGCGCCGGCGACCGGCGAGGCGCTGGCCGAGCTGATCCTTGAAGGTGCGGCACGGACCGTCGATTTGGCGCCGTTCGACCCCGGCCGGTTTCCGCCGCTCGAGCCGGCGGCGTTGCGCGCGACGGCGCGGGGATGACCGCCAGCCGGCCGATGGCATAGAACTTGCCCCTTGCGCGGCGACAAACAGGCGGCAGCGATGCGAAAAATCGACATCCTGAGCATTCAGCGGGTCGGGCAGGCGGATCGGGCGCGGATCGAAGCGGTCGATCCGGCAATCTGCCTCACCGACGCCGGCGGCTGGTTCGACGGCGAGATCCGCGACACGTGGCCCGCCTACACCGCGGCCCGCTATCTGCCGCCCGGCACGACTGGCGAGGGCACCCGCGAGCAGCGCGACCAGCTGCTCGCCGAGGCCGAGGTCGTTCTTGGCGGCTGGCCGTACCCGCTTGACCTGCGCGCCCGCGCGCCGCGGTTGAAATGGTTTCACCAGCGCCCGGCGGGGGCCAGCAATCTGCGGCTCGGCGACCTCTGGGGCAGCGACGTCGCTGTGACAACCTCGCGCGGGGTCGGCAGCACCCTCGCGATCGCGGAATATGCGGTGGCCGGGATTTTTTATTTCGCCAAGTGTCTGAACCAGGTCGCTCCCGATCGCGCGGCCGGCCATTTCGACCATCGCGCCTACCGGCCGCTTCTGCTCGACGGCAAGACCGCCTGCGTCGTCGGCGCCGGCGGGATCGGGCAGGATGTCGGGCGGCTCGTCGCCGGGGTCGGCCTGCGGGTCGTCGGCACCCGCCGCGCGCCGCGGCCGGGCGAGTCGCCGCCGGCCGGGTTCAGCGAGATCGGCGGCCCCGAGGATCTCGACCGCTTCCTCCCCGAAAGCGACTTTGTCGTGATCTGCTGCCAGTGGACGCCGCAGACCGATCGGCTGTTCGACGCCAGGCGCTTTGGCCTGATGAAGCCGGGCAGCGTCCTCGTCAACGTCGCCCGCGGCGAGATCGTCGACGAGGATGCGCTGTTCGACGCGTTGCAGGGCAACCATCTGCGGGGCGCGGCGATGGACGTTTACGTCGGGGAGTTCGAGCACCCGCCACCGGCGCGGCTGTGGTCCGACCCGCGTGTCCTGATCACGCCGCACGTCTCGGGCGCGAGCGACGAGAACCGGCACGGCGCCATCGACATTTTCTGCGACAACCTGCGCGCCTACCGCGACGGCCGCCCGTTGCGCAACGTCATCGACTGGGAACGCGGCTATTAGCGGCCCCGAGCCGCGCGTTCACCGGTCGCGGATAACGGAACGAGCTTGGCTCTGTGCTAGGGTGCGGCAGAAAAGCTTGGGGAGGTTCGGGATGGCGCGGGGATCATTCGGCTCGACGGCAACGGCGCTTGTCGTCACCATTCTCGCGCTGTCGCCGGCGACGGGCGTCGCGCAGACCGTCAAGATCGGGATCATCAACAGCTATTCCGGCTTTGTCGCGCAGGCGGCCGACGAGATGCAGAAGGGGATCGATCTTTACGTCAAAGTGCACGAGAAGGACCTGCCGGCCGGCGTCAAGCTCGACCTGATCAAGCGCGACGACACCTCGAAACCCGATGTCGGCAAGCGGTTGGCGCAGGAGCTGATCGCGCGCGACCAGGTGAACCTGCTGGCGGGCGTCATCCTGTCGCCGGTCGCCGCCGCGGTGGCGCCGCTGACCGCCGAGGCGAAGGTGCCGTTCGTCATCACCAACGCGGCCGGGGTCACGATCCCGCGGCTATCTCCCTATGTCGTGCGCGTCTCGTTCACGTTGTGGCAGGAAGGCTATCCGATCGGCAAGTGGGCCGCCCAGCAGGGCTGGAAGACCGCCTACACCTCGGTCACCGATTTTATTGCGGGACACGACGCGGAGGCCGCCTTCACCAAGGGCTTTAACGACGGTGGCGGCAAGATCATCGGCGCCGACCGCTTTCCGCCAACCAACCCGGACTTTGTCCCGTACATTCAGCGCGTCAAGAACGCCAAGCCCGACGTCGCCTTTCTCTGGGTCCCGGCGGGCCAGCAGGCGACGGCGATCATGAAAGCGGCGAAAGATTTGGGGCTGCGCGACGCCGGCGTCAACATCACCTCGACCCAGGACCTGCTGCCCGACGAGGAATTACCCAATATCGGCGACGCCGCGCTTGGGCTGGTTACTTCGGGGAACTACTCGGCGGACGCGAAGCGGCCGGCGAATGCCGCGTTCCTCGCCGACTGGAAAAGCAACTATGGCGACAAGGCAATCCCCGATTTCTTTTCGGTCGACGGCTGGGACGGGATGGCGATGATCTTCGACCTAATCAAGGCGACCAAGGCGGTCTTCACCGCCGACCAGGCGATGGCTTTTTTCAAGACCTGGAAAAACTCGAACAGCCCGCGCGGCCCGATCGAAATTGACCCGGCGACCCGCGACATCGTCCAGAACATCTATATCCGCCGCGTCGAAAAGGTCGGCGGCAAGCTCGCCGATGTCGAGATCCAGACGATCCCGATGGTCAAGGACCCGTGGAAGGAAATGAACCCGGCGAAATAGCTACTGTCCTGATCGAGAAGTTCCGCATGTCTCCAGCATCGCCATCCCGACGAAGGTCGGGACTACGAGGCCAGCCAGGAGACTGGCTGCGGCTGCGGTTGGCGCAGCACGGCAGGCGTAGCCGACTGGGTTCAACGGCGGGAGCGGCCCGTCAGGATTTGGGGCAAGGTTACCGGGCGAAAATCCCAGGTGTCGACGCCGACGTCGAACTGCCGCGGCTGCGGCTTCAGCCGGCCGTGGCAATGCCCGTGCAGGTCGAGCGAGCCCTTGTTCATTTGGCGCCAGCTGCGGAACGGGTAATGGCATAGGACGAGAAAGACCCCGTCGACGGTCATCTCGGCATAGGGCTGCACGCTCGCCCAGGCCAGCTGGCCGGTCGTCGCCTCCACGTCGTTGTTGCCGGTCACCAGGTGTTTTTGACCGTGCAGCCGGGCGAGCAGATCGGCGACGACCGCCGCACTTTGGCGGATCGCGAAATCTCCGAGATGCCAGATTTCGTCGGCCGCCCCGACCGTCTCGTTCCAATGCGCGACGAGCGCTTCGTTCATCAGGGCAACGGACGCAAACGGCCGATGGTAGAGCCCGAGCGCGCCGCCATGCCCGAAATGCGTGTCGCTGGTGAAAAAGACCGTCACGATGGAAGGGGCCACGCGGTGGTGGGCGAAAAAGCCCTTGTCCGCGCCAGCCTACCTAGTCCCGGCGTCAGGCGGAACTCTTTCTAGGCCGACCTCAGCCGCTCGGATGCGGGAGCCCGCCGGCGCCTTCTCGCCGGAATTGCGCTGACGGCCGCGATCTGATGTAAACGCCACTTACATAAAGGAGGAGGAATCGCATGGGCATTTCAGCGCGATGAGCCGGCCGCGACAATGAGCCGATCGGGCCAATGAGCTGTGCGGGCCAATGAGCTGGTCGGGGAGAGGCTTGGACGGGCGGCGCGGCTACCACCACGGGAATCTGCGCGAGGCGCTGATCGAGGCGGCGCTCGACCTGATCGCGAAAAAGGGGCCGGCTGGCTTCACCTTTGCCGACGCCGCGCGTTCGGCCGGGGTCAGCTCGGCCGCACCTTACCGCCATTTCCGCGACCGCGACGCGCTGATCGCCGACGTTGCCCGGCGGGGCTTCGAGCTGTTCGCCGGGCGCCTCGAACGCGGCTGGGCGGACGGCCGGCCCGATCCCTTTAGCGCTTTCGAAAATGTCGGCCGCGCCTACCTCGCCTTTGCCCGCGACGAGCCGGCGTATTATTCGGCGATGTTCGAGGCCGGGCTGTCCTTTGACGACGACCCGGCGCTTCGCCAGGCCGCGGACCGCAGCTTCGCCGTGTTGCGGCACGCCTCGGAAGTGTTGTGCGCCCGACTCTCCCCGGAAAAACGCCCGCCCGCCTTGATGATGGCCCTGCACGCCTGGGCCCTGTCGCACGGCATCGCGTCGCTGTTTGCGCGCGGCGACGGCGGCCGGCGCCGCTTGCCGATGTCCCCCGAGGAGCTGCTCGAAGCCGGCATGCTGGTCTATTTGCGCGGGCTGGGCGTCATCGCCGAGCCGGCGCCGCCAAAAGAGTGACGCCCGCCGCTTGACAGCCGGCCGGGTCGAGTTTATGTGAATGTTAGACACATTTACATGGTGCGATCATGCATCATCACCTCGCGGCGCATCTCCACGACATCAGCAGACCAGCATGGATAGGGTTGGCGGTCATGAGCTTCACGCTGTGGTCGGAGCGGTTGGACGATATCGGCAAGCCGGCGTGGATCGGGCTTACCGTGCTGAGCTTTATCCTGTGGTGGCCGCTCGGCCTGGTGGTTCTCGGTTTTTTGATAGGGAGTGGGCGGATGGCGTGTTGGACCGAAAGTGCGGGGCCGCGCTGGCAACGGCGGGTGGAACGCATGCAGCGACGCATGTCACGGATGCAGCAAGCGGCCGAGCGGTGGGGCTGCGGCGGCTCGCGCACGGGCACAAACTACCGTGGGGCCACCGGCAACCGCGCCTTTGACGACTACCGTGCCGAAACCCTGCGGCGGCTTGAGGACGAGCAGCGCGAGTTCATGGAATTCCTCGACCGCCTGCGTCACGCGAAGGACAAGACCGAGTTCGACGAGTTCATGGCCGAGCGCCGCCGCCGCTCGGAGGGCCCGCCGCCACAGCCGCAAACCATCTGAGCGCTCCGGCGCACCGAGCGCCGACCTCCGCCTCTTCCGAGGCGGAGGTCGAGCGTTTCCGGGCAGCGCCGCCATCTGGCAGGACGAACCGGCCGCCATCCGCATAGGAAACCGCGCCGGCGACGTTTGCATTTAAACATAGGGCCGCGGCCGGTTCGGGCGTAAGCTCGGGCGAGCCAACCGAGCGCTCCCGCGAATGCCCGCTGCCCGCCGCCTTGCAGCCATTCCAGAGGCCGATAATCCCGGCCCCGACGTGCCGGCCAAGATCGCCGCGGAGCGGCCGCGACTGATGGCGACAACACCGGCGATCGAACGGGCGCGCTCGCTACTTCACCAAAATACGACCGCGGGCAAATGGCAGGAGAAAGTAAGCGAACAAGCGGAGCTCATGCTTGAGCTGGCGGAGCTGACACCCGGCTGGGTGCACGACGCTCGGGAAACCGCTGCCGCCCCCTTGCCGCTGGTGAGCCCGCCGAAATCAGCCGACGGGCAGGCTGCCCCCCTCGACATCGCGCGCCTTTTTTGCCTACGCATCCAGACGCTCGGGCTGATGTGGCTCCTGACCCTCGACCCGCGATATCGCGACCGTGCGAAAAGCGAGCTCCTCGCGGTGTGCGATTTTCCCGATTGGGCTGGCGACAAATTCCTGGTCACCGCCGAGACCGCGTTTGGCGCGGCGATCGGCCTCGACTGGCTTTACCAGGAGCTCACCGAGGCGCAGCGCAAGACGATCGCGCGCGCGATCGTCGACAAGGCTATCCAGCCGGGCCTCGACCAGTTCGCGGCGGCGGGGCCGCTGTCGCCCGAGTGGCGGACAACCGCAATGAACTGGAACCTCGTGTGCAACGGCGCGCTGATGGTGGCGGCATTGTCTGTATGGGAGTTTGACGACCGGGCCCGGCAGCTTTTTTCACTGTGCCGCCAGTCGGTGCGCACCGGGTTCAGCGAATATCGCCCCGACGGCGGGTTTGTCGAGGGCCCGGGCTATTGGCACTACGCCACCCAATACGCGATTTATCTGCTCGACAGCCTGAAAACCGCGCTCGGCACCCGCCTGGGGCTGGACAAATCGCCGGGGTTGTCGAGAACCGGGTATTTTCGGCTCCATGCCGCCGGCCCGTCGGGAAAGCTGTTCAATTTTGCCGACGGCGAGGCAGCGCACAGCGGCGGCTATTGGCTGTTCTGGCTGGCAAGGCGCTACCGTCACCCGATCTATGCCGGGATCGAGCAGCACGGCGGCAAGGTCCATCCGATGGACCTCTTGTGGTTCGAGGCAGACGGCGCCGACTCGCTTGGTTTGCCAACGGCGCAGCGGTTCGACGCGGCCGGCGTCGTGATGCTGCGCGGCGACTGGGGCGAACCCGGAACCACCTATCTCGGCGTCAAGGCGGGCGCCAACAATGCGTGCGAGCACGGGCATTACGACCTCGGCAGCTTTGTGCTTGACGCGGACGAGGTCCGCTGGGCGATCGACCTCGGGCCCGACGATTACGGGCTCCCCGGCTATTTCACGCCCGAACCGCGCTCACGCTACTACCGCACGAGCACGATCGGCCACAACACGATCGTCATTGACGGCGCGTGCCAGCCGTACATCGCCCGGGCGGTCGTCGCCACGCGCTTTGAAAAAACCCTTGCGCTCGTTGCCCTCGACCTGTCGACAGCTTATCCGAGCGCCGCGAGCGCCTGGCGCGGCTTTGCGCTGATCGAGCGCCGCCATGTGCTAATCGTCGACGAGATCGAGCCGACATCATGTCTGTCCTCGGTCGCTTGGCAGATGCACACGACGGCGCATGTCGGCTTGGACGACGCAACGGCGACGTTGCGCTGCCCCGCTCCGAACGGCGACGCGACCCCGCTCTCGCTCTATATTCGGGTTATCAAGGCGCCATCCGGGAGTCTCTCGCTCGGGTCCGCTGCGCCGTCGGAGCCTCAGGGCCAGAACCCGAACACCGGAATTACGAAGCTCGTCTACCGCATGCGAGAGGTTGAGCAACCGATGCGGCTGGAAATCCTGCTGTCGCCCGATGCCGATTTCTGCGCGACGTTTAAGTTGCCGGCCAGGCTGCGGCGGCATCCTTCGGAGTGGGGCCGCCCGCCCAGCGATGAGCTGAGCTAACCCGGTTTCCGATCAAGTTGCACCGCGCTCACCCCCTCCCGAACCCGCCTCCATCAAGCGGGAGGGAGAGCCTCTGCCAGCACTTCTGGTTCTACTCCCGCCCCCTCGATGGGGGTGGGTCCGCGTGGGGGATGCATGCCGAGCGCGTCGACTCGGTCGAAAATCGCTTCTAACCCCGCGAAAAAATCACCGTCGGTGTGACGGCGCTCACACGTGTTCGTCGGCCGGCCGGCGATCTTTATGCACCCCGGCTTGGGATCGGAGCGTCCGCCCGCCGTAGGGCGCCGAACCGTCAGCATCCGACGAGCATCGCTGCCGCGCGTGATCCAAGGGAAGCCCTCGGTTTAAACGCAACAGCGCGGATCCTTCTGCCACCAGCGAGGAAAAGGAGAGCAAAATGGCACAAAACCCACTAAAGGGCAGCGAACGCCAACCAATGCACGGCGCCAAAGCCGTCGGCAAGGCCGATCCGACGGAGCGGCTCGAGGTCAGCGTGCTCCTGCGCCGCCGCAACGCGGACGCCCTCGCAGAGCGGGTGTCGAGGCTCGCCCGGCGCGGCCGCACCGTCGGCCACCTGTCACGCGAGGAGTTCGACAAACAGTATGGCGCCGACCCGGCGGATGTCGCGGCGGTCAAACGATTTGCCGCCGCGCACGGCCTTTCGGTCGTGCAGGAGCACCCCGGGCGGCGCACCGTCGTGCTGTCGGGGACGGTGGCCCAGTTCAACGACGCGTTTGGCGTCGACCTGCAGCGCTTCGAGCATCCCGGCGGGTCGTACCGCGGCCGGGTCGGCCCAGTGCATTTGCCGGACGAGCTGCACGGCCGCGTCGAAGGCGTGCTCGGCCTCGACGACCGGCCGGTCGCAAAGCCGCATTTCCGGCGCGCCCGCCCGGCGCCCGGCAATGTGCAGTGGCATGCCGATGCCGGCGCCGCCACCTCGTTCACGCCGCTTCAGGTCGCCGCGCTCTACGGCTTCCCGGCCGGAACCGGAGCCGGTGAGTGCGTCGCGATCATCGAGCTTGGCGGCGGCGAGCGGAAAGCCGACCTCAGCGCCTATTTCTCCGGGCTCGGCGTCAACCCCGGCCCGAAGGTGACGGTGGTCTCGGTCGACCACGGCAAAAACCATCCGACGGGTGACCCTAACGGTCCCGACGGAGAGGTCATGCTCGACATCGAGGTCGTCGGCGCGGTGGCGCCGCAAGCCGACATCGCGGTCTATTTCGCGCCCAACACCGACGCCGGCTTTCTCGACGCGGTCACGACCGCGATCCACGACACGCAAAACAAGCCCTCGGTCATCTCGATCAGCTGGGGCGGGCCGGAATCGTCCTGGACGCAGCAGTCGCTGACCGCGTTCGATGCGGCGTTTCAGGCGGCCGCCGCGGTCGGGATCACGGTCTGCGTCGCCTCCGGCGACAACGGCTCGAGCGACGGCGTGAGCGACGGCGCCGACCACGTCGACTTCCCGGCGTCGAGCCCGCATGCTTTGGCTTGCGGCGGCACCAGCCTCCAGGCCTCGGGCAGCACGATCAGCGGCGAGACCGTCTGGAACGACGGGGCGCAGGGCGGCGCCGGCGGCGGCGGGGTCAGCGCCGTCTTCACGCTCCCCGCCTGGCAGGACAATCTGCAAACGACAAAGACATCGGGCGAGACCGCACCCCTGACGATGCGCGGCGTGCCCGACGTTTGCGGCGACGCCGACCCGGAGACCGGCTACGACGTGCGGATCGACGGGACGAACACGGTGATCGGCGGGACGAGCGCGGTTGCACCCTTGTGGGCCGGCCTGATCGCCCGCATCAACGCGGCGCTCGGCCGCCCGCTCGGGTTTGTCAATCCGATGCTCTACGCGACACCGGCGGCGCTGCGCGACATCACGCAGGGCAACAACGGCGACTTCGCGGCAAGCCCGGGCTGGGACGCGTGCACTGGGCTCGGCAGCCCGAATGGTGCACAAGTCGCCGCTTTGCTCGGGTCGGCAGCGGCGGGCGGAGCCGGCACTCCGACAAGCTGAGCCGGTCTTGGCGCACTGAGGATGCCCGGCGAGCCGGGCGGCGTGGGGCGGCCGGTGTCTGCGACATCTGCCGCCTCGGCGCATTTCTTTAGGGCTGATGTGCCCACTCGAAACACGTGAGAAACCATCGGCTCAGGTACGCGTCTTGCGACGTCCGGCCGACAGCAGCAGGATCAGCGCCCCGAGCCCGCTCAGCACCGCCGAGGCCCAGCACACCAGGATGCTGACGACCACCCGATCCCACAAAAACGGCGAGACGTAGCGCTGGATCACGGCCTGGGCGAGGTTCAAGCTCGACCGGTCGAACTCGTACCACAGCTGGCCGATGGCGATCGGTGCCCACACTTTTGTGTCAAACCACGCGATCACGTCCCTCGCCAGCCCTGACAGCCCGGCGAGGAACAGGATCCAGCCGACGACGCGCCAGACGTTCATCACCCTGCTCCCAATGTTCTTTTCCGCCAAGGTAATCGCGCCGGACATCGGCGCAACAGCTTTGCCGCTCCGCCCGGTCTGCGTCATCAAACCGCAACCTTGACGGCGAACCGACAGTCTGCGGATAATGAGGTTGTCCAAGGGGTGCCCCGTCAGGGGGCTGAGATGCCGCTGGCCCAGCCAGCCCGCCCTACCCGCCCCAGCGTGGGGGAGGTGGGGCGCGGTCGGGGCGCGCAAACCCTTCGAACCTGATCCGGGTCGTACCGGCGTAGGGACAGGAACGCTGCGGCAAAAGCCGCCCTCCTCTTCGCGGCAATCCCGGATCTTCGTTGCACAACGGAGACACCATGCCCGATTCCGCGCCACTCTCATCCGTAAGACCGATGCCGAAGATCGAGGAGCTTCGGGTCACCACCGGACCGTTTCCATCGTCGCGCAAGGTCCATGTGGCAGGCCGGCTTCATCCCGAAATCGCGGTCGCGATGCGCGAGATCGAGCTGGAGGCGGCATCCGGCGAGCCCGCAGTCCGCGCCTACGACACGTCGGGCCGCTATTCCGACCCATATGCCGAAATCGACATCAACAAGGGCCTCCCGGAATTGCGCAAGCCGTGGATTGTGGCGCGCGGCGATGTCGAATTTTACCAGGGGCGCGAGGTCAAGCCCGAGGACAACGGGTTGCGCCGCGGTGAAGAGAGCGCCGTCTCATTGTTCGATCGCGGTGGTCGCCAGGTGTTGCGGGCCAAAAACGGCGCCGCCGTCACGCAGATCGCCTACGCGCGGCGCGGCCTCGTCACCCCCGAAATGGAGTATGTCGCGATCCGCGAAAATCTCGGCCGCGAGCAGTTGCGGCGTGCCGGCGCGGTCGAGGGCGAGTCGTTCGGCGCCGCG
>Ga0210390_10000650_pt1 | contig 36685 bp, 25 predicted proteins | sample IncBWH11OmetaG_FD_161050 | JGI IMG/M metagenome (GOLD analysis project Ga0210390, IMG submission 161050) | Forest soil microbial communities from Barre Woods Harvard Forest LTER site, Petersham, Massachusetts, United States - Inc-BW-H-11-O ...
CTATCCACGATTCCACTCACTCTACAGAAGCTTATGTTTGTTACTAAACCACGATCGTTCCTCAAGTACGTTTTCGAAAACCGGTTTGCGGTACCCTCCTTTAACTGCAGCAATCTTGAAATGGCTCGGGCAGTTGTCGAAGCCGCTGTGCTCGAGGATGCGCCGGTCATGATCCAGACCGACTTCATTAACTTCAACTATGGAGGTATGGAAGAACTCTACGGCTTGGTTCGTACTCTTTCAGAACCGGTCAATGTACCGGTTTTACTTCACCAGGATCATCCCGGCGAAGATCAGAATATCCTGCGAAGCCTGCGCCGGGGCTATTACTCGGTGATGTACGATGGAGGACATCTGCCAGTGGCCGATAATGCGCGGGAAACGGCGCGTTTTGCGGAGATCGTTCACGCTGTGGGCGCCAACCTGGAATCTGAAATTGGATTGTTCGGAGGGGAGTACCAGGGTGGGGAGCCGGTCCGGGCGGGCGCGGCTGAAGCGGCGGAGATGGTGAAGAGCGGCGCGGATACACTCGCGGTTTCAGTTGGTTCGGAGCACGGTCAGAGTTCGCGATTGGACCTTCAACTCCTGGCCGAGATCGCGGAGAAAACCGGAATCCCTTTGGTGTTGCACGGAGGCAGCGGGATTCATCCTGAGGATGCTCAAGCGGCGACCAAGCTCAACGTCTACAAAATCAACATTGGGGCGGCCTTGATCAACGGATTTGTCGCAGGACTGGTTGAAGGGGCTGAATTACCTGCTGATCACGAGCCTAAGCACCAGCGGATCTTGAGGCATGTGGTCGCAAAATTGCGTGATATCGCCCGCAGCCGCCTCTCCTTGTTCGGCGCTTCCGGACACGGGAAAAAATTGCTGGCCCAATTGGGCACTGCCCAGGCAGATCTTGCCAAAAGGGTTCAACGCTAAAGCATATGATCTCAGTCGCGGGCACGTTGGTAGCTGATGTGATGATCCGGCCATTGCGCTCGTGGCCGGGCAAGAGTCAAAATGCGATAGTTGATCGTATCGAGGTTTTGCCGGGCGGAGCAGTTGCCAATACCGGCTTGGCTTTAGCGCGACTGGGAGTGCCGGTGTCGGCCTGTGCGGCAGTGGGAGAGGATAACCTTGGAAAAATCGTCAAAGATTTGATTGGCGTTTGGGCTACGCGAGATGCGGTCACCGTGCTGCCCTCAAGGCGCACCACAGCCAGCCTGGTGGCCGTTTCGGAGGATGGGGATCGTTGCTTTTTAAGCGCGGCCGGCGCCTGCGACCAGTTTACTTTGACGCCGGATCAGGTGGAGAACGAAATCGCCTCCGGATCGCGTGCCCTGCATATCGGCTACGCCATGATCTTACCAGCGCTCGACGGAGAGCCGTTGAAGAGGGTGATGCATCAGGCGGGTCGCCTCGGTGCCTTGACCTCCCTGGACGTTACCTATTTTGACGGCCGGCCTTGGCCCGATCTCCTGGAACTTATGCCGGAGATCGATGTTTTTTGTCCTAGTTTGCTCGAAGCAAGCGTCATCACCGGCAAACCCGACGCTGCGGAAGCCGCTGAAGCGCTGGTTGCCTCCGGTGTCCGAAAATTCGTAGCGGTAACCGAAGGCGCACGCGGTGTTTGGATCCACATCGTCGGCGAGGGCCAAGAATTTATCCCGGGCCGTCAGGTCAAAGTCGTTGATACCACTGGGGCAGGGGACGCATTCGTAGCCGGAGTATTAGCGGCGTGGTATCGAGGATTGCCTTGGTGGACCGCCGCGCAAATCGGAGCGCTGGTCGCCGCAACGGCGGTCACTGGATCGACTCGTTACGAAAATCTGCGAAGCCTGGAAGAACATCTGGCGGAACTCACGCGCGACGGAAATTCTCAAAGTGTCCTGATTGAAGGCAATCCCTAACCTTTGCCTCAAGGGACAAATGCCTGGATCCACATTTCTCCGCCATATTAACCAGGCGCGTGTTCTGAGGCTGCTGAAGGAACAAGGGACACTTTCCAGAGCAGAAGTGGCTCGTTATCTTGGTTTGACTCGGTCGACCGTTACTCTGATTACAGCCGAGTTGATCAAGGAAAAACTCGTGGCCCCGACTGGCGGAGCGTTTGTGACACAGAGTACAGGGCGGCCGGGCGCCGGCTTGAGACTGAATCCTGAAGGCGCGTATTTCCTGGGTGCTGAAATAGCCGCCGATGAAATTCGTTTGGTGCTGATCAATCTTGCTGGATCGATCATCCATCGGGAAACGACCCTCCACCGTCTTAAGGACCCGGAGACGATCTGTCACGATCTGGTGGATCTTGTTGACAAGGCCTGGTCGAAACAACTGAAGAACTCGGATCGATTGCGTGGTGTCGGCGTGGCCGTTTCCGCTCTGCTCGATACTCGGGGTGTTGTACGCAAAGCGCCGACCCTTGGGTGGCATGACTTCGATCTGAAGAACGAGCTATTAGGAAAATTTTCTCTGCCGGCCTTTGCTGAGAATGATGCCAACGCGGCCGCGCTGGCGGAACTTTCTTTCGGGGGGCGTGCCGGTTACAGTGATCTCTGTGTTCTCTTGTTGAATTACGGAGTGGGCGCCGGAATTATCTCAGCCCGAAAGATTTTTCGGGGCTACTCGGGGTTGGCAGGCGAAATCGGGCATCTCTGCTTCGACCCTGCAAGACGTCAGCGTGATGAAGAATTGGGAGTTCTGGAAAGCCGCCTCGGCCGCGACAATCTGGTTGCTTCTTACCGCGTCGCCGGTGGAAAGGCCGAAGATCTGGCAGGATTTCTGGTCGATCTGACAGCAGGCGGAACAGCGGCGCAGACCGCTGCCGAAGTCTGGGCCGAATGGCTCGCTCTGGTGATCAGTAATTTAGCCGATCTTATCAATCCGAAGCTCATAGTTCTCGCCGGCCCAATGGCCGAGATTTATCCGTTGGTAGAGCAAAAAGTTCGGCGATGGCTCGAGGCAAGAAAATTTCCAACGGTAGAAGATCTGGAGATACAAGTGACATCCTTTGGCAGAGACAGTGCAGCGTTGGGCGGAGCGGCGCTGGTCTTCAACGCACTGTTCAGCGTGCCGGATAGTTCGTTCTTGAGCGATCTGGCCTAGCTGGGCTAGCTTAGCTAAGCTAGGAGCCAGAATTCAGAAGTCAGGAGCAACAATCGGCGTGGTTCCGGCACCGTCCGCATGCGTAGCTGACAAGCTGAAAGAATGTCGGGGCCACTAGTCCTCGCGCTTATTGCCGCGACCGGTGAATCAATGGCTGGGTGAAATATGGGATGCACATTCTCGGAAAGATCAAGCCGAATGCCATCGCCAAGATGATCAGGAGAGCTGTTGTCCCGTCGGTGACTATCTGGACTAAGAGCTCTTGAGGCGCCCGAGCGCCGAGTGTGACGAGATCGACCATTCCGCCGGCCATTCGAAATAGAAACACCCCGGGGATCAGTGACACCACTGAAGCGAATGCGACCCCCGCAAAAGGCAGCCGCATATGGTCGGCGATCGGCGTGATGATCACTCCGACCACCAGGCAAGCAACCAACGCTCCGGTCTCTGCGCTGGCCCCCGCCACGGAAATAGCTCCCCAGCGGGAGGCATGCGCGAGCATTCCGACTAGAACGGGAATCGGCAGCATCTGCCATGGCATGGCGAAGAATGTGCCATAAGCAGCCACGGCGATCCCTGCCGCAATGACATCGTACCCGAGCGGCACCGGGTGGGAGGTCCCGGAAGCGGGAAGGCTCTCACCCACCAATGCGAGTCCCAGGAGTAGACCCGTACAGATCACGAGGGTGATCAGGCTCGCATAGCCGATGCGCGCTGCTCCCAGCGCGATGCGGGCGCGGGCGAGATCGATCATCCCATTTAGAAAATGTGGGCCTGGCACTAGCACCATACACGGGCAGACCGCGACGAGGCGAAGAGAGGAACTGAGCTGGAGCCGAAACGCAATCGCGCCGATGACGCCCGCGAACAACGCGGCGCAGAGGGGTTGGATAAACAGGTTGTGACTCACTCCTGCCAACCACCGCCGGAGGCAGGCGCCGGTGCCGGCGGTTAGGGCGATCAGGACCAGGCTGACCACGTGCGTCGTGCCGAAGATGACGCCGAGCGCCGCGGCTCCAGCCGCGGCCAGCAAGGCGAAGCGCGCGATCGAGACTGGCGGCAGTTGGTTAATGGACTCCAGAGTCGATCCCATCGCCGCGGCATCCATGGAGCCATCGCACACTTTATCAATTGCGGCCATCGTCGCGGTGACTTTACTCATGTCCATGCCCGCCGGGAGGGCTGCCACGATCTCGTGACGTGAGCCTGCGTCGTCCTCGATTTGCACCGCGAGCTCGCCCCAGCGTGGAAAGACGCTGCCTCGATAAGCCAAGGCTTTAGCAAGTCGTTCCGACGCCTCGATCATTCGTTCCGTGCTCTGTCCGTTCCTGAATAGGAGTTCGGCACTGCTCGATATCAATTTGAGCGCTGATGCCGGGCCCAGCGGTTTTCCAGGTTGGAAGGCAGGTGATGGTTGCTCTTCGGGCAGAGGCGAGCGGGGCTGCTCAGCATCGGGGTTACTCGTCATTGCCCAAGCGCCGCAATAACGCTACTGGGCGGTCGCGACGTAGGGTTTGACCATCTTTGCCGGATCGACGACCCGATCGAATTCAGCCTCCGTCACGAACCCAAGTTGCAACGCGGCGGCTTTCAGCGTGAGATCGTTGTCCATCGCATGATGAGCGATCTTCGACGCCTTGTCGTAGCCAATGACCGGTGCCAGCGCTGTGACAAGCATCAGGGAGCGGTCCACGTACTCCTTGATCTTCTTTAGGTTCGGTTTGGTGCCTTTGACAAGGAATTTGGCGAAGTTGGTGCACCCGTCGGTCAGGATCGTGATGGAGTGGGCGACGTTGAAAATTATCAGTGGCTTATAAACGTTCATCTCGAGGTAACCGCCGGCTCCGCCGAAACCTACCGCCACGTCATTCGCCATAACCTGCGCGGCGATCATCGTCAGTGCTTCGGCTTGGGTCGGGTTTACCTTGCCTGGCATAATCGAGGAACCCGGTTCGTTCTCAGGGATTATGAGCTCGGCGAAGCCGGCCCGCGGGCCGCAAGACATCAATCGAATATCGTTGCCGATTTTGTAGAGCGACACGGCCAATGTGCGCAACGTCCCAGACAGCTGGACCAAAGCGTCGTGGGCGCCCTGCACAGTGAACTTGTTGGGCGCACTGACGAACGGCAAATCCGTGAGCTTGCCAATCTCCGCTGCCGCTGCCTCCGCAAAACCGGGCGCCGAGTTGATGCCGGTACCCACCGCGGTTCCACCGAGGGCGAGGCGATAGACACCCACCAGTGCATCTTCAACCCGCTCCAAGTTGTCCGCGAGCATGCCGGCATAGCCCGACCATTCCTGGCCGAGCGTTAGTGGCGTCGCATCCTGCATATGGGTGCGGCCAATCTTGATGACCTCTCGCCATTCCTGGGCCTTGCCTGCGATCTCGTCGTGGAGCGTCTTGACGGCTGGGATCAGCCGTTGCTTCACATTGACCGCCGCCGCGATGTACATCGCAGAGGGAAAGGAGTCGTTCGACGACTGCGCCATGTTGACATGGTCGTTAGGGTGAACCGGCGTCTTGCTTGCCAGCGGTGTTCCGGCGAGTTGGCAGCAGCGGTTGGAGATCACCTCGTTGACGTTCATGTTGAACTGAGTGCCGCTGCCTGTCATCCACACATGTAGCGGGAACATGTCGTGATGCTGGCCGTCCAGTATCTCGTCACACACCTGAACGATCAGGGTGAACGGCTGGTCGCCGAGCCGCTTGCTGGAATGGTTTGCCTGAGCGGCCGCTTTCTTCAGAATGGCGTACGCGGTTATCATCTCCCGGGGGATCAGATCCTTGCCGATGCTGAAGTGTTCAAGCGAGCGTTGGGTTTGGGCACCCCACAGCTTATCGGCGGGAACCTTGACCTCGCCGAGGCTGTCAGTTTCGGTGCGATATTCAGACATAAAAATCGAAGGGAGTTTAATCTAAGGGCCGACCGGACTCATCCTGTTCTGGCACTAAAGAGAACTGAGTATCTCCTCTAACCTTTTCTCTCCGAGCCTGCCCTCCGAAAAGGCACAGACCTTGTAGACCGGCATATCGTCCAGAAACGCTTTGACCGCCATGTCGGATTTCTTTTTGGTCACGGCCTCCTCGGGCGTCAAATTGGAATCATCCTCGAGCTGTTCATTGGGATTTCCTAGACCGAAAGCTTCGACTAATTCGTTATAAAACGCTTTGCCCGCCGGATGGTCGACGAACTCCTTTAATAGCGAATCGCGGGTCAACCGATGACCACGCGTCTCGGCGGTCGTCACTTCAACGGTCTGCTTCAATGGCAAATCCCTGGAAGAACCGCCCACTAAAATGTCAAACTTGCCAGGGTTAACGACCCACTCGTGAGTCGAGACGTCATAGTAGGCAAAAGCGCGCTTTTCCAGTTCGAAGCTGACGACGACTTCTTCTTCGGGTTGCAGGGCAACCTTGGCAAAAGCCTTCAGCTCCTTTTCCGGGCGGACCACCCTGGAGCATTGTTCGCGGATGTAAAGTTGTGTCACTTCTTGACCGGCGAGCCGCCCTGTATTCTTGACCCTCACTGTCACGACCACTCTCTCCGTCTCCTTGATTTCGGTGGCATTCACCTGAAGGTCTGAGTAGGAAAAGGTCGTATAGCTCAGGCCGAATCCGAAAGGGAACAGGGGAGCGACTTTTCTGGTGTCGTAGTAGCGGTAACCGATAAAAATCCCTTCTCCGTAGTTGGCTTCTTTATGGCGGGCCGGAAAATCGGGAAAAGCAGGCGTGTCTTCGAGTCTCGCAGGAAAGGTCTCGGACAATTTTCCAGAAGGATTGACCTTGCCGGTCAGCGCGTCAGCGATGGCGCCTCCTCCTGCTTGACCGCCCAGCCAAGCCTCGATAATTGCCTTGACCTGATTAGCCCACGGCATGGTGATCGCCGAGCCGTTCATTAAGACGACCGCCAAATTCGGCTGTACGGCGCTCACGGCTTCAATGATCCGGTTGTGCGCGGCGGGCAGGTCCAGAGAGGCCCGATCGAAGCCCTCAGATTCAAAAACGTCTGGCAGACCTGCAAAGACGACCGCAACTTGTGCACCTTTGGCTTGCTCCACGGACTCAGCAACCAGATCATCAGTCGTCGTTCCTTCGTCGGTGTAGCCTTCCGCATAACGGATGGCGACCTCTTGGCCCGCTAGCTTAACTAGCTCGTCGTAGGCCGTCGAAACTTTGGTTGGGTTAACCTGCGAACTTCCGGCACCTTGATAACGAGGTCTTCTCGCGAATGCGCCGATCACTGCGATCGTTTTCGTATCGCCCAAATCGAGAGGCAATAGATTGTCCGCGTTTTTCAGCAAAACAAGGCTTTCTCCGGCCGCTTTTCTGGCCAGGCTATCATGTTGGTTGACGTCAAACATGAATCCAGGCCGATGATGATTTTTGGCCTCAAGAATAACCGCCAGCAATTCTGCGACGATTTTGTCGAGCGTTGCTGGCAAGATCTCTCCAGTCTGCACAGCTGCGACGATTTTGTTGCGGTTATAGTCGCCGCTTCCGGGCATTTCGAGATGCAAGCCGGCGTTGACACCTGGCACGCGATCATGCACTGCGCCCCAATCGGAAACTGCGAACCCCCTAAATCCCCACCGTGTTCTCAGGATTTCGTTCAACAGGAGTCCGTTTTCTGCTGCGTGAATTCCATTGACCGGGTTGTAGGCTGCCATGACCGACCACGGCTGAGATTCCTTCACGGCGATTTCGAACGCCGGCAGATAGATCTCGTGCAAGGTACGCTCATCCAAATTGGAGCTCGTCGCCATCCGCTCGAACTCCTGGTTGTTGGCAGCAAAATGTTTCACCGATGTACCGACACCTTCGCTTTGGACCCCCTGGATATAGCCTGCAGCCATTTTTCCCGCGAGGAAGGGATCTTCCGAGAAATACTCAAAGTTGCGGCCGCCCAAGGGCGAGCGCTTCATGTTGATCCCAGGTCCCAAGAGGATCTGGACGTCACTGGCTTGAGATTCTTCGGCCAAGGCCGCCCCGACTTCTCTAATCAGTTCGACATCCCAGGAAGAGGCCAAGGCTGAAGCCGTTGGGAAACAGGTGGCCGGCACGCTCTCCGACAGGCCGCCGCCTTGGACTTTCCGGAGCCCGTGCGGACCGTCTGTCATGCAAATGGAGGGAATCCGCAATCGTTCGATGGCATGAGTCTTCCACCACCCGTCGCCGGACAATAACAACGCCTTTTCCTCAATCGTCATTTTGGCCACGAGCTGCGTGGCTTGGGAAATAGTATCGGTCGAATGGTGCGGCGAGGTGGTTCGTTCGTAGATCATAACTGTCGAAAGAGGGCTCTTTTACCCTTTCACCGCGCCCGAAGTGAGGCCTGCGATGATGTGTTTCTGGGCCATCAAATAAAAGATGACCGCCGGCGCCAGGGTCAGGCTGACAAAGGCTAGCACCTTTCCCCAGTCTGTCCCGTACTGGCCCTGGTACTGCATGATACCCAACGGCCAGGGATAAAGTGACTCATTGTTGATCATCACCAAGGGCAGTAAATATTCGTTCCAGCTTCCGACCAGGGAGAGCACTCCCACCGTGGCGAGGATCGGTCGGGACAATGGCATCGTTATTTGCCAAAACATGCGCGGGTAACTGCAACCGTCGACAAACGCGGCTTCGAATAACTCGTTGGGCAATTCCGCAAAAAAGCCCTGCAGCAAGACGATTGCAAAGCCCAGGTTGAAAGCGATCTGGGGTAGAATGACTCCCCAGTACGAATCTAAGAGCCCCAGATCACGCACCCGGATAAAGACTGGGAGCACAGCCGTGGCAAACGGGAAGGTGAGTCCCAAAGCCAGGTAGTTAGCAAGCCACCTCTTACCCGCAAAACGGAGATGTGCCAGGACAAAGGCCGCCATCGAACTCACCAGCAAGGTTAACACCACGGTCACCAGGGCGATGAACGCGGAATTGCCCAGCATCTGCCAGAATCGCCCACTGGTCGCGATCGACACGTAGTTGTCGAACAGCCACTCGCGAGGCAATCCGAAGGCGTTAATCCGCAACTCGCCCGGAGATTTAAATCCCCCAATCACCGTGGCCCAAAGAGGCAACAAACAGAGCCCTGAGGCCAGTAGCAGTATCAGCCAGCGGTAATAGACAAATGGACCGGAACGACTTTTTGCCATAACCTATCGCCCCTCCTTTGGACGCATGAAAAGCCGTTTGTAGAATACCATCACCAAAACGCAGATGACGAACAAGGAGACCCCGATCGCACTGCCAAAGCCTACCCGCATCCGTTTGATGCCGAAATTGTAAAGGTAAGAGACTGCTGAGTTGGTCGAGTTCGATGGCCCCCCGTCGGTTAACGCGATAATGATGGCGAAAGCCTGCAATGAACCCAGGATACTAAAGAAGAGCGAAAGCACCGCTACCGGTCGCATCAGGGGTAGCACAATGCTCCAGGTGGACTGCCAACGGCTGGCCCCGTCGATTTTGGCCGCCTCCAGCACGTCATCACCTATCCCCTGCCGGCCCGCGACAAAGAGCGCCATGTGAAACCCGAAGTACTTCCAAACCACCACCACCAACAGGGCGGCAGTGGCCCAGCCTTGCGTGGCAAGGACCTGGGGCGCTTCCTGCCCAAACCAGCGATAAACGACCGCCACCACGCCATAATTACCGTCGTACATGTAGCGCCAGATCAAGCCCGCCACGATCTCGCCCAGGATGTAAGGTAAAAAGAAAATGGCCCGGAAGACCACGCTGGAGCGGCTCTTATCTGATATCATCAACGCTAACGCCAGGGCCAGCGGCACCTGGATGCAGGCTGAGACCAGGATGATGAGCAGGTTGTTAAATAAAGAACGGTAAAATATCGGATCGTTCCAGACCCGAATGAAATTATCCAGGCCGATCCATTTGGACGGCGCACCATATCCGTTCCAGTTATAGAAACTGTAGTAAGCAGCTTCGACCACCGGCCAAGTGACAAAGAGGGTAAAAAGCAAAAGTGCTGGTGGCAAAAAGAGAAAGCAGGTTCGCACCTCGCTCGAGCGCATAAAGTCTTGCAGTCGCCGTTGCGGGGTTGGCTTTGCGCCCCTCGATGGCCCGACCTGGCGCGCCTTGGCGAGGCCGGGGAGATCCTCCGTCCGGGTAGTGGCGCTCGACGTTGTGGAGCGGTCCCGGCCGGACGAGGCTGAATCAAGGGGAGAAGCCATGAGGTGTTTATCCTAGACGGTCACTGCGCCTTGTTTTGTTTCCAGGAGTCTTCGATCGTCTTAACCGCTTTCTCGGGCGTCGTGTTCCCGGAAGCGATGTCCGCACTTGCATCATTGAACACGCGGCCGGTGTCAGGGCCCAGCAATTGATCCATCGCAATCGCAATCCACTGCGACTTATCCACCTCCTGGGCGACGGACTTCAACAGCGGGTCCTGGATCGCTTCGGCCGTCCCTTTGACCGCGGGGATAAACACCCCTGCCGCGGCGAGCTTGGTTTGCGTCTCTTTCCCGAGCCAGGTTTTCATAAATTCCACCGTCTCTGGAGGTGCTTGCTTAGCGACTAACCAACCGTCCAAACTGGCAAACAAGTCGTTCGCTTTTCCCTTACCTCCCTTGACTTCCGGAAAGAAGATCCAGCCCAGCTTTTCATTGGGCAATCCTTTTTTGTCCGCCGCATTGGTCCGGCCGTCGACCAGATCCCAGGTGCCCATCAGGTGAAAAGCCGCCTTCCCGTCGTGAAAAGTGCCGGCCGACTCCGCATAGGTATTGGACAAGTATCCTTTCTGAAAGGGCTGTAAGGCCGCGAGTTCTTTGTAAAGCTGAAATGCTTTGAGGACGTCAGGGCTGGTAAACCCACCATTTTTGTCGTCGTAGACCGCTTGCATGCCTTCCTTGCCCAGGATGCGCATCATGAGAAATGTCGGAAAGAAATGCAGCGGCCACTTGTCTTTGCCCCCGGCCGCCAACGGCGTAACACCCGCCGCCAGGCACTTCTTGACAGCGTCCACGAAATCTTCCCAATACTGGATTTTGGTCGGATCAACCCCTGCTTTTTGGCAAAGCTCTTTGTTATACCAGAAGACGATTGGTGCCAGATCGTTCGGCAGCCCATAGAGCTTACCTTCTACGGTAAAATTTTGGATCGTGGCCGGATAAAAGGTGTCCGTAAAGCCGCCTTCTCCTGCGGCTGCGGTAATGTCCTGGCAAATGCCCGACCCAACCTGCTCGTACATCACACCGCCGCCCCAGCTTTGAAAAGCGCTCGGCCGATCCTTGGACTGCAGCAAGGTAGGCAGTTTGGCCTTGAAGGCCTCGTTCTCCAAATAGTTGAATAGGATTTTGACACCGGGGTGAGCCTTTTCATAGGTCTGCGCCGCGTCCTGCCAGATGGAGAGAATCTTCGGGTTAGTTTGCAGATGCAAAATCTTAACGACTGTTTCCGATCGGGCGAAGGAAGGGAGCGCTCCTAAAAGCGCGCAGATCAGCAGGGATTTAAGGTTCATAAGTTTGTTGAATGCGGGGGGGGTTCGTTGGAGAAGCATGCACGGGAAATGTTGAGTGGGGGGAAGGGACGTCCTGTTTTAAGAATCTTCGGGGGACGCTGGCTCTCGTTACTCCGTACTGATGGTTGCTCAGCGTGCTTGCTTCCGAACAGCTATTTATATTAAAAATTACGAAAACGTCCAGACGTTTTGCTGAATTGTGCCTCCTACTTATGAGACGATGCACTAGGCATCACCGATCTTCGGCGGAATTCAATCTGATTCGTGGCATGGTATTTCAATGAAACGAATAGGTTGGCTGCCAAAGCGCTGTTTGGGTTCCTGCGTCAGCGAAAAAGAGCGAGATAATTTGAATGGTTTGGCCATCGGTGCGCCGTCGATCGGCACCGAGGTCTTGAGCGCCCACGCTGCGATTGCGGAAGCGACCGGGGCCAGTGCGACCGCCGCTTTAGCGCTGGGCGCGTTAGCCATCGGCGGTTTGGCGGTGGGCTTCTTGGTAATCAATCGCCTGATTGTCCGGGAGTTGCTGGTAAAGCGAGTTCACCTCCACCATCTCAGAATCAATCAATTGGAAGTGGAAGATCTGCGCGTCAAAAAGCTAACGATCCTGGAGAAGGAACCTCCGACCGACGGTACTGACCATCCGCTGCCGGAGCGAGGATAGTCAATGCGGGCAGATCGTAGACTCACTCGCACGGATGTCTAATAGGGCTGCAGCCTGAGCATCATTTTGTCGTCCGAGAGAGTACTACTGCTTCGTCTCATATACAGCGGTCATCCCAGCTACGTATCAGACGAGCACTGGAAGAAAGGTTTACATGTAAAGAAAATCCGGATCCGGATCGATCGGGTCGTAATTCCCGTTGCGAAAATCCAAAGCATCGTCATCCACCATTGCGCGCTGATCGTAATCCCTTGACGCCGGTTGGAAACTCTCCTGATGACCCGGGAAGCCATAGGTCTTCTGTTGATTCTGAGCGCACCCAAGGAAAAAGAGAAACGCGGTAAGAAAGCAGCAATAGGCTCGACGCATACTTGTAGTTCTGCGCTATCCCGTAGTTTTTCGCACGCAAAAAGGCAGCAGCGGACGGGTATTTTGCCTTGAGAGCCTGCGGCGTTGGAGCTCAGAGCGCGCCCCAGATTTCTCGTAAATAGTTCGCAAATTTTGATTTTTCTTTGTTGAATTGTGAACCGCCAGGTTCCCAGATATTTTCCAGTCCCCCCGCCTTTTTTCAGAGAGAGTTTTTGCCCATGCAATCAAAATCCCCAATGAAGAGGTGGTTGATCTTTCTGTGGGTTCTCTGTCTAGTCCCAAGAAATCTTTTCGCCTGGACCGATGGCGAACTTCTGGTCTGGATGGATGCCGACCGAGGGCAAGCGCTCGATCCGATTGCGCGAAAATTCGAAAAAGAAATCGGGGTCAACACCACGATCGAAACTCCGGACAAGATTACGGACAATTTCCCGTTGGTCGCTCAGGTGGGGAAGGGGCCCGATATCGTTATCTGGGCGCATGACAAGGTTGGTGAATGGGCCGACGCAGGTTTAATCGCCCCGGTTGAATTCTCGGATGATTTTGCGCAAAAGCTGTTCCCGAAAGCCCGGCAGGCCGTAATGCATAAGGGCCAGTCCTGGGGATATCCACTAGCCTTGGAGACCATCACCCTAATTTATAACCGGAAATTGCTCGATGGCCCTCCTCCGACGCAGCTTTCCCAAATGCAATCGGTGAGCCAGAAGATTAAGGCGGATCATCCGGGGGTGACCGCTATCCTCTGGGACTACAAGAACCCTTACTATTCGTGGGGGATTCTCGATAGTGCGGGTGGCTACATTTTTGGCAAAGAAGGTACCGACTATGACTTGAACAACGTGGGCGTGGCGACTCCCCCCGCCGTCGAGGGACTCTCAAAAATTATCGCCTTGGTCAATGAAGGTTTGCTGCCGAAGACTGTCTCCTATGGCATCGCGGAACAGATGATGAGCCAAGGGAAAATCGCCATGATGCTTTCCGGGCCTTGGGCCTGGGCGAACTTGAGGCAGCGTGGAATTGACTTTGGGGTGGCACCGATGCCAGGCATTGACGGTAAACCGGGTCGTCCTTTTGTCGGTGTGACGGTGGCTTATCTCAATCGTTCCAGCCCCAACCACGATTTAGCGGAAGAGTTTCTGAAAGAATATCTCCTCACCTCCGCTGGGCTCACTGCGATGAATCATGCAAAGGCCATCGGCGTTCCAGCCTTGAAGTCCTTGTACAACAAGATGGCCAAAGATAGGCCCCTCTTGCGGGAGCTGAAGATGTCGGTCGACGACGGTCTAGTCATGCCGAACGTCCCCCAGATGAGCCGGTTTTTTACTTCGGTTGGAGCCGCCTTGCAGGTTGCCACCGAGGGTCGCGCTTCAGCCGAGGCGGCGTTGCAAGATGCCAAGGCGAACATGTTACGGCAATAACCCTCATTTTGAAGTCGCAACTAAGTGCCACCTCTTCTAGTGCATCGTCTCATATGCCAGCTACATATGAGACGATGCACTAGTCCCCTCCGCGCGATGATTGATCTGGGTTCCCGCAATCAAAAGGCAGCCAGAAGCAATGGTCCCAACCCAGAGCGGCAGAACGTAACGAGGTTGAGAAAGGTTGCAAACACAAGTCGCTACATAAACGACTAAGCCAATTCCGAAAATGCAGGACGCGACGATCGCTAAATCCACTGATAGTTTTCCGCGAATCATTCGGCACCCGCCAATTAGCGCAAACAGCAGACACCAAATCGCAATCGGCAAAAATCGCCAGTGTCGAATCATATTATCTTTGAACGCCCTTTCCTGAGTGGCACGAGCGATGGCTGGGTCAAAAAATAAGAGCGACCGAAGCCGTGCCCATGCCGCGGGATTCTTCTCGATATCTTCGACTGAATAAAACGTTGCTTTTGGACCGGTTAAAGCGATTCCCTGGTCATTTGTCGGATAAAATCCTCTCAAGACATCCATGACGGTGATATTAATCAGCCGAGGGTCGAAGGTCCGATAATAACGCAGCGCCGCCTGAAGAGTGATCCTGTCAACTTCGGCCCGAAGTTGCTCTCCTTGTAGACCGTGCTCTTTGAGGGTCTGAGCGATGACTTCGTTCGACCCCTCGTAATAAGTGCCGACCCGAATCAGAGAATCCAAGGCGAGCTTCAGGTCTGGCTGATCGTCGTTCCGAGACACCTTGCGCTCCACCTGCTCTTTCTCTGCCGGCGATAGAGTATTTAAAAAGCTCCCGATCCGTTCACAAAGGGTTCGGCCCACCATCTCTCGTTGAATCACACCGAAGTGCTGACACATGGCCCAAACGATGGTCTTTTCAATCCCGAAGGCGAGTACGCTCAGCAGTAAAGCAAATCCGGCGATCCGAACGAAGAGCAGTCCGGACGATGATCCCTTGCTGCCTAACAAGCGAAAAACAAACAGTAAAAACGCGGTAACCGGCATCCAACCTAGAAGCAGGGCACTTACGTGTCTCGACCCGATGCAGAACAGCAAGATCAAGACATAGAGTAGCCAGGTTTTCCAAGTGGCCTCGTTATTCAAGACACGAAATCCGACTCCAAATAAGGTAAACCAGGTGATGGCCGTAGTGGCCTCTGCTCCGGCGGTGTGAGCAAACGAATAGAAACTGGCAATCGAAGCAAGGAGGAGGGTGATCGTGCCACGACCGCTAGCCGAAGCGGGAACAGCTAACACAAAATATCGCAGTGCGAGCCACAGGCCCACGTGTTGACAGACAATCAAAACGTAAACCGCAGTAAGGGATGGCTGTTGAAAAGTAAATAAGCTGGGCGCCGAACCCAATAAGAGCGTGTCCGTTAACCAGAAAGGTATCCGACCGACCAGGCAATATATCGGAGGGACCAGCAGAATATTCTCTGAGGTGAATGGATCCCCCAACTGGCACAAAACGTCGGAACTTTTCCAAAAGGGCAGATAAAAGATGAAATACCATGTGGATGGCAAGGCGAGAATCGGTAGTGGGTGCCGCCCGATGAACTCAAGCCCCCACAACAAAGCGCGACCTGTTTGCCTTGACTCCCCTTTGGAGCCAAGGCTAGCGATAGAATTACTCAGCACGGTGCAGACTCAACCACAGGAATCTGCCGACGCCAAGCGCTCGCTAGGTTTGGAAGCGGATGTCACTGGGAACCGTGCTAGAAAAGCCTGGACCCTTACTCTATATTTAAAGTATTTACCATAATTACCATACTAAGCAGCAGACCGATTCGTCCGCAAAAGCACTCTGGACTGTACGGGCATGACTCGCACGGGCCTGAGTGAAGTTTCCGGTCAGCGCTGCCATCTTTTCGAGTGATTTCTACGGTCGATGATGGGCTATGTCAGTTTCCCTCACCGGCGGAGCGCCCTTATTTCACCATTTACAATTTGAATTAGTGCGCCGTTTCATATGCCAGCTACATATGAGACGATGCAACAGGTAGACGTAAGGATGAAAGTTTAAGTTCATTTCGGTCGAGAAATGCGTTCGCAATTAAAGTAATGCCACTAATATCCGTTTTAGGCATTTGCGAGTTGCTTTGAGGCTCCGTGAAAGATGAGAAGGATAGACATCTTTGTTTCTTCCCCCGAGGACGTTCAGAAAGAGCGTAGCCTTGTGGAGCGAACGATTCGGGCTGTCGCTGACGAGTTTAGTGTTCCGATCACCGTCACTTACTCCAATTGGATGAGGGAGCCGCTGGATAAGACCGCGGTACCAAGTGCGAACGGCTCTGAAGATGGAAGAACCTGGCTGTGCCCCTGTTTCTGGGAGTACGGGGATACCGGACTGGATCAAGATTACCGCGAACAGATCCCGAATACCGGCTCATACGATCTGGTCATTTCCATCATCTGGTCTCGCCTCGGAACTAGGTTATCTAACGCGTTCGTAATGCCGGATGGAAGTCAGCCCAAGGTCGCCAGCGAATACGAAATCGGATGGGTATTGGATCAGGTAAATCGCACGCCCGGTTTCCCCGAGCTGAGGGTTTACCGCAATGGGGCGGCTCCGTCCGCGCCGCTCCAGCCGAAAACGCAGCGGGAAACGTTCTTTCGCGACTGGGATGCGGTCCAGGAATTCTTTACGGTTTGGGAAAAACAAAAAACGTTCGCCGAGGCCTGCAGCCGCTACTCGGATCTCCAAGAGTTTGAGAGCCTGTTTCGAACTCATTTTCGAGATTTTCTGACCAGGCAATTGGAGAAAGAGATTGTCCCGCGCAAACCCGTCTTGAGAGTGAATCGGAAGAAGGTCGAGCCATTTCGTGGACTGCGGTTCTTCAATTTCGAGCACGCACCTATTTTCCACGGCAGAACAAAAGCCGTGGGTCAGGTACTGGACGCTCTGGGCAAACAAGCGGCCGCTAAAACCCCATTTGTCCTGGTTTTAGGCCCAAGCGGCTCCGGCAAGAGTTCTCTAGTTCGGGCCGGCGTTCTGCCCCTGTTGACAGAGGTCGGAACCATAGCCGGCGAGGGGCCCTGGCGGTATGCCGTTAGTCGGCCCGGCTCCGGAAGCGATCCATTTGACTCCCTGGCCACTGCCTTGCTCGAGAGCACCGCTCTGCCGGAACTGAAAAGGGCAAAAAAGCGCCACCAGTGGCGCGAGCTGGCTGCCGATCTGAAGGATACTCCGGCAAAGGTAGCGCTCGAGATCACCGAAGTGATCGATCGGATTAGCGTTCAAGAGTTGGATCTTCTCCTCGACCGGGAAAAGGGCCAGGGCCAAACTCCGGTGCCGGGAAGAATCGAGAGTACCGAACTTGCGCGTCACAGAAGGCTGCGACGCGTCAAACCGAAGGCGAAAATAGCGCTGTTTATCGACCAATTGGAAGATTTGTTTACCAACTTTTCTCTCGAACTTCAGCATCAATATTTTGCCGCCGTCACGGCATTGGTGCGATGTGAAAGAGTCTATGTCATTGCGGCCCTGGGAAGCGACTATTACGCGGCTTACCAGGAATTCCCCGAGTTGGTTGCTTTAACCAACCCGGGCGGTCGATTCGATCTCCAAGCCCCGACGCGAGAAGAATTGGGAAGAATGGTGCGTGCGCCGGCTGAAACCTATGGCTTGAGGTTCGACCGCCAAGCTAAAACGGGTCAAGCATTGGACGATGCGCTGATTGAGGCAGCACTTGTTTCCGCCGATCAGCTTCCGCTGCTTGAGCACCTTCTTTGGTCGTTGTACCGGAAACAGGTCGCGCGCGACGACGGTTGGCTTCGATGGTCTGATTACCTGGAATTAGGGAAACTTGAAGGCGCATTGGCCCACCATGCCGAAGAAGTCTTTACGACACTGAGTAGTGAGGCCCGGCAGGCCTTCAATTTTGTCTTGCGCCGGCTTGCTCCGGTCGAGCTGGACCAAAAGGGCAGCTGCCGCACGGCGCTATATCGAGATCTGGTTGCCTCCGGGGGAATCGATAGTCGATTGCAGGGAGGTGCCAAAGATCTCGTGGACTCCATGGTCAAAGAGGGCCTTTTGATTTCGGAGACGGATGTCAGGCAGCAGGAAGTGGTTAGCGTCGCTCATCCGGCGCTTTTTCGAAAATGGCCGAGGGTTCGAGAATGGCTGATTGAGGATCAAGAGTTCCTCCGAATGCGGGACCGCCTCGACGGGTGCCTCAAACTATGGCTGAAGAGGGGCCGCAGAAGACGCGAACTACTCACTCCCGGTCTGGGGCTGGCCGACGGAGAGACCTTGTTAAACCATTTTCACTCTTCTCTTTCGAATACCCAGATTGAGTATGTTCGGAAAAGCCTTGCGGACCAAAAACGGGGCCGCCGAGTAAGATATCTGTTTTGGCTGCCTTTCGTCGTCGTGTTGTTTTCATTGGCTGCATTTTTTGGATTTCGATGGTTCAACAACGAAAGCCTGCGCACGAGCATGCGTGAGTTTGGCAGCGTAGAGCGGAGATTCTCCGAGCTTGTCCAGGCCGGCCGGGGTGGAAGCCAAGCCGAGCTCGGGCAAGCCGAGGAAAAAGCGCAAATGGCGCAGCACGATGCCGAGCTTGCTGCGGCGCAGCGGAGCGCGATGGAATCACAGCTTAAGCAGGCGCAGGAAAACGCCAGCCTTGCGCTGGTACGGCAGAGTGCGCTCGAGACCCAACTCAAGCAAGCCCAAGACAAGCTCCAGCAAGCGAGCCAGAACGCTGATCAGATCTCCAATCAGCGTGCCGCCTTGGAGATTGAGCTCAAGCAAGCTCAGGGCAACCTCCAACAGGTTGGCGAACCAGCCTCCAACCAACGTGCCGCCTTGGAGATTGAGCTCAAGCAAGCCCAGGACAAGCTCCAGCAGGCCAGCCAGAACGCCGATCTGGTATCCAATCAGCGTGCCGCCCTGGAAGCGCAGCTCAAGCAATCCCAGGATAAGCTCCAACAGGCACAGAAGAACGCGGATTTGGCTTCCAGCCAGCGTTCCGCTTTGGAAACTCAGCTCAAGGACGCCAGAGAGAAGCTCAAGCAGGCCCAGGACGCCGCTGATCTGGCCTCAAACCAAGGGGCTGCCTTGGAAACCCAGCTCAAGGACGCTCAAGGGAAGCTCCAGAATGCTGATCTGGCTTCGAATCAGCGTGCCACTTTGGAAACGCAACTCAAAGAGGCCCAGGACGAGCTCCAGCAGGCTCAGCAGAATGCTGATCTGGCTTCGGATCAGCGCGCCGCTTTGGAAACGCAGCTCAAGCAGACCCAGGACAAGCTCCAACAAATTCAACAGAATGCTGATTTGGCTTTCAGCCAACGTGCCGCGCTAGAGACTCAATTAAGAGAGGCCGAAGAAAAAGCTCAACTGGCTCAAAAGATTGCAGATCTTGTTGCTGCCCAGGCACACCCTGAACAGAATGGAACTTCAAAAGAAGGCGTTGTAAGGAAGAATGAGCGATCCCCAAACCAACCTGGGTCAGGACGGGCTTTGCCGCTCGATGCTGGCCAGAATCCCGAGCCTGGCAACTCAACTCAACCGTTGATTGCGCCGGTTCAGTCGACCGGCCATTAAAGTGGGCGGCCGAACTGCAATTTATTTTGTTACCATAGAATGGAAGAACAGGAGAGTTGAAAAGTGTCCTTAGAAAATTCAGATGCATTATGAAACCTAGGATCCATCCATTTTGCATATCAGCGATCGTCGTAGTGCTGTTATTGTTACCCCCGGTTCTAAGCGTTTTTGCCGGAGATATTCTTTATGAGGATGAGTTCACCAACTTAGACCCGAGTTGGGGCACCCCTGGCGACATCTTGAGTGTCAAGGATGGTAAACTAATTCTCAAGCCTGCGCTCAACACCACGCAAAGCGTGTTAAACCAATCGAATGTTTTCGATGACGCGGATATCCAGGTCGAGGTCACCTTATCTTCCGGCGATCCGATCGTGGCGGGCGGATTGATTTTTTGGGCCAAGGATTACAGCAATTTCTACTGCTTATGCATCGATGGTAAGGGTTCGTTCAAAATAAGCCACTTTGTGACCGATCGCTGGCTCACTCCAGTCGGCTGGACAGAAAGCGACGCGATTAACAAGGGAGTTGCACAAGGCAACAAACTGCGAGTGGTGACCAAAGGGCGCCAGGCAAGCGCTTTTATCAATGATAAGCAGGTCATCACAATCAATGGCCAGCCTCCACAAGGGGGAGGCTGCGTCGGAGTTTCCGGTGGCTCGGCCCAAGACTCACAGAATACCTGGCAGTTTGCGGATTTGCGGGTCATTTCCACGGCCTCAAACGCCGCCGCTTCTCCCGCTTCGACGCCCACGCCTGCAACTGCGACGGCAGTGGCTGCGATTCCGGCGGCGGCGATTCCAGCGGCTGCCACTCCGACACCCGCGCCTCCGGCTCCGACGCCCGTCCCCACGGCTCAACAGGTCTCGCTACGACTCCATGGATCCAACACGCTTGGAAAGGAAATCGTTCCGACACTCTGTGAAGATTTCTTGAAATATCAGGGTGCCACTTCTGTTCAGCGAAAACCTGGGTCAAGAGAAGACGAAGTCGACATCGAAGCGGTTTTGCCGGCCGAATCGAACGAACCGATCATTTTCGAGATCGAATCTCATGGCTCAAGCACGGCCTTTGAGGATCTCGCAAGCGGTCAGTGCGACATTGGGATGTCTTCCCGGCAGGTAAAGCAGGAAGAAGTTCAACGGTGTGCCTCCGCTGGTTTAGGCAATATGTCTTCGCCGGCCTGCGAAAATGTCATCGGCTTGGATGCCATCGCTGTGCTCGTCCACAAGAATAACCCGGTGAACTCGCTCACCAAACAGCAACTCGCTGACATCTTTACCGGCAGAATCACGGATTGGTCTCAAGTCGGCGGTCCGGCCGGTCCGATCTATCTTTATGCCCCTGACGAAAAATCCGGCACTTTGGATACCTTCAAGTCTGTCATCCTCGGTTCCAAGCCTCTCTTTTTCCGAGCCTCGCGTTTTGAGGATAGCATCAGGCTTTCCGAAGCAGTGGCAGCCGATACGAATGGCATTGGTTTTGCCGGCAAGGCATTTACCCGCAACTGCAAAGCCGTAGCCATTCCGGATGCGAATGGAAAACCTCAGCTGCCAACGACGTTTGCCGTTTCAATTGGAGATTATCCGCTCTCCCATCGCTCGTATCTGTATGTGCCCGCGAACACCCAGAACAAATGGGCGCACAAGTTTATCGAATTCGCGCTCCCGAAACTGGAGGTCTTCTCCTGGTGGACGTCGGGCAGCGAAGCCGCGGCGCTCAATTCGCTATTTGAGGTCTATAAAAAACAATATGCCGGTGTCGGTATTATTAACGCGACCGTAGCGGGCGGAAGCGGTTCGGGAGCGCGTCCGGTCCTGCAAACGCGTTTGGCAGTCAATAATCCGCCGGATACCTGGCAAAGTCATCCCGGCTTGGAACTGCTGGGCCAGTATGTGGCATCGGGCTATTGCGAGCCGATCACCGAACTTTATCAAAGCGGAGGCTGGGAAAAGGCTTTCCCGAAGGCCCTCGTGAACCTGGTGTCTCAGGACGGAAAGGCCTATGCGGTATTAACCGGTATCCACCATGGGAACGTCCTTTGGTACAACAAAAAGCTTTTGGATCAGAACGGCATCAAGGTCCGCCAGAACATGACCTTTGATGAGTTCTTTGAGATCTGCGACAAGCTGAAGGCAGCTGGCATTACGGCCATCGGCGTAGGTGACTCGGGCATTTGGGCTTCCTCCCAGCTTTTTGAGAACACTCTTCTCGGCGTCGTTGGTCCACAAGGGTGGGCGGATCTCTTCACCGGTAAGATGAAATGGGATGATCCCAAGGTGAAATTGGCAATGACCTATTTTGCCAAAATGCAAGGCTACATCAATCCTGACCACGCGAGCCTGACCTGGGATCAGGCGGTCAAGGAGTTGATGGACGGTAAAGTAGCCTTCAACTCGATGGGAGACTGGGCAGATGGTGAGTTTATTAAAGCGAACTTGAAGGAAAATGTGGACTTCGGCTGGGTCAATCACCCAGGAACGGGTGGCTCTTTTCTGATTGTTGCGGACGGTTTCACTTTGGCTAAAGGAGCGCCCCACAAAGAATCGGCCATCGCCTGGCTGAAAAGCATCGGCAGCAAGGAAGCTCAGGAGGCATTCAATCCATTGAAGGGCTCAATCCCGGCTCGGACCGATGTGGATAAATCGAAATTTGACGGTTACCACCAATGGTCGATGGAAGAATTCGCCAAAGATAAACTGCTCCCGAGTTGCGTCCACGGTGAAGCGGCTCCGGAAGCTTTTCAGAAAGCGCTGAACGATGCGGTCTCCACTTTCGTCGCAGACAAAAATGTGGAAACCTTCTCAACTGCTCTAGTGCAGGAGGCGAAAAAGGTTGGCCCAAATACGATGGGACGACTCGAGTTTGCCAGTCAGACAATCGAATTGGTAAGCCCGGAGGTGCCTAAGGACGCGCCGCCTGGGTACGCAAATGACGTCAAAGGCGCTGCCAAACTCAATATCATTTTCCATTTTCGTCCCGGAAGCACCCAGCTGGACAACAACGCCTTGGCAGATCTAAAACGCCTGGTCGACCTGCTGAACAATCCGACCTATCAAGGCCGGCATCTGCTCCTCTTCGGTTTCTCCGACAACTATGGCGGCAATCGGACGAATCTTAGAATTTCGAAAGAACGCGCCTACGCAGTTGCCGAACAGTTACAAAGCCATGGGTTGGCCTCATCGCTGGTGACCGGTTATGGGAAGGCATTGCCAATCGCTCCCAACGATGCCGAAGAAGGTCGCGAGCAGAACAGGCGGGTCGAAGTCTGGCTCAGACCATAAGGCAGGAGACAGGATTCAGGATTCAGGAGTCAAGAGTCAGGGCCATCTCTCTTGCCGGCGACGCCAGAATTTGTCCTGCGACTGCCGAACTCCCGAACTCGTGAGGTCCTGACTTCTGAATCCTGACTCCTGACTCCTGACTCCTGGCCTTGGCTCCCGGCTCCCGGCTCCCGGCTCCTGAATCCTGTCTCCTGAACGGAATCGAGCCTTGAAAAGCTGCGGTCCCGCTGCCATAAGCAACGACTAGACATGACCAAGACCGAACTTCAAGTCGCGCTCGCTGAAGCCACTCAGACCAACAAGAAAACCGCTGGATTGTTCCTGGACACGCTGAACACCCTCGCCTACAAAGCCATCAAAAAGAACGGTGAATTCGTCTTGCCCGGCTTCGGCAAGCTCGTTAAGCAGAAAAGGAAGGCTCGCGTGGGTTTCAATCCCAAGACGCAGGAGAAGATCAAGATTCCAGCTAAAACCGTCGTTAAATTTCGAGTCGCCAAGGCGGCCAAGGACGCGATCCTGGGAGTCAAAAAGTAGTTCTTCAGGATCTCGGGAGATCCCGGGCTGCAGGAGTTACGGAATGGGCAGCGGTTTTCCGAACCGTCGGACGCCGGTACAACGGGAGCCATGCGATAAAAACGCGGCTCGCCGACAGGTCTCGGTCCCGGACATATCCGGGCTCCAGGGCTTCTGCTCCTGAATTTCTGCAACTCTGACCAGGGAGGCCGGCACGATTTGAGTAAATACGTAAAACCATAATGATCACTGGATTCGTTACTTTATAAGTAGACTTCATGTATACTAGAAAAATTGGAAACTTTTATCCATATATGCGTTGTATTATGCCGCAATTTTACGCAGCCTAAACGCTGCCGAACGTTCATCCGAATTTTGGCGGCCGCAGCCGTTTCGTTCTGTTCGCCGGTGACAGGTCAGGAGCAGAAAGGTTGGGAATTTGACTCGTCCCAAAGCAAGACAAACGTTTCCAAGTCCGATGCTCAGCAGGTCTATGAGGTCTTACTCAAAATGCTGGATCGCTGGAATGCCCACGATATCGAGGGACATTTGGAAGTGTATTGGAAATCACCGGAACTGTTGGTGGTCGTGGATTCTGAACAGTTTAACGGCTGGCAGCAACTGCATGATTCCTATATCAACGGGTATCCGGATCGCAGTACCATGGGTTTTATCCAACCCAAACGCATCCAGGTCAAGCTGTTGAAACCGGACCTCGCGTTAGCTCTCACCTGGTGGTCCGTCACTTTCCCGAGTTCCAAACAGACCGTGGTGGGAAATAGCACCATGAACCTCCAGAAGTTTAGTGATGGATGGAAGATCGTAGCCTCGCACACGAGTATCGCTGCGATGTGATCGGCCATGATCTCGCAAAAATTCACTGCCAGGCAAACAACGTAGGAAACGGATTGTCTTGCGCGGGCCACTCAAGCATGATGGTCGGCATCGGGAGATGCGAGACGAAGCGTCGACTAGGGAGCTGCCCGGATGGCGAAAAGCTCGAGCTCTGCTGAAGGAATCAAAATATGAATACCAAGCTAGCCCCCCAAGATATCCACCGACTTCTGCACGCGGAACATGATGACCCGTTCGGCGTGCTCGGGTTGCATCAGATCGATCAAGCCTGGGTTGTGCGCAGTTTTAGACCGGATGCGAAAGAACTCGCGATTCTGGATCGCCACAACCTCTCGCGGCGCTTCCCCGCCGATCGCATCGCAGAGGAGGGCCTTTTTGAAGCCCAATTGGAAGGTGTGACGGAAGACTTTGACTATCTGATCGAGGTAACCACCTGGTCCGGAGCTACCTTTCAGTTGAGTGATCCCTACTCATATGGTCCGATCTTAGGCGAACTGGACATGCACCTGTATAAGGTCGGTAACCACTATGAGATCTATGAGAAACTGGGAGCTCACCTAACGGAAATCAATGGATATGCGGGCGTCTGTTTTGCCGTTTGGGCTCCCAATGCTCAACGGGTCAGCGTGGTGGGTGACTTTAATGGCTGGGACGGCCGTACCCATCCGATGCGAAGACGGGTCGAAGCTGGGATCTGGGAAATCTTCATCCCAGGAGTAGGTGAAAATGATCATTATAAGTACGAAGTCCGCAATTGCTTTGGCAATATCGTCCTGAAAAGCGATCCATTTTCGTTCTTTGGGCAGCACGGGGTGCAAACAGCATCCTTGGTCTTCAATCTCAATCGCTTTAAATGGAGTGACGACGCGTGGATCGCGGAACGTAAGACTCGGTACTGGCCTAAACAACCTGTTAGCATTTATGAGGTGCACCTTGGATCGTGGGGAAGAGTTCCCGAGGAGCACAACCGATATCTAAGTTATACTGAGTTTGCAGATCGGTTGATCCCCTATGTCAAAGAAATGGGCTACACCCATATCGAACTGCTACCCGTAGCCGAGCATCCGTTTGACGGTTCCTGGGGTTACCAGGTCACTGGGTACTATGCGCCGACCAGCCGTTTTGGAAATCCGGATGAGTTTCGTCATTTCGTCGACCGCTGTCACCAGGAGGGAATTGGAGTTATTCTGGACTGGGTCCCCGGCCATTTCCCCAAAGACTCCTTCGGATTAGCTGAATTCGACGGAACACGTCTTTACGAACACGCTGATCCGCGCCAGGGAGAACACCGCGATTGGGGAACGCTGATTTTTAATTTCGGTCGCAATGAAGTACGAAACTTCCTGATCGCCAACGGACTTTTCTGGCTCGACAAATACCATATCGACGGGCTGCGAGTGGATGCCGTTGCTTCCATGCTCTACCTTGACTACTCCAGGAAACCTGGCGAATGGGTACCCAATGTTCATGGCGGGCGCGAGAATCTCGATGCCATCGAATTCATGAAACACTTTAACGCCGTTTGCTACGAGCGTTTCCCGGGAATTATGACCATCGCCGAAGAATCGACGGCCTGGCCTGGGGTCTCGCGTCCGACCTACTTGGGTGGATTGGGATTTGGTTTCAAGTGGAATATGGGTTGGATGCACGACTTTCTCCAATACATGAGCCATGAACCCATCCATCGCCGCTACCATCAAGGAGAAGCCTCCTTCTCTTTGGTCTATGCATTCCAGGAACATTTTGTCCTGGTCTTAAGCCACGATGAAGTCGTGCACGGCAAGGGGTCTTTATTGAACAAAATGCCGGGTGACCCTTGGCAGAAGTTCGCTAACCTCCGCATGTTTTATGCCTGGATGTATGCGCACCCCGGCAAAAAGCTGCTGTTCATGGGATGTGAGATCGGCCAGTGGCTGGAGTGGAACCACAACCAAAGCATCGATTGGCACCTCCTCCATTATCCCTTGCACGATGGCCTTCGACGTCTGGTCCAACATCTCAATTATATTTACAAGAGCGAGCCCGCTTTTTCGGAGAACGATGATAGTTATGCCGGATTCGAATGGATCGACTTGCACGATGCCGATAACAGCATTTTCACCTTCGTCCGCAAGGGGGAATCCGGTTCGACAATTCTCTTCGCGGTCAATGCCACACCGGTTCCCAGACACGCCTATCGAATTGGAGCGCCCGGTGAGGGTTGGTACGAAGAAATTTTGAATACCGATGCCGGTATCTACGGAGGTGGCAACATCGGCAACTGGGGCGGCCTGCACGCCGATCCCATCGGTTGGCAAGGACGCTCGCATTCCCTTTGCCTAACTTTGCCTCCGTTATCCACAATCGGATTTAAACGGCACGAGTATAAGTGATGTCGTCTCATTAGCCTATTATCGATTACGATTTATTTGCTAGCCTCGGGGGAAGTGCTAACAACGTGGAACATCGCTCAACGTGCGAACGGAACACAGGCTGGAAGCCGATGCTCCATTAGCCTTCCGGAGTGTCGAGCGATCTCCCAGACCATCTCGGGAGCTACCGCCGTGGACCTGGAGTGACGACGCGACGGCGTTAATGGAGCATGGGCTTCCAGCCTGTGTTCCGTTCGCACCGTTGAGCGGTGCTTCCAGGGGGAACGATGATCGAGGGTCCACGGGTGGTTCAGGCAGATGCAACAGGTGAGTGAGCCCTTCGAGCCGTTTGGGGCATAGGCTTGCCAGCCTCCATCGATGATCGAAACTCCACACGGTGGTTTGTTCCGTTCGTGCGGTCCAGACAAGCCTCCAATCGACTCTAGACAAGCGTCTGGGTTTACCCTGAGTAGTCAGGATAAACGATCTTTGTCCACGTGTAATTTAAGTTCAGCGAGTTTTTAACTAGAAACCTGTCGCTACTCCTGATCCAATTGGTGCTCAGATGGGACAAATTTAGGTTTGTTCCCTGCAGAGGGCGCAGCCGATTTTTAAACCTCCACCTGTTCCTCCCAATGAACTACCAAAAAACTACCAAAAAAGGCATGTTTGTCACTGAGGACGGCCAGAACGTTCTGTTCACCTTCCTTCTCCTCATCTTGCTGTTTGCTCTATGGGGATTCTGCAACGGCATGATCGACGTGATGGATAAGCATTTTCAGGAAGTGCTCCATCTGACCTTGTCGCAATCTGCCTCGGTGCAATTCGCCCACTATCTAGGCTATTTCATCATGGCGCTTCCAGCGGGCTGGCTGGCCTCGAAACTAGGCTACAAAGGCGGCATCATCGCGGGCCTCTTATTGGTGGCATTGGGTGGGTTCTGGTTTATCCCGGCCACCCATATCGGATCTTTCTGGGCGTTTTTGGTGGGTGTCTGCGCGATTGCCGCGGGTCTCACCTTCCTCGAAACCATCGCCAATCCTTATGCCACGGTCTTAGGGGCAGAAGAATATGGCGCCACCCGAATCAATCTGGCCCAGTCTTGTAACGGCATTGGCTTGATTTTCGGCCCCATCGCGGGCGGCATGTTTTTCTATTCCAAGAATGCCTCCGGAGAGAGCACCGGGAGCGAGAATCTCTGGATTCCGTATGCCGGTGTCGGGGTGGTGGTCATCATCCTGGCGATTGTCTTCTTTTTCGCCAATGTCCCCGACATCAAAGCCAAGGACGACTTTCATATGGACGACTCGACACCCGGGGTTTCACACTCCATCTGGTCGCACCCCCATTTCGTAATGGCCGTCATTGCCCAATTTCTTTATGTCGCTGCGCAGGCCGGCATTTTCAGCTTCTTTATCAATTACGTAACCTCGCAGGTCCCCGAAATTCCCTCGACGCTTGACGCGGCCATCCAGAACAGCCCGGACTTCTTGAAACATTGGTTAAACAGTTTGACCGAAATTCGCACCACCGGAGCGGTCGCTTTCAGCAATAAAGGCGCTTCCAATCTCGTATCGGTAGGCCTCCTTCTTTTCCTGGGCGGTCGGTTCATCGGCACCGCTCTGCTTAGAAAATTCTCCGCCCACAAGCTTCTGGGTCTATATGGCGCCATTAATACGGTGCTCTGCCTGCTGATCTTTTTGAAGTTAGGGTGGCTGTCCGGGGCTTGCGTCCTGGGGACCTATTTCTTTATGTCGATTATGTTCCCGACCATTTTTGCGCTCGGCATTTTTGGGCTGGGGCAGCGGGCAAAAAAGGCGTCTTCCTTTCTGGTCATGGCCATCATGGGCGGCGCTATCCTGCCAAAGGTGATGGGCGCAATCGCCGACATGTCCGACCTGTCTCGCGGATTTATTGTGCCAATGCTCTGCTTTGCCTTTATTGCGACCTATGCCTATATGTGGCCCAAACTGAGTGGTTCTGAGGGTCTGCACGGTGTATCCACGACCGGCGGGCATTAGTGTACCGTCTCCTAAATCCCCCCTTGGGCCTCGTTGCGTTCAAAATGGGTCGTTTGCGAGGAGGTCCGAGCCGGACTGGTGCCAAAGTCGCATATCTGGTCTATTCGAAGCGCTGTCGCTTGCTCAGGGCATTCGACGCGCTATCTCACCTACGCCGCATTTGCGGTCGGATGGCTTGCCATGAGCAAGCGTCAGCGCGTCGAATGGATGGGGGTTCAGGAAATATCGGCGTCGGGTACGTAAATGAAGACCAAGTCCTGGTCCATCCCTTTAGGATCGACCGACCTCTCGAACACCAGCAGGTTTTCTGTCCCGATCAGACAATGTTCCATTCCGGGTTCAAAATGAAACCGATCGCCCGGGGCGAGCGCTTCGACGGTCAGCGGTTCATGGGTGGCATTTCGATACAAGATGAGCCCTGCACCTTCCTGCACTTCCAGGTGTTCGTCCTTTTCCTCGTGCATTTCAAGAGCGAGATAGCCGCCTTGACGAACCACGAGATACTTTTCGACACGCGGGTGTTCGTGGAGAATGATGACTACGCCTCCCCAGGGTGTTTGAATGATCCCGTCGCCACCCCTTTGAATGCGGTCGAGGAGTTCGGGAAAAAGCGCGGTAGTTCCAACCGGTCCATCGCGGAAGTGCTGCCTCCAGAGCAGGCACGCCTGGCGGCAATAATGATTGAAGGCTTCCTGGGAGTCGATGCGCGACTGGGCACTCAAGCTACCCGCGATGGCTGCGTACCTGGAGTTTGCTGCCAACTTGCGATGATTTAGATCAAAACTAGCATTCATTTTGGAGAAAAAAGTTTCTTTCTCCACTAACACCTTTTAGCATGGGAAAACCAGGCGTTTGTTGCCTTTCCACATTGTTGCTCGTGCATAGTCCTCAACCCTAGAAGGCAGGTCAGGCAGTTTTGCCTGCCATATCTATACATTCCTTCCGATGAACACTGAATTTTACACTTTTGGCGAAATACTCTGGGACTGTTTGCCATCCGGTAGGCACGCGGGCGGTGCCCCCTTCAACGTCGCTGCTCACCTTGCGCAATTAGGAGTCTCCGTCTCCTTGCTCTCGTCGGTCGGCCAGGATCCTCTCGGCGATGAAATCCTGGATGTTGCTAAAAATAAAGGGGTGAACGTGCAGTTTGTGGACCGGGCTCGAATTGGCCTTCCCACCGGCACTGTGATTGCCACGATAGACGCTCTGGGCAACGCCACCTACGAACTCGTTCAGCCGGTGGCCTGGGACGAGATTATTGTTTCTGAAGACGCCTTCGCGGCGGTGGCCAAAGCGGGTGCCTTTATCTTCGGCTCCTTGGCCGGTCGCTCGCCGTACAATCTTCAGCAGTTGGATCGTTTGCTCGATATCAAAGGACCTTTGAAGTTCTTCGATGTTAATTTGCGTCCTCCGTTTGCCGATCCAAAGCGTATCGTGGAGCTGGCGGTTCGCGCTGATGTCCTCAAGCTCAATCACGACGAAGTTGGCCAGATGGCTTCCTGGCTGCAAACCGGCGAGGCAACACCCAACCCACCCGGCAATCCGGACGCTGTCGCCGAAGCTTGTGCGATCCTATCGAGGGCCACCCATACGCCTCGAATTTGCGTAACCATGGGCTCAGCGGGCGCAGCGCTCTGGGATCGTGGCAACCTCGTGACCGCTTCTGCGCCGAAAATAGTCGTTAAGGACACCGTTGGCGCGGGAGATGCTTTCATGGCCGGTCTGATGATCGGGCTGACGCGTGGAGTCGACGCCCAAACCGTGGTGGAAACTGCTTGCCGTCTGGGTGCCATTGTGGCCTCGCATGACGGAGCGACGCCCATCTTAGCGCCAGAAATTATACAGGAGTTCAGATCCAAGCTAAAGGCCGGTTAGCTTGGAAAGGTAGGGTGAGGCTCCGCCCGAACCGGGGCTTCCCGCATCGCCCTGCCTTTTGACGTCATCCCATCAGTGGGAATCCTGGAAAGGATCGCGTGACCGTGCGATGTCTTCCAGGGCAATCGATGATCGCGGCGGGCGAGTAGGGCTTTGGGGCCAATCGCCCCGCTTACTTCGTCCAGCCAGCGTAGCGATCGACGTTCTCCTTGGTAATCAGACCAACCGGGATAAGGGTCGGATCTTCCTTGGGCTTCTTACCCTCCATGATGTCGTAACCGATCTTGACGGCTTCTTCAGCCATTAAGTAAGGATCCTGTGCAGCGGTGGCTGCGATCAAGCTGCTCGGATCTTTCAGAAAAGGCACAATGTCTGGCGAACCGTCCACTCCCACGATAAAGAACTCTTTTCGTTGAGCTTGCTTCGCTGCCAAGTCACAGCCGATGGCGGTCGGATCGTTGATGGCAAAGACCGCATCGATATGTGGAAACGCCGTTAAAAGGTCGCTCATCACCCGCAAGCCTCCATCGCGGCTGCCACCGGCGTTCTGGTCTTGGGATATGACTTTAAGATCCGGATGCTTGTTGATCTCCTCCAGGAAGCCGGCTACCCGATCGGTGACCGCCGTAACTGGAGGCCCATTGACAATGACAATCTGGCCCTTGCCTTTCAGCCGCTCCGCCACGTAAATGCCGTCCTTAGTGCCGGCCTGCTTGTTGTTCGAGGTGACCGTGGCGTCCACCCCGCCTTCAGCCCCGACGTCTACGGCGACCACCGTGACCCCCGCCTGCTTCGCCCGCATCACGGCAGGGGCGATGCCCTTGCTGTCCGCCGCACCTAGCAGGATCAGGTTAACATTCGAGGAAATGAAGTTATCAATCTGATTGGTTTGGTTATTGACATCGTAATTGCTCGACAGAGAGGTGAACTTTACCTTGTCGTTAATCTGCTTGGCTTTGGTTTCCGCGCCGTGGGCGATCTGGACAAAGAAGGGATTCCCGAGGTCGCCTACCGTCAGGGCCACCGAATTAAGCTTTTTGGTCTCTGCAACCGTCGTCGTCGCCAGGAGGCCTGCCAAAAGCCAGCTGCTCATCGTTCGACTTCCAATCCGAAAAAGGGTGGTGATGCTCATGTTCGGGGAATAATTAATTTAGGTGCTGTTTCAGATGGAAAGCTAAAATTTATCAGGTGTCTGCAGCAATTTTTGCACTTCCGGACTTTTGTAATTTTCTGGAGTTATCAAGACCGGCGGCAGCTCAACCTTCTTATTATCAATCGTGGCGTTCTTCCGTGCCTTATCGATATAGTCAACCCCTTGATATCCCATTTGATACGGATCTTGCGCAATGATGCATTGAATCACTCCCGCCTCGAACAGCGGCAGAATTTCCGGGCTCGGATCAAAGGTCACCACCTTTAGCTTCTGCTCCAGACCCTTTGCTTTGACGGCTTGGCAAGCGCCGACCGCCGTAGGTGCACAGGCCGAGAAAATGCCCACCAGATCCGGATTCCCATTCAGTAAATCCGAGGCGATATTCAACGAGGTCGCGGCGTCAGCGTTCGTCCACTGTGTCGGAAGGACTTTCATATTGGGAAACTTGGCGATCGCATCGTTGAAGCCGGTGCTTCTTTTTGAACTCACCGAACCAGCCTGAATGCCGAGGTTCGCGACTAAGCCTTTCTCTCCTAACAATTTTGCCATCTGGAGGCCGGCCTTATACCCTCCGTCGTAGTTGTCGGTAGTGACACTGGCTTTTGGCAAATCGCTATCAATACCAGAATCGACCATTACCACCGGTACCCCGTTTTGTAAGGCCTCTTCGACGGGCGGGATAAGTCCTTTCGAATCAAGAGCAGCCAGCAGAATGCCGGCAGGCTTTGACCTGGAGATATTGCGCACCAAGTCGACTTGACTCGCGATTTCCGACTCTGTGGCCGGACCCTGATAATCGATGGTATAACCGAGCTCTTTGGCCCGATCTTTCGCTCCCTTGACCAGAAATAGATAAAAGGTGGCTGACGTCGACTTCGGGATAAATACGATTGTTCCCTGGTCCTTGGCTTGCCCGAATACGGTGTCGGTACAATTCAGGAGAAGAAGGGGGATGGCAATGGACGTAAAAACACGGATTATTTTTTTCATGCGCGGACCTTGGGGAGATTTGGGGGGGCCTGGTAAGAGCTTCACCTGGATCGTATCTCTTCGTGGTTCGACTTCAACCTAAAAGGTTCTTGCCTTATAAGGATCGCGGCACACGCGCGGAATGTTTCGCGGGCGTCCTCATCTTCGCTCAAAGCTGCCTTTTCAGTTGGTCCACCGCCACCGCCGCAATGATTACGCCGCCATTCACGACATATTGCCAGAAGGCGTTCACCCCTAAAATATTGAGACCGTTTCGGATGGTTGTTTCGATGATTGCGCCGATCAGCGTCGCGACGACGTTACCTTCTCCGCCGAATAAGCTGGTGCCGCCTATGACCACGGCGCCAATCGCCGAAAGTTCATATCCACTACCTCCTGCCGGTTGAATCGTCGCCAGACGAGCCCCTTCGATGATGGACGCCACTCCGCACAATAAACCGCCACCGGCGTAGATGCAGAGGGTCACCAGTTTTAGATTGATTCCCGATAAGACTGCCGCTTCTGCATTACTCCCGATAGCATAGATAAACCGCCCAAACCGTGTGTAGTGAGCGACGAAGAAAACCAAAGCAAACACCAGCAGGAGGATGATCGTCGGGACAGGAATGACGTTAAAAACCTTTCCCTGACCAATCCACAGGTATTGGGGACTCAGACCAAAAATCGGAATACCTCTCGACAAGATCAACGCCAATCCTCTCGCGATGCCCAGCATTCCGAGGGTCGCTATAAACGGCGGCACCCGGAGCCGGGTAATAAAAAAGCCGTTTACCAGCCCTAATAGCCCTCCGCAGAGGATCGTGGTCAGGAGTGCGGCAGGCAGGTTAGAAGTCCTTTGTAAAACCAGTCCTCCGAGAACCCCGGAACAGGCGAAGAGCGAGCCCACGGAAAGGTCGATTCCACCGGAAATGATAATCAGTGTGCTTCCCGCTGCAATGATGCCAATCACCGCCGTTTGCAGGGTGATTTCGGAGATGTTGCCAACGGTCAAAAAATAGGGAGAAAGCCGCGAAAGGACTAACCACATCGCGATTAGTATCAAGAACATAGAAACCGCTTGATTACTAAACGCAGCGCGAATCTGGCGTGGGATCATCCGGTTGGTCTTTCGTCCTACGCTCGCTTTTCTGAACCTCTTCCGCTCACCGGATCAAGCGCATGCTGTATTCGACAATTTCCTGCTTATTCGTCTCGCGCGCGTTCAGTTCGGCAACGACACGGTGGTCTGACAACACCAGGATCCAATCAGCAATTTCCAATATTTCTTGTATGTCGCTGGAAATTAAAATCACGGCTTTCTGCGGTTTCTTGATGAACCGACGCACCAGATCGTATATTTCCTTCCGGGCTCCAACATCAATGCCCATGGTCGGTTCATCCAGAATTAATACCTGGCAATTGGCCTCCAGCCATTTGGCAAAGATCACCTTTTGTTTATTGCCACCGCTTAAGTACTTCACCTGCTGGGAAACACCGCTCGTTCTGATCTTCACCGATTTGATCGTTTCCTTCGCTAGTCTCGTCTCGGAAGCACGATCCAGGAATACCCGATGCAGTTTCGCCAAAAGCGCCAGGGTCAGGTTTTCCCGTACACCCATGTTAAGACACAGCCCTTCACTATCTCGATCTTCTGGCAGGTAGCCAATCCCGGATCTCACCGCATGACGAGGGCTTCTGACCTTGATTTTTTTCCCCTGCAGATACATTTTGCCCGTCACCATCTTGTCCACCCCAAAGATCGCCCGGGCCAACTCCGTTTTCCCGGCGCCCACCAGGCCGGTGATGCCCAGAATCTCGTTGGCGCGCAGCCCTAGATTGAATGGACGCGCAAAGTGTTGGTTCGTGACATCTTCCAGCGCGAAAACAATTTCGCTCTGGCGAGCGGACCTGTCCCTTAGCTCTATCGGCATCTCTCGACCGATCATCAACCGGACAATCTCTCTTAACTCCGCATCCCGGAGATTGAGGGTGGCAATATGGGTGCCATCACGGAGAATAGTTACCCGATCCCCAATCTGCTTTATTTCCTCAAGTTTATGAGAGACATAGATAATGCTGATTCCCTGTGTTTTTAATTCCGCGATCATTTCGAAAAGGACATCGATCTCCCTTTTGCTAAGTGCTGCCGTCGGTTCATCCATGATGATAATTTCAGGACTTTTCGACAGGGCGATCGCGATCTCGAGCATCTGCTTCTTTGCGACACTGAGATCTTTCACTTTGGCCCGGGGGTCGATCGGGAAGTGGATTTTATCGAGCGCAGCCTGGGCGTGATGATAGACGGCAGACCAGTTCACCAGCATTCCTCTCTCAGTGGTGAATCCTCGGATGGCCAAATTCTCGGCCACGCTTAGGTGAGGCACGAGGTGAAAGTTTTGGTAAATTGTCACTATGCCCAAATCTTCTGCTGCTTTTGGACCATAGCTCGGATTGATCTCTTTCCCCTTCAGTCGGATCGTGCCGGAATCTAATTTATAGGCACCCGAAAGAATTTTGATCAGGGTGGACTTGCCGGCTCCGTTTTCGCCCAGGAGAGCGTGGATTTCGCCTTTCCGGAGATCAAAGTTTACATTCTTAAGCACTCGGATCCCGTAGAAGGACTTGCAAATATCTTGCAGATGTAAGAGAGACTCCAAGGGGGAACGGTTCTTTACGGATTGCGATTTTCGACCTGGGAGTAGATTTACAGTACTCCTGGCGAACGGCACAAGGGTGTTATTTTTCCCACGACCAGACCAGCGTCTTTGTTCTCAATTTGTTCCTTATTGACCACTCCGTCCGGAGGGTTCAATCGTGTGATGATTCTGCGCCACCGGTAAACCGTTGAGAAAGGTTCTATAAGGAGCTTTTAACAGGATGGCATGAGAAATGCTTCGTTAACAAATCCCGAGAACCAACGACATTATTGCCTGTAGTAAAGCTTGCATCCTGGAAAATGAAAGCGAGGATCGTTTCGAAGGTTCGACAGAACAATTGCTTCGAGGACTTTGGTCATGCCAGATCTTATAGAGTTGCACGAGCCCATTGCGACCGCAGATTTTGCACCCAAGAGTATCCTGTCCAGTGAAATCGCCCGCGCTAAACCTTCCTTAAGGGCGCTGCGGATCGGATTCTCGATCTCCTACGCTAAAAAGCGAATCCGAGCGGGCAAACCGAAAAAGCCTCCCTATTTCGCCTGCTGTTACAACGTGGGTGACTTGGGGGATGTTAACGTCGTCGCCTTTTACCATCCGCTCATTGGCGATTGGGATCTGATGGAAAAGGATGCTTGGGGCTATCGGATGCGCATCCGCTCGGCCATCCGAGAGGAGATGATTCATTCCATTCAAGTCATCACGGTCAAGAGCCGGTACGAAAAATCAATCGAGTTGACCCAGCAATTCAAGACAGCCGAGCGCTATTACGAGCATCTTCTGGGCAAAATTATTGATGAACTGGCGACCACCAGTGATGGGCAGGAACTCGTTTGTACCGCCGCCCAGCTCTATTACGAGGACTGGAGCATCACCTCGATGCAAAAGCTGAGAGAAACCGACAAGAGGCTCCACGGTCGTGATGGGTACTTGGTGAGCGAGCTGATCCGTCAGCTCGTCCAGATCCGATTTGGCGAGTTGACCAGCGAAGAGGCTAAGGGCAAAGCCTGGGATAAGAAGAGACTTTTCAACACGGCAAAATATGGTACGACCGAGAACCTTCTCCGGTTCATGGCCGGGACATTGCGCGAGGCAGTACCCAAATTGATTCAGTTGAGTCCCACATTGGCTGAAGCTCTCGTCGAGATTGAACGAACCATTCAGAAGATCAGCCAAATTCAAGGGTAGTCGCAGCGGGCGGTGTGGGTTCTGTGCGAGAAACGCCCGGCAAAACGAAAAAAGCATCGCACGGAGGTCACAGAGGGGGATTGGGGTTGGGTGTTGAGAGGTTTTTTGGACACCGCGGCTCCGTGAGAGAACCGCGCCAAAAAAAGAGAGCATCGCACAGAGGTCACAGAGGCCACAGAGGGGGGACCGGGATTGGTTGTTGATACGCTTTTTTGGACACCGCGGCTTCCGTGAAAGAACCGCGCGAAAAAAGAAAGCATCGCA
>Ga0210390_10000653_pt1 | contig 36497 bp, 31 predicted proteins | sample IncBWH11OmetaG_FD_161050 | JGI IMG/M metagenome (GOLD analysis project Ga0210390, IMG submission 161050) | Forest soil microbial communities from Barre Woods Harvard Forest LTER site, Petersham, Massachusetts, United States - Inc-BW-H-11-O ...
CAGGACAGCAAGTCGAGGCCAAAGATCTTCTGGTGGCCATCGCCCCGTGAGCGGTCCGAATCTCCGCAAGCACGAAGGCTTTCGCTCGCGCTTCCTCAGAAACCAGCGCGACCTCATCGTCTATCTCCCGCCTGGCTACGACGGTCAGCCCGGCCGCGGCTATCCCGTTCTCTATCTTCAGGACGGTCAGAATCTTTTCGACGGCGCAACCTCGTTCATCCCCGGCATGGACTGGCACGTCGGCCAAACCGCCGACCAATCCATCTCCTCCGGCGCCGTCGAGCCACTCATTATCGTCGGCATGTACAACACGAAGGCCCGCATCCGCGAGTATACGCCCACGCATGTTCCCAAACTCGGAGGCGGCCGCGCGGATCGTTACGCCAAATTTCTGATTGAAGAAGTGAAGCCCTTCGTCGAACGCGAATACCGCGCCCTTTCCGGTCCTGAAAAAACTGGGATTGGCGGTTCTTCGCTCGGAGGTCTTGTTTCTCTGTACTTGGGTCTCAAGCTTCCGCAAGTATTTGGAAGGATTGCCGCGCTCTCCCCGTCCGTCTGGTGGAACCAGCGCGTAATGCATCGTTTCGCAGAGACCGCCAACGTAAATCCGCTTCCCATGATCTGGCTCGACATCGGCACGCGCGAAGGCCCGCGGATCGTGCAGGACGTGGAGCAATTTCGCGACGTGCTTTTGCAAAAAGGCTGGCAACTCGGCCGCGACCTGCACTACCAGCGCGTCGAAGGCGCCGAACACAACGAAGCCGCTTGGGCCCAGCGGGTCGGTCCATTCCTTCAATTTTTGTATCCGGCCCGTTAGACCGAAGTATAATCCGCACCTGTCGCTGGCCTGCCCTCAAGTTTTTTCGCAACGGCGGCGCGGCATTCGAGGCCATTGATGCCAGAGAGCCGTCCTCTCACCATCCTCTGTGTCACCTCCTACGAAAAAGGACAGGAATTCCTGCGCACCTGCAAGGCCATCGGTTGCCGCGTTCTTCTTCTCACGGTCGAAAAACTTCGCAAAGCCGATTGGCCCCACGGGTCCATCGACGAAATGTTCTTCATGCCCGAAGAACTTCCCGTCCAGGATCTGATCAACGCCGTCAGTTTCGCCGCCCGCTCCCAGCCGATCGATCGCATTGTCGCCCTCGACGAATTCGACATGGAAAATGTGTCGGCCCTTCGCGAACACATGCGCATTCCCGGCATGGGTCTGACCACCGTTCGCTATTTCCGCGACAAACTCGCCATGCGCGCTCGCGCAAAAGAAGCGGGCATCCTCGTCCCGGAGTTCGTGCCGGTATTAAATTATGATGCGTTGCGCGAATTCATGGCCCGCGTTCCTGCACCCTGGCTCCTCAAGCCGCGCTCGCAAGCCTCGGGTATCGGCATGGAAAAAATCCACGCGCCGGCTGAACTCTGGCCCTGGCTTGACCAGCTCGGAGACAGGCAATCCACCTATTTGCTCGAGCAGTTCATTCCAGGGAGCGTCTATCATGTCGACAGCGTGGCCTCAGAACGCGAAGTTGTCTTCGCCGAAGCTCACGCTTACGGCGCGCCCCCGCTGGACACTTCGCATCAGGGAGGCGTTTTCACTACGCGCACTCTCCCGCGCGATTCCGCCGACGTGAAAACCCTCCTCGAAATCAATCGCAGAGTCCTTGATGAGCTGGGTTTTCTCCGGGGCGTCACGCACGCCGAATTCCTGAAAGCGCATTCCGATGGAAGGCTCTATTTCCTGGAAGTCGCCGCCCGCGTCGGCGGCGCGTACATCTCCGATGTAATTGAGGCCGCCACCGGCATCAACCTCTGGCGCGAGTGGGCACGCCTCGAAGTGGGAGCAGGGAAGCAGCCATACCAACTGCCCGCGGCTCGCCACGATTACGCGGGAGCGATCATATCCCTCGCCCGCCAGGAGCAACCCGACACGTCCGCCTACAACGACCCCGAAATCGTCTACCGCATCGCAAAATACCACCACGCCGGCTTTGTCTTGAAATCTCCAAAACCCGAACGCATCCAAGAACTCCTCGATTCGTACTCAAAAAGATTTCAAGCTGATTTCCTAGCAACGGCGCCTGTTCCGGAAAGGCCGAGTTCCTAGACTGCCCGATTGCTTCTAGGGGGGCACTCTGATCTGGCCGGAATGCTCTAGCTTGCCCGGGATCAGCCCGTAGAGCTCCTGTCCAGGTATTACCGATTCCTTGTCACCAGAAATTTACCCAAACTTAACCGCGAACACTGGACGAACACACTGTCCAAAGGTCTAGTTACTTTCACGAACGGCAATTGAAGTCTGCGTTTGCCGTCCGCCGTACTGAGGAATACAGTTTGCAATACCCCAAGCGTTTTTCCGTGCGGGGTGGTGCTATCCCCTTGGGAGGGACCGATGTGGGGTAATAAGAAACCGGATACGCCGCAATCCGCGCCTCCGGAGCAGAAAAATTTTCCAACGAATCAGGCGCCGAAGCCCGCTCCGGCGACTTGGGAGGGAACTACCGCAATGAGTACAGATGCCATGCGTCCATTGGGTGCAACCGCCGATCGCGCTACCGCGCGGCTCGGGGCCAGCCTGCACGTGAAAGGCGAGATCTCCGGCAACGAGGATCTGCTGATCGACGGTTCGGTCGAAGGACTGATCCAGCTTGATGAGCGGAAGCTGACGGTCGGAACTACCGCAAAAGTTACGGCCGATATCATCGCCCGCGAGGTGGTGGTGTACGGCACCGTGAAGGGAAACCTTCGCGCAAAAGACCGCATTGAAATTAAGAAGGACGGCTCCGTCAACGGCGATCTCACGACCGCCCGCATCATGATCGAAGACGGGGCCTACTTCAAAGGCTCTATCGAAATCGATAAGAGCTCAGAGAAGGATTCCGCAAACAACGCGTTTGCAAAGAGCTCCAGCGCTCCCGTCGGCGCGCCAGCAACCAAAACCATTTAATTCACCAAACATCATTTAGTTTTCCTCCGGGCGGCGAGGACTTCAGTCCTCGCTGCCCTTCGGTTTTTGCGCCTCCATCTCTCTCTTCTTCAAAATAGTTCTTAACTTTACTATTATTCCTGTTGGATTAAAGTGCGACGCTGTAATCCTCTCAAATCCGCGCGCCCCGGCTCTTGCCGCTTCTGATCAAACCGCCCCTTCTCCGGGACAGCTTCAATCTGCTGCTATCCCGCCCACAAGATTCTCTCCTAACCAAACCCTCCATCTTTTCATCTCATGCAATGTAGAATTCCCCGTGCAATCGAGCCTTGCAAAACAGCGCTCAATTTAGGCGAGAGGTCAAGAATCATGGAAACGCACAAACTCGGTAATTCCGATTTGCAAATTACTCCAGTAGGTTTTGGGGCCTGGGCTATCGGCGGCAGCGGCTGGGATTTTGCTTGGGGACACCAGGTAGACACCGACTCCATCGCCGCCATTCATCGCTCACTCGAGCTCGGCGTGAATTGGATTGACACCGCCGCAGTTTACGGCATCGGGCATTCCGAAGAAGTCGTCGCCCAGTCGCTCAAAGACTGGCGCGGCCCGCGCCCCTATGTTTTCACAAAATGCGTACTACGCTGGGACGAAAAGGGCCACGTCACGCAGAATCACACCGCTGCATCCATCCGCAGCGAATGCGAAGACAGCCTCCGCCGCCTCGAAATCGAAGTGATCGACCTCTACCAAATGCATTGGCCGCCCTCCGACAACGGCCCCGGCCTCGAAGAAGCCTGGCAAACCATGCTTGCCTTGCAAAAAGAAGGAAAAGCTCGCTGGATCGGCGTCTCCAACTTCAACATCGAACAAATGGAGCGCGCCGAAAAAATCGCTACGCCAGCTTCCTTGCAACCGCCCTATTCCCTGATTCGCCGCGCGGTCGATAAAGAAATCTTGCCCTATTCTAAGCAACGGGGAATCGGGGTCATTTCTTACGCGCCCATGGCTTCCGGACTTCTCACGGGCGCAATGACTCGTGAGCGTGCTGCGGCTCTCCCAGCCGACGATTTCCGCAGCAAAAGCCCGGAGTTTCGAGAACCGCGCCTCTCAAAGAATATCGAACTCGTCGAACGCCTCCGCAAAGTCGGCGCGCGCCACGGCCGCAACCCCGGTGAGGTTGCGATTGCCTGGGTTCTCAGCAATCCTGCCGTCACCGGAGCGATTGTTGGCGCCCGAAACGCAAAACAAGCCGAAGGCATAATGCGCGCTGGTGAACTAAAGCTGTCTCCCGTAGAAATCGCGGAGATCGAAGGCGCAGCTGCAGCAGCAGCGGCCCGATAAAGCGCGCGAGGAGGATCGTTCAATGGATTTTGGTCTGAAAGGAAAGAAAGCCGTCGTCTCCGGCTCTACGGCAGGCATCGGCCTAGCCATCGCAACGGCGCTGGCGATGGAAGGTGCTAGCGTTGTCGTTAATGGCCGCACGGAAGCGCGCGTAAATGCCGCGCTGGAAAAAATCCGCCACCACCACAAAATCGCCGATCTACAGGGCGTCGCCGCCGACCTAGGCACTGCTCGCGGCGTCGAAACCTTCGTCAAGCAAGTCCCGCACGCCGACGTTTTAGTCAACAACCTCGGAATCTTCGAGCTCAAGCGCTTCGAGGAAATCCCGGACGCCGACTGGCTGCGATTCTTCGAGGTCAACGTCCTCAGCGGCGTCCGTCTCTCACGCTACTATTTGCCAGGCATGCTCAAAAGCAATTGGGGCCGCATCATTTTCATCTCCAGCGAGTCCGCCGTTCAAATCCCCGCCGAAATGATTCACTACGGCATGACCAAAACCGCCCAAATCGCCGTGGCCCGCGGCCTGGCTGAATCGGTTGCCGGCAGCGGCGTCACGGTCAATTCCGTCCTCCCCGGCCCCACCGCTTCCGAAGGTGTGGCAGGTTTCCTCGATAGCATGGCCAAGCAGCGTGGCATCTCCGCTGCCGAGATCGAGAAAGAATTTTTCAAAACCGCTCGGCCCAGCTCGCTCCTCAAGCGCTTCGAAACCCCCGACGAAATCGCCGCCGTTGTCGCTTTCGTCGCCAGCGCCCAATCCGCTGCCATCAGTGGCGCCACAGTCCGCGCCGAGGGCGGCGTAATCCGTAGCATCTAGTTAACACCCTGAATGTGCGGGGCTTGGTTACTCTGCTTGCCCTGAGGAACGAAGGAGAGGCAAAGAGCTTCGACCACTGGGACCCCCAAACTTCCGAATCAAGCCCGCGCGAAATCAGGCCGCCAAGTCTTGATCATCTGCTTGATCGCTTTCCTATCATTCAGCTTCTCATCCAAAACCTTCCGTGCCAGCTCCGGCAACTCCGCATTGCTTGCAAACCGCAGGGCCACAAGCTGGTCGATGGTAAACTCCCCGATCCGCGGGTGCAGGTCCGCGGGCAGCACCCGTTCGAATCGCAGCCGCTCCTCGAGACGAATCACCCGGTCCTGCACCTTCAGCACCATCCCGCGCGCCGTCCCAATCCCCGCAAAAAGTGCCGCCGCCACAACCACGGAAAGCACTCCGCTTATTGAGAACCACGTTTTCACGCACCAGTAAATGGCAAACCCCAAGTTAATCAAAAGTACCGGCAACACAAAAAAATGAAACGGTGGCACCCACTTCGAGTGACTCTGAAAGCTCTGTTCAGCCATCGCTATCCTCCAAGTTGCGTGCCAATTCTAACAGAAGCGCCCATCCGGACGGCCCGCAGCCCCATTCACGGCCATCCGCGCGCGATCCGCGATCTCGCTCTCCATCTTCGTTTGAACCGTTTCTCCGCCTCGCGCATCCAAACATCAGGTAGACTTATTTTGATCGCGCAAAGAAGTGGCGCGCGAGCAAGAGGAGCGAGCAACATGGCAAAGGCCATCTGGGGCGGCAAGGTCATCGCCGAAAGCAACGATACTGTAGTCGTCGAAGGCAATCAGTATTTTCCTGCCGACTCGGTCACCAAGAATGTCTTGAAATCCAGCGCACACACATCGATTTGCCCGTGGAAAGGCACGGCCCACTACTATCACGTCGAAGTCGATGGCATGAAAAACGAAAACGCGGCTTGGTACTATCCCGAACCAAATCCAGCGGCGAAAGAAATCAAAGGAAGGATCGCTTTTTGGAAAGGGGTAAGCGTCGAAGCCGGCAAAGGTTAATAGTCCACAACCGCGGCACCTTTTTATTTTGTGAGCTCGTTCTTGAAAACCGCCCCGTTATGCATCACAAAGTGCACATGCTCGAGCTCGCCCACATCCTTCAGCGGGTCCCCGGACACCGCAACGATATCCGCGTAAGCCCCCGCCGCCACCACGCCGATCTCGCCCTTCATCTCTAGCATTTCGCTCGCGCGCACGGTAGCCGATTGAATTGCATCCATCGGCGTCATCCCCAGCGAAACCATTCGCCGGAATTCCTGGGCAATCGGTTCCGTCCAAGGAATCCCGCCCATGTCGGTCCCGAATACGATCTTCAAATGCGCCTGCATCGCCTTGCGAAACGAAATCTCATGCACCGCCGCTCGCGCGCGGTCTCGCTTTCCGCCTGGCGTATCCGCCGGCGCCCAGTCGTCGTAGTACGGCTCGAGCGTCGGGCAATACCACGTCCCTTGCTGTTTCATCTGTACGATCTGCGCGTCGGTAATTTCCAGTCCGTGTTCGATGGAATCGCATCCGCCATCCAGCGCTCTTTGCAGCCCAATTCCGTTGTACGCATGACATGCCACTTTCTTTCCCCATCCGTGCGCCTCGTCCACCACCGCCTTCAGTTCCTCCACCGTCAGCGTCGGCTGCGATACTAGCTTCCCCTCTTTGTCCACCCACGAGCGGTGCGTCATATACACCTTGATCCAATCTGCGCCATGCTCCAGTTGCTGTCGCGCCGCCTTCCGCGCCTCGACCGGTCCGTCAACAAGTTGCGCGCCTTTGGGCATATCCAGCTCCGGCGCGTAGTCTTCCAGGTTGTATCCGCCTGTCGTCGAAATCGCGCGCGTCGCGCAAAAAAGCCGCGGCCCAGGAATGGTCCCTTCCTCGATCGCTTGCTTGATCTCCACGTCGCCGTATCCTGCGCCCTCCGTTTCCACATCGCGCAGCGTAGTAAACCCTTGCTCCAACGCGCGCCTTGTCGCAAACGTTGCGCGTGCTGCTCGCAGCGCAATCCCCGCCTTCAGAATATTTACGTCATAGCCGCCTTTGTTCGGATCTTCGCCCCACAGAAAAATGTGCGTGTGCGAATCAATCAGCCCGGGCAGGACCGTCGCCCCGGAAAGATCGATGACCTTCGCGCTCGGCGGAACCGGCGTCGAACCATCTGTCACTTTTTCGATGTGCTCGCCCCGCACAAAAATCAGCTGATTCTTCCGCGGCGTGTCGCTAGTCCCGTCGATCAGCATTCCCGCGCGAATTACCGTTAACGAAGCGCCCGATGGCGACGCGGTCTGGGCACGCAAACTACCCGCGCCTAATATCAGCGAAATAACCAAATACAAAGTCATCTTTTTCATGGAACACCCCTCGGCGGCGGACCGTAGCTTGCCCCAAAAACAACCACGATTGCAAGGCACCATCTTCGCCTCGAGCCCGCACGCGATTCAGCATCTCAGCGCGCGTTCTCCCTGCACCGTTGGAGTATCTCTTTATGAACAGCGCCGCCGGTCGTTCTATTGCCACAACTACGCTTATTGCGTTTGGATAGGTATGTGAACTCCATGCTCCGTCGCTTTTCTCCTACCCGAAGCAAGTTGCCCGTGCAGCTGGCTTGTCTGCTCGTAGGCCTCATCGCACCCGCAGTTGGCAGAGCACAGGGAGTCGGCCAGGTCGAGTGCGCCCGCTCGGGCGATTTCGTCTATCTGTACAGCTCCATGACCACACTCGATGTTCGCGCCACTCTGCAATGTGGCCAGCAAGTGGAAGTCACCGGCCGCTACGATCAATATTTCGGAGTTCGCACCGCCGACGGCCAAACAGGTTACGTCCCTATCGATTTCTTGCTGCTGCTAAAAACCGCTCCGGGAGCGAAGCCGGTTTTGGCGCCGACCAAGGAAACATCAAGAGAGAAAGTCGCTTACGATCCGCCCGCGAAAACTCCCGATGCTCCTTCTAACCCTCTTGCTTCCGCACAATTTCTGATTTTGCTCGATAGCACCCCCGTTCGAATGAAGCTTGGCAGGTCTCTCTCCTCCTCCGACGCGCAAGTTGGCGATGAAGTGGACCTCGAAGTCACGGAAGATGTCGTGGTGGACGGATTCCTAGTAATTGCCAAGGGAGCAAACGCGGCCGGCGTCATCAATGAAGCAGAACCCAAAAAGGCTCTGGGCCGCGGCGGCAAGCTAGGTGTGCTTGTCAGGAGCGTTCGCCTCACCAACAATCAAGAGGCCGTTTTGCGTTCAGGCGGCGAAGGCAAAGGCTCCAGTTCCACGGCGGGCATGGTCATTCCGGTGATGCACGGAAAAGACATCACCTTTCCGAAAGGCATGGATTTTACCGCCTACGTGAACGGCGACACGCGCCTCAAACGCGAAAATTTTCGCCCCGCTCCCGAAACTCCGGACGCTCCGCCCAGCGGCAAAGTTTCAAATCTCCCTCATCCTTAGGCGCAAATTGTCGCCATAAGAACGCGAGCCGCCACATTCTTCGCAGGGGCACGGAACGTTTACCCTGAGCTGAGAAGGGCCGAGCCCGGCCTGGCCCATGCGCGCAATCACCAGTAATTTATTTGTGGAGCAGTTCGTTCAGCTGCCCAGGAGATTCGGCTGAAGCCTGCTGTAACCATGCTCATGCGCCCAAAGCGTCAGCGGAATCGCGGCAAGATCATCCACCACCGGCACAGCATGGCCGTCCTTCGTTAGGTCGATCGTTCGCACAAAGAATTTGCACGTCTCGCAAGCCTCCACGCGAATATGAGGAAATTGTTCGGCGACGTATACAGGCAGCTTCTTTTCTTCTTCTTCTCCGCAAGTCGGACAAAGGATGCGCCGAAACTCCCACTCATATCCGCAAAAGGAACAGACTAAGCAGCGCTTTCCTCCATCGCCCTCGATACGCAGCACTCCAAACAGCGCTCTTCCGCCGCACAACGGGCACACGCGCGGCGTCGCCAGCACTGGCGGCAGCGCCATCCGTCCCGCGACATACGCTGCGTAGGGCTGCAGAAAGGCCCGTGGAAAAAACTGCGCGAACGCACCGATTTGCTGATCGAAGATCCCGCCAAGTTCCCAGTACGAGCTCAAAAGTGTGGTCCACGAATCAGACGGCAGCGCCGCAAGCTCACGCCCGGCTGCGGCAAGCGCGTTTGGCGCATTCTGCACTACAAGCGAAAGAAAATTGCGAAAGTGGGGCAGCACCAGCGTGAGATCCAGGCTATCGCGCACAGAACCGAATTGTCGATTCTCCGGCCGGTGCTCACCGACGTCTGAAATGTCCGCTAGAAAGCTCTTTTGGAAGCTGGCGATTCTCTTATAAAACGCAAGAAGCTCGCTCGCCGAGGATTTTTCCGCGATGAGTTTTTCCGCGCGTCGGATCCGCGCGTCATACTCGTTTCTAACTGCTTTTGGAGACGTCATTTCTTCGGCGAGACGGGTTCCCCGGTGATTTCCTTATACCATCCCGGATGATACCGTTTCACAAAATTCAGCGGAACATCCCCATGAACCATGGAATCCAATGCACCGCGCTCTGCGAAAACTCCCATGTAAATGTGAAGCAGGAAAAGCCCGATCGTCAGCAGCGCCGACGAAGCGTGGACCAAAACGGCAACATAACGCAGGTAGCGCCAGCTCCACGGAATATTTTCAGGGAACCACAACACGAGTCCACTCAGCAGAAGAAGCGCCATGCAGACCACAAAACCCCAGAACAGCGATTTCTGCCCCGCGTTGTAGCGTCCCGCTGGCGGCATCTTCTCGTCTTCGTTCTGCACGTAGTAGCCGACGGATTTAAACCAAATTTTGTCGTTCTCATCCACATTCATATGCGCAGCCCACATGGCATACATCACCACCACGCAAGCAGCGAAAATCAGCCCCATCCACGGATGTAACATCCGTGAAACTTGCCCGCCGCCGAGCATCGCCGCAAGCCAGAAACACCACGGCGACCAGAACGCCAAACCGGTCAATAGCAAATAAAGGTAGGAACCAGCAGCAACCCAGTGCGTGATCCGTTCTTTAAAGTTGTAGCGCAGCACGTGGCCCGAAGGTACGGTTTGCTCGGTTTGGCTCACGGCTCCGCTCCTTCATGCGGTTGCTTGATCGTCTCCTCGCGTTCCTTTGGACCAAATCGCAGATAGTGCACGACCAGCCCGAGGATCCCGCCAATCATCGCTGCATTTCCCAGCCATTTCAGCGGACCCTTCCAAAGCTTTACCGACCACGGGATGCTTGGATTCGACGGCAGTCCGCCGTAAAGTTCCGGTTTAGTCGCGTCATGCAGCACATACACGACGCCCGTGCCTCCGACTCCCGCCGGATCGTAGACGCCCGCATTCGGGAAGTTGTAATCAGTGCGAAGCTGATTCGCGCGCTTCTCCGCAAGATCCTTCATATCCTCTTTGCTACCAAAGTGCAGGCAGCCGGTTGGACATGACTTGATGCATGCAGGCTCGAGCCCTTCGCTCACACGGTCCGCGCAAAGAGTGCATTTGAAGACGCGATTCGTCTTCGGATTCATCTTCGGAATGTCGAACGGGCATCCGGTGATGCAATAACCGCACCCGATGCAATTGGCCTGCTGAAAATCAACAATTCCGTTCGTGTACTGCACGATCGCGCCATCGGATGGGCAAGCCGCCAGGCAGCCAGGGTCCGCGCAATGCATGCACTGGTTCTTCCGCATCAGCCACATCAGCGAGCCGTCTTCCTTCTCGTGCTCGTTGAAGAGAATCAAATTCCAATAATTCCACCGCGTTTCCGGCATCGTCTGATATGTGTTGTCGAAGACGGTTTCGCCGAATGGCAAATCATTCCACTCCATGCACGCCACTTCGCATGCTTTGCACCCGATGCACGTAGTGGTGTCGATGAGCTTGCAGACGGTATATTCGCGCTGAGCGTCCTCGCCGGGAACACTGCCCGCGTGTCCGGAGATTTTTTGAACGCGTAATGTAGCCTGGCTCATTCGCGTCCCCTAGACCTTCTCCACTTTCACGAGAAACCCTTTGAATTCCGGCGTGTGCGCGTTCGGGTCCACCGCCGTATGCGACAGCGCGTTCACCAAAGTTCTGGCCGTCTTGCCCTCATCCTCGGCGATCCCGCGGTATCCCCAATGAAAAGGAATCCCGATCTGGTAGGTTTTTTTGCCGTCGATCATCATGGATTTAATGCGCTTGGTCACCATGGCCTTCGCAATGTAGTCACCGCGCGCGCTCGAAATTTTCACGTGTTCTCCGCCGCGAATTCCCATTTCATCGGCCATCTCCGCGGCCATCTCGATAAATGGCTCGGGCACGAGCTGCACGTTCATCGGATTATTCTTAGTCCAATAGTGATAGTGCTCCGTCAAGCGGAACGTGGTGCACACCACGTTGTACCCTTCCTTGGGCGATCCGAATTTGTCATCGGCATCCTTGAATTTCGTAACCACCGGGTTATGGGAGCGCTCTGCATGAAAAAGATTGTCGATAGGGCTCTCAATCGGTTCGTAGAATTCAGGGAAAGGCCCATCGGCAAAAGCCGCCAGTGGAGCGAAAATCCGGCCCACACCTTCCGGATTCATGATGAACGGCCCCATGTGGTCTTTGGGCTTTGAATCCACCTTGAAATCCGGCACGTCGTTGCCGACCCACTTCCCGGAGCCCTCGTTCCACCAGACCTGTTTCCGCGACGGATCCCATGGCTTGCCGTCCACGTCGCACGAAGCGCGGTTATAAAGCACACGCCGATTCGCCGGCCAGGACCATCCCCAGCCTGGATGCACGCCCATGTTGGATGGGTCCGATGAATCACGCCGCGCCGTCTGATTGCCCGCTTCCGTAAACGACCCCGAATAAATCCAGTTTCCGCAAGCTGTCGTTCCGTCGTCCTTCAGCCAGGCAAACCCGGGAAGCTGCTGGCCGGCCTTGATCTGCACCTTCGTGACCGGGTCTTCCAGATCGGCCAGCGCCTTGCCATTAAGCTCCTTCAATACCTCGCTCAATGCCGGGCTCTGAGGAGTCGTGTAGCCCCAGGTCAGATTCAAGATCGGATCGGGAAATTTGCCGCCCTCTTTTTTGTACAGATCCCGAACCTTCAGGAAAATCTGCGCGACGATGGCCTGATCCAGACGGCAATCTCCCGGCGTGGGGACCGCAGCGTTTTTCCAGAGCAGCCAGCGCGCGGAATTGGTAAACGATCCATCTTTCTCGGCAAAACCGGCGCACGGCAAACGGTATACGGTCGTCTGAATTTGCTTCATGTCGCCTTGGGCGATCACCCGGGGCGACTTCCAGAACTCGCTCGTCTCGTCCTGATAAATTTCCCCAACGACGAGCCAATCCGCTTTTTTCAAAGCATCGATATTCTTATTCGAGTCGGGCCCGATAGCCACGCCGTTCATGCCAAAGGCAATCATGCCTTTGACGGTCCCGTTGTACATGTCGTTCCACAAGTTCGTCCACGAATAATCCCGGTCCACCTTCGGCAGATAATCGAACGCCCAATCGTTCTGTTTCGTAGCTGCATCCCCGTAGAGCGACTTCATCAAGCTGACCGTGAATTTTGAAGTGTTGCTGTAATAGTTCCAGGAATCCCACGGCGCCGGTTTGGAAGCAGTAGGCGTCGCCCGCTTCATCCAGGCATCGAAAGAAGCATCGCCTGGCGTTGGCACTTTCAAATACCCAGGCAGAGTGTCGAACAATCCAGCCATGTCCGTGGCGCCCTGGATATTCGAGTGTCCGCGAAGTGCGTTGACGCCTCCGCCGGCGCGGCCCACATTTCCGAGCAGCAACTGCAACATCGCCGCCGTTCGAATGATTTGCGTGCCGAAACTGTGATGCGTCCATCCCACGGCATAAATAATCGTGCCGGCCTTCTTCATATCGCCGTCTTTGCGAATCGACGTATAGAGCTCAGCGGCTTTAAGGAATTGTTCTTTGGGAATTCCGGTGATCCGTTCAATGATCTCCGGCGTGTACCGCGAATAGTGCCTCTTCAAAAGCTGGAACACGCAATTTGGATTCTCTAGCGTCAGGTCATAATCGACGCTTCCCGGCAACCCAGGCGGCGTCCCGGCGGCAGCCGCGTTGTGCGCGCTCCCTCCGCCAGCCGCGTCGTAATTCCATGTCGATTTGTCGTAGCTAAACTTGGCCGCGTCAAACCCGGAGAAGACGCCGTCGGTATCGGCAGGCAGCTTGAAGTCGCTCTTAACCACAAACGCCGCGTTTGTGTAATTAACGAGGTATTCTTTCGCGATCCGGTTGTTTTCGATAGCGTAGTTGATCACGCCGCCGAGGAAGGCGATGTCCGTTCCCGCGCGAATCTGGCAAAACATATCTGCGACCGAAGAGGTGCGCGTGAAGCGCGGGTCGACGGAAATCATCTTCGCGCTGCGCGTGCGCTTCGCCTCAATGGCCCATTTGAATCCGCACGGGTGATTCTCGGCTGGATTCCCGCCCATGATGAGCATCATGTCGGTGTTCTTCATATCCACCCAGCCGTTCGTCATTGCGCCCCGGCCAAACGTTGGTCCCAAACTTGAGACCGTGGGGCCGTGTCAAACCCTGGCCTGATTTTCTATATGCACGACCCCCAAGGCGCGCATCGCTTTAACGACCAGAAAATTGAACTCATTCGTGTCCGTGCAGCCGCCTATCCACGAAATCGATTCCAGCCGGTTAACCGTGACTCCTTTGGCGTCCTTCTCGATGAAGCTGTCGTCCCGCGTCTTCTTGATCCGCGCTGCAATTTCGTTCAGTGCGTCATCCCAGGAAATATCTTCCCATTGCGTACCGCCCGGCCTCCGCACTTGCGGCTTCAAAAGCCTGCGATCATTGAGGATATCTTGCTCGAGCGACGCGCCCTTGGGGCACAACGTTCCGCGGTTCGTCGGATGGTCCGGATCTCCCTCCACGTGCACCACTTGCGGCGTGACGTTCTTCGCGCGGTCTCCGATGGTATAAATAATCGTTCCGCAACCCACTGCGCAATAAGGACATGTCGAGCGTGTCTCGTTCGCGCGGGCGATTTTCAGTACCCGGAGTTGGGCTAAGGCGGGTTTAAGGTCGAATCCGAAAATGGCGGCAGCCGCTCCGCCAATTGTTGTGAACTTCAGAAAGTCTCTGCGCGTAGCCTGCACGGTGCCCCCTGGATAGAGACAACAGAACTGCGCTCGGCCCTTCCTAAATACTGCCAATCCATAGCGAAGTCAAGTATTCGACGCATGCTCAAGATGGAAAGATGCATAAATTCATCTGGTTGTCCGAATATCGCCGCCCGGTGACGCATGGGAACGGACGCCCCTTGTGCACACCCATCGTTTCGGCTGCTTCAACGAAGGGGAGAGCCTTCCACGAGAAGCGCACAACGAACAACAAGAATTTGTTTAGGAGAGGTTGCGCGGCGGGGGGAGCTGGCTATGCAGAAACCGATTGGCTGGCGGGGGCGGCGTCAGTGTCCGTAGTAGCGCGAGCTCCGGCGGCGCGGTAGCGCACGATGAGCATTGTAAGGTCGTCAGCCTGGCTTGCGCCGCGCGCGAAATTCTCAACCGCCTCAAGCACGCATTTCTGAAGCTGGTCCAGTGGGCACTCGGTCTGCCCGGTAAGAATTTCGCGAAGGCGAGGGACGCCGAACATCTGCTCGTCGGGATCCATGGCCTCGGTTACACCGTCGCTGAAGAGCACGAGCGTGTCGCCAGGTTCGAGCTTCAATCGAGCCGTCGTGTATTCAGCTTCAGGGACGAGCCCTACGGGGTACGACCCCTCGCTGAAAGGCTCTTCCGCCACGCCATGTCGAATCAAGAACGGCGAAGGATGCCCAGCGTTGATGAATTCCAGATGCCCGTCGTCATCGAGAATCCCGAAGAACATCGTTGCATACCGGCCCACCTCGGCGTGATCGCACAGAAAGCGATTGACGTGATTGAAAACACGCGCGGGATCGGTGCCCAAAGACATCGCGGATAGCGCGCCCTGCAGCATGGTGGTCAAGAGTGCCGCGCCGAGGCCCTTCCCGGAAACGTCGGCAATGAGAAACGCCGTGCGATTGTTATCGAGCGGGAAAACGTCGAAGTAGTCGCCTCCCACCGACAGGCACGGGTAATTGCAGCCGGCCACGGCAAGGTGCGGGTGATCCGGGAAATTGCGCGGCAGCAGCGCTTGCTGAATATCCCGCGCAATGTTGATTTGCTCTTCCATGCGCTGGCGCTCGCGTTCGCGGACGACCAGCCGGGCATTGTCCAAAATGCTGGCAGCATCAGCGGCCAGCGCATCAAGAATCTGCCGGTCGAGCTTCGAGAAAGCCGCCGGCCGCCGCGAATCGAGATACAGCACTCCGAGGGGATGGCCATAGGCAGGAGCCGAGCTGCTCGAATCGGGAGAGCTGGCCCGGTGCACTGCAAAGAGCGGAATCACCACGACAGCCCGCAGCCGCTGCGCAATAATGCTCTGCGCGGATTGCAAATCCATCTCGGCACGCTCGATGTCTTCGGTGACCACCGGAGAATGCTGCCGCAACGCCAGCTGAATCGCGGTCTGGCTGGGAGTGATGCTTTCCGGCGGAAGTCGCAGCCCGCCCGTCCGCCGGGCGAGGCGCACTTTGAGCGCGCCCGTCGGGTCGGCTTCAAGAAGCATCCCGCGGTCGGCATCCGTCACCGACACCGCATGATCGAGCATCGTGCCGAGCACAGAATCAAGGGGAAGCTGCGAGTGCAGCAAAGTCGTCGCTTCGAGCAGCAAGTTGAGCTTGCGCAGGCCGCCGCCGACCGGTTCGGAGCTCGTGATGTGCTCGATGCGCGTGAGCAGATTCGGAAGTGACTCCTCGCCGCTGGCTGTTCCCGACCGGAATACGATTTCATAGGAATCTTCGAGCCCAAAGGTGATCGAGTCGCCGTCATTCAGCAGCCGGCTCTCGACTTTTTCCCCGTTGACGAAAAGCCCGCGCCGCTGCCCGCGGTCCTCGATGTACAGCCGCCCCGCTTCCGTCACGAGCGCCGCGCAATTGCGCGAAATGCGCCGGTCGGAAAGCTGCAAATGATTCCCGGTTTCCGCGCCGCGGCCGATCAGAAAAGGCGTCTGCGTCACGCGCACGTACCGGCGCGCGCCGTCCGGAGAGACGACCTCGAGAACTGCACCACCCAGAGAAATGGAAGCGGTATCAGGCATGGGATGTTCGTGACCGGATTGTAGCACGCAGCCGTGAAAAAGCCCCTCGCGCCGTCTGGGCAAAGGCGCCCGATGGTTCGTCGCGCCGATTGCCGGTGCGACTGTGATAATTTCTTGCTTCGTAAAATGGCGCAGAGGGAGCGGTAACCCGGCTTCTCCGCGAATCTCAGCCTAAGGCGCTTGCCCTGCCTCGGTTGGGGCGTCTCTCGGGTTATCTTTGCTCTCTTCCTTCTTTTCTGTTTCGTCTATTCTCGCAAATCTACTCGTGCCGCAGCGCCTCCAGCGGATCGAGTCTTGCTGCGCGGAGCGCCGGAATGTAACTCGCCGCCAGCGCGATCACGGCGAGGATAAGCGTTGCCATAATCAGCGTTGCGGCATCATGTGCCTTCAGTCCAAAGAGCAGGGAAGCCGCCGCACTGGACGCGGCAAACGCAAGCGCAATTCCGAGCGTCAACCCAATCGCCAGCAGCAACAGGGATTCTCGCAGCACCAAAGCAATAATCGATCGCCGGTCCGCCCCAAGCGACATCCGAATCCCAATCTCATTCCGACGCCGCGCCACCATATAAGAAACCACGCCGTACAACCCGATCACTGCGAGCAAGACCGCGAGTATCCCAAAAAATCCGGAAAGCCGCGCCATCAAGCGGTCCCGCAACAGTCCATCCTCGATTCTTTCTTTCATCACGTAAAAGCTGACGTCCAGATTCCCATTCGTCCCGCTCACCGTTGCCTTCACCGCGGAAATCAATCCGGCCAGAGGCATCTTCGACCGAATCAGGATTTGCGTGTCTGCGTCAGGATGGTCCGCTTGCGCAATCGGCGTGTACACGATGTCCTCCGGTTTTTCGCGCAGGTCCACGTACTTCGTGTCTTTGACCAGCCCGACAATCTCAAACGGCCCCAACATCGAGCCCATTCGTCTCACTCGAAACGTCATTCCCACCGGATTCTCGCTCTTCGCCATCTTCCGGGCGAACGTTTCATTGACGATTGCCACCAGCGGCGCTCCGGCGACGTCGTGCTCGTCGAAGTCCCTGCCCGCAAGAATGGGTGTCGCCAATGTCGCAAAAAATCCCGGACTCACGATATTGAAAGCCGAGGACTTATCTTCGTCCGCCGGCGCGCTCGACGCTCCCATCAACACGTCGTGGAAAGAAGCGTTGCCGCTCAAGGGCGCATATTCCACAATCGCGGCGCCATCGGTTCCCGGAATCGCTTTAACCCGCTTCAACAACTCGCTGCCAAACGCCACGCGCTGTTCGTTCGTCAAATTCAGCGACGCGTAGTCCATGTCCGTAACCAGAATTCCGTCACGCTGGAAACCTGCATCCAGTCTTGCCAGATTGCCCAGACTTCTCCCAAACAGCAGCGCTCCCACCAGCAACGTTAGAGACAGCGCGATTTGCGAAACCACCAGAACCCGTCGCAGCCCAAATCGTGCCCGTCCATCTGTCGTGCCTCTTCCGCCCTCCTTCAAAACAATCCCGGGTGACACACTGGTCGCCTGTATCGCCGGTGCGAGTCCGAAAAAAATGCACGTCAGCACCGCCAGGCCAGTTGTAAACCCGAGCACGCGCCAATCCGTTCCCAGGTTGACGAAAAGCGGATCCTGTTGTTTGTTCATCGAAGCGACGAGCACCTGACTCAGGCTGTGCGCCAGAAACGCTCCCAGTGCCGCGCCCGCAATCGCCAGTAGCAAGCTCTCCGCCAGCAACTGCCGGATCAGCCGTCCCCGGCTGGCTCCCACCGCCATCCGCATGCCCATCTCTTTTTCTCTAGCACTCGCCCGCGCCAGCAGAAGATTCGCCAGGTTTGCCGAAGCGATCACCAGCACCACCGCTGCCAGCCCGAGCAGCAACCATAGCGGGCTTTCGTATTCTTCTCGCAGATCAGAAACGCCTGAACCCGCAGGAAAAGCGCCGAGCTTATTCTTTACGAAGCGCTTGGCGCTGCTCGGGTTATAGGCGGCGGGAAGTGTCGCTTCAAAAATCCCAGGAGAAACCGCGCGCAATTGCGCCCCGGCGCGCTCCACGGTCCAGCCCGGCTTGAGCCTTCCCATCGACGCCAGCCACCACGCCGAGCGGCGGGGCAGCATGGCGTATTCCGCTCCGTCCACCACTGGCTCCGCGCATATCGGCAGCGCCAAGTCGAAGTAGCGCCCCACTTCCACGCCGAAAAAGTCCGGTGGGGTCACGCCGATAATCGGGAAGGGGTGTCGGTTGATCGAAATATTCCGCCCCAGTGCGGAACGGTCCCCGCCATACTCTCGCTGCCAAAAGGAATAGCTGATCACCACTCCCGACCCGCACCCCGCATGGTCATCCGTCGGCGCAAGCAGTCTGCCAAGCACGGGCGCCACACCCAGCGTTTCGAAGAACTCTCCACTTACCCACAGCCCCTGCACGCTGTGAACTTCTCCGGCCGGCGAAATATTAAAAGTCGCCGAGCTCCAAGCGAACAGGCTCGAGAATCCCTGCTGCTGCGTGCGAATCTCTTCCCATATAGCGTTCGTGAAATCGGAGAATCGCCCGTTGAAGTCTCCGCTCAAGCCCTTTCGCTGCTCGATGGAGATTCGAGCAAGCTCTTGTGGATTCTTGACGGGCAGTGTGCGCAGGCGGACCGCGTCGAGCAATTGAAAGATAGCCGTGTTCGCCCCGATTCCGAGCGCTAACGAAAGAATCGCCGTCCCCGCAAAAACAGGATTGAAGCGCAACAGCCGCGCGCCAAACCGCAAATCGCCCCAAAGCGTTTCTATGTGCGTTTCCCAACTAACCGAACGCACATTTTCTTTCACCGCCTCTACCCCGCCCATCTCCATTCGCGCCGCACGATGCGCTTCTTCGCGAGTCATCCCGCCGCGCATTCTCTCGACGGCGGATTTCTCCAGAAAATCGCGCAGTTCCTCGTTCAGTTCTTGCTCTGCCCGGCGTTTGCCGAACAAGCTGCGCAGCCCAGCGGATAGATTTGTCCAGAGTCCCATGGATCCTCCCGTCGCAGTATCGACGCTATGAAGCCGTCTGCAAAATTCTCGCGATGGCCGCGACTTGCCGCTCCCACTCTTTCGTTTCACTTTTGAGCTTTTGTCGCCCGGCTTTTGTGAGTGAGTAGTATTTGGCCCGCCGGTTATTTTCCGAAGTCCGCCATTCGCATTCGAGAAGCCCCGCCCGCTCCAGCCGCCGGAACGCCGGAAAAAGGGACCCAGGGTTCACCTCAAACACGCCGTGGCTCAACTGCTGAATCCTCTGCGAAATTCCCCAGCCATGCAGCGGCTCCAGCGCCAGGGTCTTCAGAATTAGCATGTCCAAAGTCCCCTGCACCAGCGTGGCGGAAGCGTCAGTCATCGCTTGTCCTTTTGATGGTGTTGGCGTGTCCTTCAAGAGCAGTAGCCCATCTGCTTCTCCTCTGGGCAATCGAGAGGAGTGTACCGCTCTTCTCTGGATTGTCAAGAGAAGCCTCTCGTATCTCTCGAGGCGCGGGGCTTGCCCCGCCCGGTTTATTGGATTGTCGTCCAGGATTAGTGCGAAGCCGCTGCAAGCCGGCGCGTTACGTAGTCCGAAACGTAAGCGTCAAAAAGATCGTTAAGCTGGTGCGTGACGGGACCAGGCGCCGTCAGAATCTTCTGCCCGTTGATCTCCCCCACTCCGATGAGATTCCGGTTCGTCGAAGTTATAAAAACTTCGTCCGCTGTATAAAGATCTTCAGGCCGAAGCGTCTGCTGCACGACGGCAACTCCCGCCTCCGGCGCAATCTCAAAAAGAATTCCGCGCGTAACACCCTCAAGACAGCCCGAATTCAAAGGCGGTGTAAGAACTTTTCCATTCTTCACCGCAAAAACATTTGCCGCCGTGCATTCCGCAATTTCTCCCCGCTCGTTGAGAAGTACGACCTCGTCGAAACCTTCTTTCTGCGCTTCCGCAACTGACCAAACATTTTGCAGCCACGAAGTTGTTTTCACTCCCGCCAGGGGCGAAGCCGCGTGCCGCCCCTGTTCGCGAAGCGCGAGCCGCACTGGTTCGCGATACTGCGGCAGCGGCGCCGTGTAAATGATCAAATCCACGTCCGGATGTTTTTCATCGCTTTGCCAGAATCCCACCTGGTTGTACACCAGATATATTCTTGCAGCCCCTTCGGTAACCTGGTTCGCGCGAATCACTTCATGCAAATTCAGCCGCACCTTCGCCGAACTGTACGGCATCGGCAGATGAATAATCGCCGCATCTTTTTCGAGCCGCCGCCAGTGCCGTTCATACGCAAAAGCTTCGCCACGAAAAATACGCAGCGTGGTGAAGAGACCCCACCCGCAGATTAGGCCGGCTTGGCCCGGCGAAAGCCGCACCTTTTCGATGGGCAGCAGGCTTTCGTTATGAAAGACATTCCGATGGATCACGCGAAGTCCTTTAGAAACCGCACCATTTTTCATTGTATCTGAAAAGTTCCAGAGTGCACATTTGGAGCACTGCTGAGTTGTAGGAAGATGGACTCTTCGCTTTTCAAAGAGCTTTGAAGAAAACAAAAAAGGGCGCCCGCCTGAGCGGACGCCCTTTTTGGAATCGTGTTAAAAGCCTAATCAGAAGATTAGTTTAAGGGCGAATTGAATCTCCCGGGCAGAACCGAAATCGCCCGCCGGGAAACGCGTGGAGGTGATCAACCCAAACGAACTGGCGGTAACTGTGTTTCCGGGGTTGCCAAAGTTCGGATGGTTGAAGATGTCGAAAAACTCCGACCGGAACTGCAGGTTGAACCTCTCCTTGATCTTCGTGTTCTTGACGACCGAGAAATCCGTATTCACGAAATCCGGTCCCTGCAATGCATCTCGCTGCATGTCGCCGGGTGTGCAGCTGCCTGGAATGACCGCATAGAAAGGAGCACCAGTAGCCGGGACTGTTGCAACGCTGTTGAATGTGCACGGGATAGCGAATGCAGCATTCGGCGTTGTCGCGCAGCTTGGAGTAGTAATAGGTGCCCCTGTGGGCGTGCCGTTGTAATTCTCGCAGAGAACCGTGTTGTTGTAGAACTGATGCGGATTTCCCGTCGGTGTAACGCGCTGGAGCTGATTAGGCCGCACGGTCAACGTCGTTCCAGTCCCTGTATTGATCGTCAGCAGCGGCGTAATAGGGCTGCCGCTCTGCGCCTGCGAAACAATTCCCAACTGCCAGCCGGATACAAGCCGGTTCGCTTTGAATGGCAACTCATAGAACCCGCTAAGCACGAAGCGGTTTCGCACGTCGTATTCCGACAACCCATAGTCACCGTGGGGGTTATATGCGTTCTGCAAAGGAACCGCGTCGCCCGAACTAACAGAGCTGTCGTCAAGCGCCTTCGAGTAGGTATAGGAAGCCAGGAACTCGAAGCCACGCGAGAAGTGCTTGTTCAGGGTAGCCCACAGCGCGTTGTAATTCGACGTTCCGGGGCTGGCTATCTCGGGGATGTTGCCAAATGTGCAAGTCAGATTTGGTGGGGCGCATTGCGCCGGAAGGATGGGACTCGAAAGCGGAAGCGTCAAGAACGGCCGCGCGGTTCCATAGAAGCCATCGGTGACTAATGGCTGATTCACGTTTTCAGAGATTTGAAGGTGAGTGCCTTTGACACCCACGTAGGCTAGGCTGAGCCCCAGGCTGGAAGTCAGCTGGCGCTCGATGGTCAGGTTCCAATCTTGCGCGTACATATTCTTGAAGTTCGGATCAATCGCGCTGGGTCCCAGGCTGACTCTGGTGATAGCTGCGGCCGGGTTCTCAAGCGTGATGCCTACGGCAGCCACGTTAATCGGCAGAGCGAAGGGCGGATTCCCGCTTAAGCCGCTGACGATGTTAGTCGTAGGATCCTGCGTCATAATCGCGTAAGAGGCGCGCACGGAGGTTTTGCCATTCTTAAACGGGTCCCAGGCAAAGCCGATACGCGGCTCGAAGTTTTTGTTATTCGTGCCGTAGGGTTGTCCCGCCGCAACCAGAGTTCCGGTCGTGGTATCGAAGTTCGTAAATCGGTTCTGGGATTCCGACGGCGTCGAATTCCATTCATATCTCAAACCGATATTGAAAGTGAAATTGGGCTTCCACTTGAAACTGTCCTGGGCAAAGGCGGCGTACGAAGGCTGAAGGATTTTGTCGTTTCCCGCTCCGAGCAGAACAGTGAAGTTAGTGGCGCTATCCGCAAGGAAGCTGGCAAGGGTTGGAAACGTGAAACTCCCAACGTTCTCCGCAATGTTGTCGTTGTAAGCCCGCCGGATTTCTCCGCCAAACGCAAACGAATGGCGGCCCTTCAACCAGCTCAAAGTGTCATTCAGAACGACGGTGGTGTCGCCGCGACCCTGAGGTTCCCCCGTCGGGCCTCCAAAGGACATGGCGCCGGAAACGACGATGTTGGGCAAGCCCACGTCTACAGGTGATCCGGCAGGCAAAGTCATATCGAAATCCGTCGGATCGAGAGCCGTCGGGGTAAAAATGAGGTGAATGCGGTTGTAACCCAGGCGCACTGTATTTGTAAGCGACGGGCTGAAAACGTGGTCCTCGTTGACAGTCACCAGATCCCGCAACCCGGAGCGCACATCGCCAAAACCCGGAAGGTTAGCGCCCTGAGTTGGTTCCTGGCGGTGGTCCTTTTGGATCACGAAGTAGCCGTGGATCCGATCCTTGTCAGAGAGATCGTAGTCCAGATCTGCAGAGCCTTGGTTCAAGGACACGTTGGCTGCCGTCGAACCGCTGAACAAATTGAAGGTGCTGGGCACGCCAGGCGTCCCGGTCCCAGTGAGGTTGGCGGCGGGGACCAATTTGAGCAGATCTATCACAGCCGTTGAGGTCACTGTTGCAATCTGCGCCGGACTAGGCACGGTGCTCGAAAGGGCCAGCCCCTGTCGTTGTCGCAATCCTTCGTAAGCGAGGAAGAAAAACAATTTGTTCTTCTTGATCGGCCCGCCGAAGTCGCCGCCGAAGTCATTGCGCTTGAATGGATTCTGCGCCAGCGGCACTCCCAGGGAGCTGACCGCCGGATTGAAAAAGTTTCGCGCATCTAGGTCATTGTTGCGGAAAAATTCAAAAGCCTCGCCGTGGAAATCGTTCGAACCGGAACGCGTGGCCAGGTTCACAATCGCCCCCGAGTCGCGGCCATACTGCGCCGGAAAGGACGAGTTGTCGATCTTGTATTCGGCAAGCGTATCAATCGGCGGCTGGAACGTGACTTGATTCTGCGACGGATCATTCAAGTTGATCCCGTTGATCAGCCAGTTCGTGGTGTCTTCGCGCTGTCCCGCTGTATTGATCGCAAAGGATCCCTGTCCGCGCAATGGAGCTGTAAGGAAGCCATTTTGGGGAGGCGTCACTGTCCCCGGAGTCAAAAGGCTGATGTCCACGAAGTGGCGTCCGTTCAAGGGAATTTCTTGAACGGTCTTTTCATCGATCACTTGTCCGATACTGGTTGTGGCAGTTTCGACCAGAGCCGGTTCCGCGGTGATCGTGACATGCTCGGTGACTTCACCTACTTTCAGCTGGATATTCTGCGTGGCGGCAGTCGCTACATCGAGTCGCAAGTCGGTGATGACAGCCGTCTGGAAGCCAGAACCCGTGACCTCAATGCGGTAAATTCCAATGGGGAGGGAAGGGAACAGATAAGCGCCGGCGCTGTCGGTTTGCGTGGAGGACTCGACGTCTGTCGCTTGATTTTTCGCGACTACTCTAGCGTTCGGAACTGCCGCTCCAGCAGGGTCCGTGACGGTGCCGTTCAGCGCGGCGGTGGACTGGGCGTGCGCCATGTCGCACAGCGCGAACGAAAACAAAAGGACGGCCAAAATAAGGCAAGCGCTTCGGACCGAAAAAGAACCTCTAAAACCAACTTCCATCTTGTTTGTCCTCCTGGAGAAGTATTGTTTCAAGTACCTCAAATACCGAATCTCGTTCTCTCGACAAATCTTCGAAGCTTCCCCCACTCGAGGGACCCAAAAAGATGCTTTCTCTTGTGGGCATTGGACCCCGGACGACCATTCCAGTATCCGGCTGCCAACGCTTATGTAAGTCGGTAATTCCCAGTAACGCAATCGTGTGACCACAAGAAAGGGGCCATTGGGACTAGATAACTTGTTTTTTATCAGTTGGTTGGGCTGGAGTTAAACCTTTTGCTACAAGGCCAAAGCGTCATGGGATATGAAATATAGAAGGATACTCTACTAATTTGTAGTGATTTACATACGGTTTAGAGTATCTCAGAGACGCAAAGGCAAAATTCACCGGGCGCAGGAAACGAGTAAAGGGGATTTGATCCTGACTAAGGCCGGCAGCTCGCGGGGATGACAAGTTCCTGGTTTTGGTAGATGCGGTTGGGGTTCGTGAGAGACGGGTTGGCGGTTGCGAGGCAGGGCCAGGCGGAGGAACGGCCCAGATTGGACTTTGCCAAGGCCCAGAGCGTGTCGCCCTTGCGGACTTTAATTGTTGTAACGGCTTTGGTCTTGGCGCCGAGGCTCACTACCGGAGATACGGCGATGTTGGGAAGGTTAAGCCGAGCGCCGGCGCGGATCTGATTGGGGTTGGCGATGCTCGGGTTAAGGGCAAGAAGTTCGCGCCAGCGATTGCCGCGGCCAAGATTTTGTTGCGCCAACTTCCAGAGCGAGTCGCCGGGCCGGACGCTGATTGTGAGTTGCGTGGCGATCACCGCCGAGGAAGCGCGCGTCGGTTGCGCCGGCTGAACCGCGACGGCGGGAGCGGCCGGTCGAACCGGCGCTACAATTTCGGACGGTTCTGACGGACGAATTGTTGAGACGGCGGCCGGCGCGAGCGGTTGCATCGGTTGGACGAGAATACTCGGTGTCGCGAAGTGCGAAGAAATTTTCGGTTGCGCGGGAGAAATCGGCCGCCCGTGAGCGCGAAGTGTTGGACGGACATCTTTACTAAAGTCCAGACGCATATTTGGATGGATGATCGGGCGAAGAGCTTCAGGAACTTTGTGATTAGTGCCGCTGCTCACTTCGGGGTGAATCGCACGAACATTTTCGCGAACGCTCGGACGAATTTCTGAGCGGCCAGCTTCTGGTCTGCGAACTTCAGGGCGAACCGGAACGGCGGCGAACGGATCGCGGCGAAAAACATTCGGCGGAGTTTTGGGGGAGGAAGATTTCGGATAGAGAGCTGGTTGAGCCGGAGGACGAACCGCAGGACGCTCCGGCAAAACCGGAGAGGCCAGCGCAGGAGTCCCGAATGGAAGATGGAACGGTTGCGTCTGTTTCGGTTTCAGCGCTCGCAATTCTTTTTGCTTCTGAAGCTGGCGAGCGACATCGCCGAGCGGAATTTGCGGAGTCTGTGAATTTGCGTCAAGGCTCGACGGAGAGTTTTGCGGAGCAGCGGGCGAGCAATTATTCTTTTGCGCGCATTCGGTTCGCTTGGCTTCGATTTGCGCGCGGTCTTCGGGAGTCAGAATATGCGGGTGCTTGAGATCTTCTTCGGTGTAAACGTGCTTGGCGCTTTTTTGTGCTTCCTGTTTGCGGGCGCGTTCCTGGCGGGCAGCTTCGGCGACCGATTGATCTTGCTGATCCTGCGCGCGAGAAATGGTGGCGCCGAAAGTCGCTAAACTCAAAAATAGGATTGCAGGCACGGCGAACTGGACGGCACGCAGGATTCTCCCTGCGCCTGTGCTGCGCGGCTGGAGGAACAGTGGGCCGTTTAGGTCAGTAAGCTTCATGGCAAACCGACTACGGGGGGACTCCGCGTAAGAAGAAGTGTATCTGGAAAAGGGAGGCACGGGAAAAGTTTTTCTCGTCCAGTTGCCTGCCCGTGAACCCACCGGGATTCGCGATTTTGAGGGGACGGAAAGGGGTGTTTGGCGTACTATCTCTGCTCTTTGAGGGAAAGACAGAGGGCGGGGAATAGAAAATGAAAAAAGAGACGACGAAGAAGACAGTAACGGTTGGCCTGAGCGCGACGAATTCCGGGGAGGGCGCGTGCGGGAAGCAAGAGACGGAGACTCCCGGGAGGCGCAGGTTCTTGCAGGCGAGCTTGTTCGGTGGAGCTGTTGCGGCGGCTGGCCCGGTTTTGCAGCCCGTGTTCGGATCGTCGCGAGAGAATTCATCTGCGGCTGCAGATGTTCCGGCATTTGAACTGGACGAGATAACGATTGGTGAGCTGCAGGACGGAATGAAGTCCGGCAAGTTCAGCGCGCGTGCGATTGCGGAGAAATATTTGGCACGCATCGCGGCGATCGACAAGAGCGGGCCGACGGTGAATAGCGTCATCGAAACGAATCCCGATGCGCTGGAGATCGCGGAGGCGCTGGACAAAGAGCGGAAAGAAAAAGGGGCGCGTGGGCCGCTGCACGGCATTCCTGTTTTGATCAAAGACAACATTGCGACGGCGGACCGCATGCAGACAACAGCGGGGTCGCTGGCTATGGTGGGATCGAAGCCACCGCGCGATGCGTTCCTCGCGCAAAAGTTGCGCGAAGCCGGCGCGGTGATTTTGGGAAAAACAAATTTGAGCGAGTGGGCGAACATCCGGTCGAATCATTCCATTAGCGGATGGAGCGGGCGCGGCGGGCAGACGAAAAATCCGTATGCGCTGGACAGAAACCCTTGCGGGTCGAGTTCCGGAACGGGCGCGGGAATCTCGGCAAATCTTGCGGCGATCGGAATCGGAACGGAGACGGATGGATCGATCGTGTGCCCCTCTTCGGCAAACGGCCTTGCGGGGATCAAGCCGACGATTGGGCTCGTGAGCCGCAGCAGAGTTATTCCAATTTCGCATACGCAGGATACGGCTGGACCGATGTGCCGCACGGTGCGGGATGCGGCGATCTTGCTGGGGGCGTTGACGGGGGTGGATCCCGACGACAAAGCGACGGCCGCGAGTGCCGGAAAGTCGTTCACGGACTACACCAAATTCCTCGACGCCGGCGGATTGAAGGGCGCGCGCATCGGCGTCCTGCGAAAAGCGTTTGGGTTCAATCCCGCGGTGGACAAACTGATGGAAGACGCGCTCGACGCGATGAAGAAACAAGGAGCGATGCTGGTGGACCCAGTGGAGATAGAAACGTATGGGAAGTTCGGGGAGACGGAATTTCTCGGTTTCATGTACGAGCTGAAAGCGGACTTGAATGCGTACCTCGCGTGGCTGGGGCCAAACGCGCCGGTGAAAACGCTGAAAGAAATTATCGAGTTCAACGAGAAGAATGCGGCGAAGGAGATGCCGTATTTTGGACAGGAAAATTTCTTGAAGGCCGAGGAGAAAGGTCCGCTGACGACCCAGGAATATGTGGATGCGATCAAAAAGAACCATGAGCTGGCGGGGAAGGAAGGGATCGACGCGGCGATGGACAAGCACAAGCTGGATGCCATTGTGGCGCCGACGGGCGGACCGGCGTGGCTGACGGACATTGTGAATGGCGACTCGTTTGGCGGAGGAAGCTCGGAGTTTGCGGCGGTGGCCGGGTATCCCAACATTAACGTTGTTGCGGGATTCAGTTATGGCTTGCCGGTGGGGATTTCGTTTTTTGGGCGGGCTTGGAGCGAGCCGGTTTTGATCAGGCTGGGATACGCCTATGAGCAAGCAACGAAGTTCCGGAAGGCGCCGAAGTTTCTGGCTCATGTGGAAGGGTAAGGCGCGGGCGTGGCCCTTGGGTTCGGGCGATACGTTGCCGGCCCGCGCCGAAGCTCTTCTCTCGATCAAGCCCGGTCAGTTGGTCGAGGTTGGACCGTTCTAGCCGCGTGTACAGATTGCTTTAGGGATTAAAACCACTGTAATCATGGCGTTTTTAGCGCGGCGGAAGCCGTGCCCCCCAAAAAGCAGATTTGAAAGCAGCGCGCTTAGAACCCAAGAGGGCGGGTTTCTGTTAGCGGGGGCGGGTAGTGAGGCTGGCTTGTTTCCAGAATTTTTCCCATTGCCAGATGTGGGGAGTTTTGTCGAGGACGCGGTAGCCGAGTTGGCGGGCGAGCATGAGAATTTGGCCGCGATGGTGGGCTTCGTGGGCGAACATGTAGGCGAACATGGTGCCGCCGGCGGGCCAAGTGGGCATCCAACTGTCGCGGAAGAATTTCGTGACGCGGCGATGCGGAGCGGCGGAGAGAGCATCCGTCAACATGCAGAGGCACTGCGCGGCGCTTTTCTTGTGCGCGGCGGCAGCTTGCTTTTGGGTGCAGCGGTGGGGATCGAGCGGCGGGGGGCACTTCAGATGCGGCGCGGAGCCTTTCAGCCACTTTCGGCGGCAGTTGTGGAGATGCGCGAAGATGGACGCGATGGTGCGGCCGCCGGCTTTTTCTCCAGGCGGCTGGGCGCGCCAGGCACGAGGGTCGAGCTGCGAGAGGATGAGCTGGTTCATAGCGTCGTTGCTCGCGTAGGTTTCGAGCAGGGTGTCGCGAATCTCGGCCAGCGCGGCCTGCGATGGGAGCGCCATGGAAGCTCTGCCCATTTGCTTAATTCTTCCCCTGTTTGGCTCCCGCATGTTTCCTCAACTTCCACCGAAGTCTGAATCTGAAATTGAAGTTCCGATTCACGCGCCCATCGCACAAATGATTCTCGGCGCGCGATGAGCTATGGAATTACAAGCTGGGGATGAACCACCGGGCGACGGCCTTTAGACCAGCTTGTACCAGATCGCCTCGGGCCGCGTCCTCCCACCACTCGGTATCGTCCGGCTTAAATAAGGCGGATGTTCTGTCCTTTGCCAGGGCGAGCTGCAAGGGTAGCGTCGGATCGACCGGGCGCGGCTCGGCGGCTTCCTTGAGCTGCGCGAGCATCTGTTGCTGCTGCTTCATATCTAGCATCGAGATGACGGAATGGCAGTAGGGGCAAGCAGAGTTGGTTTGCAGGTCGATCGATGCGCCGCAATTGCAGCAGTTGACGGTTTGTACATTTTGTTTCAACTGCTGGATCTCTTGCGGGGAGAGCGCGTGGATAAAATTCTTCTCTTTCAGGAAGTCGAAAAAACCGATGAAGTGGCCGTGGCCACTTGCACATGCCCAATAGTTGAAGCGCATGTTGCGGACCATATCGTGCGCGAGCGACAGCGGGCCTGCGCAACGGGGACATTTGAGAACGTCGGAAAGCTTCGGCTTGACCGTGGACGAGTGTTCGCCAATAAACTTCATGAGCTTGAGCGTCGAGCCGGGAGAGAGCTGCAGGCTTTTGTGCTCATCGAACCAGAACGACTGGCAAGCCGTGCAGACGTCGACGATGACCTGGGTGCCCAAGCGGCCGTCCAGGGTCCAGTCCGTCATATCCTTTCCGCAATTGGGGCAAGTCATTTCGGGCGATTCTAGATGATTGGCCTGATGAATGCCATCGGCTGGGAGGAGAACTTCCGGCGCCGCGCGAGTGCATGGGGATGGCGGGGGCACGGCGTGTTCTTTCGTATTGACAGTCTATACGTAGGCGCCTAGTATCCCTATAGAAAGCCGATAGGAGGCACGCGTTGGGCGCTGAACAGACGAGCCTTTTGCAGGGGACTTTGGACTTGCTGATCCTGAAATCGCTGGTATCCGGCGAGATGCACGGACTGGGAATTTCGCGGAGAATCCAGCAAATCACGGGTGGGACTTTTGTCGTCAAGCCCGGGTCGCTCTTTCCGGCGCTGCACCGCATGGACGAAGAGGGCTGGATCTCTTCGTTTTGGGGAGACTCGGAAAACAACCGGCGCGCGAAATACTACCGCTTGACGAAAGCGGGAACGAAACAGCTGGAAGCCGAAACCAAGCGATGGGGACGCATTTCCTGGGCTATCGCTCAAGCCCTGGAAGCTTCGTAAAAAGGAGTCCCTGTGCCGCTCTTTGTGAAAGCGCGAAGCTTGCTGCGAAATCTCTTTTTATCTCGCGGTGTGGAAGCAGAGCTCGACCAGGAAGTTCATTCGCACCTCGAACTGCTGATAGCGGAGAACATTCGCGCGGGCATGACGCCGAGAGAGGCGGAGCGCGCGGCGCGGGTGGAACTTGGAGGAATCGAACAAGTGAAAGAAGACGTCCGTGAACAACAGACGGGTAACTGGCTGCGTTCTGTGTTTTCTGATTGCAGATACGGTCTCCGGCAGCTCCGCAAGAACGCGGGCGCAACCGCGGTGATGGTTTTTACGCTGGCGCTGGCCATCGGCGCAACCACGGCGATTTTCAGCGTGGTGTATGGCGTGTTGCTGCGGCCGCTTCCGTATCCCGATGCAAGCCGGATCATGGCGGTCTTTGAGGTTACCTCCGAGGGCAGACCGTCGCGCCTTGCGGACCCGAACTTCGACGACTTTCGCGATCAAAACCGCAGCTTCCAGGCGATGGCGAAGTACGCTGACGGCGTTGTGTCTGTTTCGGGAGCCTCGCAGCCCACACGCACGACGGTTGCGGCCGTAACTCCGGGTTTTCTGAATGTCTTCGGGATACAGCCGATCCTCGGACGGGATTTCAGCGCCGGCGACGCGAAAAAAGGCGCCGGGGGCACGGTTCTGGTTGGCTATGGTTATTGGAGGCAGCATCTCGGATCTACGCAGGACCTCTCGCAGTCGCACCTGAAGATTGATGGCGCGATTTACTCAGTCATTGGTGTGCTGCCGGCGGGATTTCGTTTCCCGGCGGACGTGGAGCTTTGGATGCCGGCGGATTTGGACGGAGAAAATCCAAGCAGGACTTCGCATAACTACAGCGCGGTAGGCCGCCTGCGCGATGGCGTGACGGCCCAGCAAGCGAATTTGGATATCAGCGCGATAGCCCGGCGGATTCACGATACCTCGAGCGAGCAAGGCGATTACCTGCTGAAGGATGGAATGGTCCTCCCGCTGCAGGATTCGATTACGGGGAAGGCTCGTTCGGCGCTGCTTGTCTTGCTTGGCGCTGTGGGATTTCTTTTGCTGGTAGCGTGCGCGAACGTGGCAAATTTGTTGCTGGCGCAGGCGTCGGTGAGAGAGCGGGAACTCGCGATTCGCAGCGCGCTCGGTGCGGCTCGTGGACGGCTGATCCGGCAGTTCCTTACCGAGGCCTTGCTGCTTTCCTTGGCTGGCGGTGGGCTGGGCGTACTCGGAGCGCTCGGGGGCGTGGCGGGATTGGTTGCGCTGGCGCCGGAAAATTTACCGCGGCTGGAGAGCGTTTCGATCACTATTCCGGTCCTGGTGTTCGCGCTTTTGCTTTCCACAGTGGTCGCGGCGGGGCTGGGGGCGTTCACCGCGGCACGCGCGACTTCTGGGGATCTGCGCAAGGGCCTCGAGGAAGGCGGACGCGGGCAAGCGGGTTCACAAGGCAGCCAGCGCGTTGGACGGGTGATCGTGGCGGCGCAGATCGCGATCACTTTGGTGCTGGTGGTCGGGGCGGGGTTGTTCGGCCGCAGCTTGATGAAAGTGCTTGAAGTGAATCCTGGTTTTCGAGTGGACAAGATTGTCACGATGGACGTCTCGCTGCCGTGGGTGGAGGATCCCAAAGCAAAGGCGGGTCAGGCGATTTTCTTCACAACCTTGATTGACCGGCTGAAGCAAATCCCGGGTGTACGCCAGGCTGGCGCAACGAGCGGCCTGCCGATGGATGGCGGGCTTCCCGACGGAATGTTTCTACTGATGACGCAAGAAGAGGTGCCAAAAAACCCGGATGATTTTGGCACGCTCTTAAAGCAAAAAGAGCGCATCGGCAATGCGGATTTCTGTGTGGCGACGGACGGATACTTCCAGGTTCTCGGAATTCCGCTCGTTCGAGGGCGACTCTTCGACGAGCGCGACGGCGCGAATACACCGCACGTTGCCGTGATCAGCGAATCGCTGGTGCGCGACCGCTGGCCAAACCAGGATCCGATCGGACACACGATTGAGTTTGGAAACATGGACGGCGACCTGCGCTTGCTGACGATCGTGGGGATCGTGGGCGACACGCACGAATATGGGCTCGATCTGCCGCCGCGTCCGACCGTTTACGTGAATCTGTTCCAGCGGCCGCGCCCGGCGATCACTCTGACGATGCTTAGCGATGCCGACACAGGGTCGGTGTCTTCGGCAGCGAGAGGGATCTTACAGGATCTGGATCCGGAGATTCCCACGAGGTTCCGAACGTTTTCGCAGGTCTATTCCGCTTCGCTGGGCTCGCGGAGATTCAACGTCATTCTCATCGGATTCTTCGGACTCACCGCGCTGCTGCTGGCAACGGCGGGGGTGTTTGGCGTAATGGCGTATTCGGTGAGCCGGCGGACGCGAGAGATTGGCGTGCGTGTCGCGCTCGGGGCGGATTCCGGCGACGTTCTGAGAATGATTCTGGGACAGGGATTACGAACGATCTTCCTTGGCGTGGCGGTCGGGATTATTGGATCGTTGGCATTGACGCGTACCGTGGAGTCGCTGCTCTTTGGCGTGACGGCCACCGATCCGCTGACATTCGTCGGAGTGACCGTGCTGCTCGTCGCCGTAGCGCTGCTGGCTTGCTACATTCCGGCGCGGCGGGCGACGAAAGTGGACCCGCTGGTTGCCTTGCGCTACGAATAGAAATTGGTTTCTGTGCGTGTCGAGCGTTTGGTTAAGGCCCTTAGCGTCTGACTCCGTCTGAGAGCTCGGAGTTTCCCGCGAAATCTCTTTTTATCAAGGCGAGTCTGCCAGTCGGGTCCCACACCTGCAGCGGAAAGCATCCTATTCCCTAAACCCGTTCAGCATCTCGAACAGCCGATCAATTTGTGAGTTGAAGCGGAATGGCATTCTTAGCGCAGCGTTTAGGGAGATCGCAGAAGTGACGAGGTTGGACGCGGGCGCGAGACGGGCGTTCTCGGAATTCCGTGTCGCTTTAGCTTGGATGATCTGCGCGCGGCGTTGCGCGCTTGGCGTGATATCTTTGCAAATCCAGGGAAGAGGCCAAGACCATGAGTGAACAGATGAGTTGGAAACAGCTTGAGGAAAAGATCGGCGCGGCGGTGAAGCTGACGCGGAGGCCGGTGGCGGTGTCGTTTTTGGATGCGGCCCCGGTGAATGTAAAGGAATTCGATGGAACCGAACCGTCGGGATGCAGTTTCTGGCGGCTGGCCGCGAACGGCGGAGTTTTCTACACCGCGCCCGAAAAGCACTTCAACTGCGCGGTGGGAGCGTACACACACAACATTGCTTTGTCGCCGGAACGAGAGAAGGAGACAGAACAAACGCTGAAGATGATGTTTGATCTGGGTTATGTGAAGCCGGAAGAGGTACCGCAGATTCCGCGGCTGGCCAAGGCGCCAACGGCGATTCTCTACGCGCCGCTGGGGGATGCGCCCGTTCGGCCGGATGTCGTGCTGCTTGCCTGTAAGCCTGCGGGGGCGATGCTGCTGAGTGAAGCGGCGAATCGGGCGGGCGTGGGCAGTGGTGCGCCAGCACTGGGGCGGCCGACGTGTATGGCGCTGCCCGCTTCGATGCAGAAGGGGGCGATTCTCAGCTTGGGATGCATGGGGAATCGTGTTTACACGGGGCTTGGTGAGGACGAGATGTATTTTGTTTTGCGGGGAAAGGATCTTGACGCCGTCGTCGACGCGCTCACAGTGATTACCAACGCTAACGCGGCGTTGAACGAGTACGCCACCGGGCGTCGGTCACAGTTAGCGACTGCCTAGATGGAGTGGGCGGCCGGGGAAACTCGAGGAAAGAGCAAAGATAACGCGGAGGCACGGAGTTAACAGAGATGCGCGGAGAGCGTGGAAACGGGAACAGTTGAAAGGGCTGTTCGGGTCGGAACGGTTTTTAGCTGACGGCTGGGCGGCTTTGAACGCTCGATTCCCCCAACTGCTGGAGGATAGGCGTGGTCACCAGCGTGGTGATTACCGCCATGATGACGAACATCGTGAATAACACAGGGGAGAGCACGCCCAGGTCCAGGCCAACGTTGAGGACGATAAGCTCCATCAGGCCGCGCGTGTTCATTAACACGCCGAGGGATGCGGCTTCGCGCCAATCTGAGCCCGTCGATCGAGCGGCGAGAAAACTGCCTCCGAATTTGCCAAGCGAGGCCACGGCGATAATCAAAATGCACGCTAGCCAATCGCGCGTTCCATGCACCAGGCCGATCTGAGTCCGCATTCCTGTAAATACGAAAAACACGGGCAACAGGAGTACGACAACCAGATCCTCGCACTTCTCGCGGATTTGACGCGCCAACATGGAATTGTGGGGGATCACGGTTCCTAGAAGGAAAGCGCCGAAAAGCGCGTGAATGCCGATTCGTTCCGTCACCAAGGCCGAGAGAAGCAGGGCGGCGCAGACTACGGCGAACATGTCTTGCGTCGTTCGGCCTTTCGCCGTCTGCCATCTCACGAGCTGCAAAGCACCCCGCTTCGCAATCAGCAAGACGAAGAAGATGAAGCCGATCGTGGTGAACAAAGTGAAAAGAAGGCTTCCGGTTTGAGAATGGGCGACGCTGATGACGAACGCCAGCAGGCACCATGCGACGACGTCGTTGATGGCGGCGCAGGCCAGGGCAAGAACTCCTAGTCGCGTTTTTTGCATTCCGCGATCGGTGAGAATACGTGCCAGGACTGGGAACGCGGTTATGGACATCGCCACGCCGATGAAAAGAGCAAAGGTGGTGAAGGAGACAGCGCTGGCGGAATAGCGGGAATAGAGCCAGAGTGCGATAGCGGCCCCGGACAAAAAGGGCAGGATGATGCTGGCGTGGGAGATGGCGATGGCGGCGCGGGTGCGCTCTTGCAAAAGTTCCGTATCGAGCTCGAGGCCGACCAGAAACATATAGAGCACCACGCCGACCTGGGAGATCAGCGCGAGATAGGGTGCGGTATTGACGGGAAGGATTAGAGAAGCAGCCTCCGGGGCCAGCCAGCCGAGAAAGGATGGTCCCAAAAGAATTCCGGCGACCACTTCTCCCATGACTTGTGGCAGGTTCAGCCTGCGAAACAGCGCGCCGAGAATGCGGGCCACGACAATGATGACCACAAGCGCGAGCAAAACGTGGAGCAGGATCCCGGGCGCTTCGGAGGCCGGTGGTTTGACTGGTGCTTCCGTTCGCGGCGCTTGTGCGGGTACGAGCGACTGTCCCACCCACCGAATCAAAAAAAAGACGCCGATACTTGCTCCGAGGCTGGCCATGTAGGTGAGCGCGGTGCGGGATATCCGGATCATGATGGCGGGTTAAAATACGCCGCAGACTATAAGCTTGTCTACCGCGATGTGAATAGGGATGTGCAGGAACTTACTTGCCCCCCAAACTCGTCCGGCCGTCGAAGCGATCTAGAATCCGTTTGAGGGCATTGCTCTGGTTCAAGCGCGGCCGGTTCGCCACGAGGAATCGAAGGCCGCAGGGCAAGGCCGTCTCGATATCCGCGAGAAACACTTCTTCCAGCTGATTCTGGCTGCGCGCGGTCTTTTCCTGCCACGGATATTGGAAAGTGTAAACCGCCAGCGGCAAGGCCCGGCCTTGAAAAGGGACTCCTGCGAACAAAGCTTGTGTAGCACCCGCTTTGGTTTGGTCGAGCAGAATCGGCCAAAGTCCCCGACCACGGGAACCAAAAATCAGCCGCGCCAATCCGTCGGTGACGCTACGCGGGTCCAGGCGAGGATTGCGCAGGAAGCGGTGCAAACGCTTCTCGCGCGCATGCGGGGTACCGGCCGTCGGCAGCACCCGAAACAGTGCCGCCAGGGAGAGTTGGCCGTGCCCGCTGCGTACCGCTCCGAGCACGCGCAGAAAGGCCACGGTCAAAACCGCTAGGTTCTTTTGCACGGGACGGCACAGAGCAGAGAAAGCCTTGCCTACCGCCGCATCCAGCAGCGCCAGTAGAGGACCCTCTTGGCCCTCAACGCTTGCTGGTCTTCGACTGCTTGAGAGCAAGGAGGTAGCGATGCCCGGCCTCATAGAGCAGTTCTTGAAGTCGTCGGCCGTTCTCTAAAGCCTTGCGAACTTCCGGCGCCAAACGATCGGGAACATAGCGGGCAAAGCGGCGGCCCTGGTGGCGACCATAAAGGACGTAGCTGACATGTTGCTCCCCGGTCTGGCAAGCCTGGCAGTGCGGTCGTATGCAGGGGCTCCGCCGTAGGCTGAGAGAACCCAGAGCCACCGGCCACAAGGGTGCGAGTTGCTCGCGAAACCAGCGCTCCAGCTCGCTCACTCCATCAGCTTTAGCTCTCATATCGTATGTGTGCCATATAACACACATGCATTGCAAGGATTTTCTTCCAGACCGGTGTTGTTTAACCTCAACACAAAGCGGCAGGCTACATCCACTCAGCGGCAACTAAAAACTGGGGGTGGGCAAGGCAGGGAATCGCGTTGACAGGATGCGGCCTGTACTCTAAGATTAGCGTTTGTCTCTATAGGGAAAGGTGTGGCTGACGGCAATGAGGACGTACGTAGCTAAGGGAGAAGAAGCGGAAGCGCTG